>Ga0315902_10011615_pt1 | contig 11539 bp, 11 predicted proteins | sample LakEriMetagenome_9_FD_203523 | JGI IMG/M metagenome (GOLD analysis project Ga0315902, IMG submission 203523) | Freshwater fungal communities from buoy surface, Lake Erie, Ohio, United States - Buoy 12 MA117 | ecosystem: Environmental > Aquatic > Freshwater > Lake > Lake biofilm | place: USA... | reverse complement strand
CGGGCAAAGTCCTTTCCGGCATGGTGAAGCGCATCGAGCCGGAGATCGAATGCAGTAATATCGGCGTGCCCGCAGATTTAACTTCTATGATAAAGGCGGCATGATTTCGTCATCCTGCGAATCGCGATAGCGATTGCGCAGGATCGTTGAATGCACTAGATCCTGTGCTGCTGACTTTGTCAGCCCACAGGATGACAGCGAGGTATATCATGTTTTCTCTTTCAGGCAAAAAAGCATTAGTCACGGGCGCGACCGGCGGCATCGGCGGCGAGATTGCAAAGCTGTTATATTCAGCAGGTGCGAGCCTTGCCGTTTCGGGTAGTAAGCTGGAGAAGCTGGCGTCCATTAAAGATGTCATCCTGAGCGAAGCGTCAGCGGAGCCGAAGGATCTTAAGATCCCTCGGCAGGCTCGGGATGACAATGTAATTATTCCCATCGCCTGCGACCTGTCCAAACTCGATGTGGTGGAAAACCTGATCAAAGAAGCTGAGGAAAAACTCGGTGGGCTGGATATTCTTGTCTGTAATGCCGGTGTGACACGTGACAACCTCTCCATGCGCATGAAAGATGAAGAATGGCAGCAGGTGATCGATGTGAACCTGACCGCCAGCTTCAAGCTCACCCGCGCCGCCATCAAAGGCATGATGAAGCGCAGGCATGGCCGCATCATTTATATCACGTCCGTGGTTGGCCACAGCGGCAACCCCGGCCAGATGAATTACTGCGCCTCCAAGGCCGGCCTCACCGGCATGGCCAAGTCCCTCGCGCAGGAAATTGCCAGCCGCGGCATCACGGTCAATTGTATCGCACCCGGATTTATTTCAACCGCGATGACCGACGCCCTGACTCAGGATCAGAAGGACGCGATCAACAAAAACATTCCTCTCGGGCGTATGGGCGAGGCGAGGGAAATTGCCTCCGCCGCGCTCTACCTTGCCAGCGATGAAGCAGCCTATGTCACCGGCCAGACGATTCATGTCAATGGCGGGATGTATATGTAGGGATGAGGCTTTAGGCATTAGGTGTTAGGGAAGCAAAAAAATGTTATTTCTAATCCCTAAAGCCCAATGCCTACTCACTAATCCCTTTATATTTCCAGCCCCTTATGCTAACCCAAACGAACCACTTGACCTTTCACTGCAGATGATTATTGTCTGCCGCTTACATTCTTTACCAACCAACTAGGGATTACTACCATGAGCGATATCGCAGCACGTGTTAAAAAAATCGTTGTCGAGCATCTCGGCGTTGATGAAGGCAAAGCCGTTTTGGAAGCCAGCTTCATCGATGACCTCGGCGCAGACAGCCTCGACACCGTGGAACTCGTCATGGCCTTCGAAGAAGAATTCAACATCGAAATCCCTGATGATGCTGCAGAAAAAATCCTCACCCTGCAGGATGCGGTGAACTACATTCAAAATCACGCAAAAGCGGCGTAAGTTTTTGTCATTCCCGTGTAAGCGGGAATCCTGACTTCGCCTCCTCGCACTATTTTCTACAGGATCCCTGCTTTCGCAGGGATGGCATCTGCGGAGTGATTCTATGAAACGCGTTGTTGTTACCGGTCTTGGCCTGGTCACCCCGCTTGCTTGCGGTGTGAAGCCCACATGGGAGCGTATCCTTGCGGGTAAGTCCGGCCTTTCTGCTATTACGCGGATTGATGTCTCCGACATTCCCTGCCGCATTGCCGGTCAAGTGCCGCGCGGCGAGGGCGAGGGCGAATTTCACATCGACCGCTACATTGAGCCGAAAGAGCAGAAAAAAATGGATGATTTCATCCATTTTGCTTTTGGCGCCGCGGCTGAAGCGGTGGAAGATGCAGGCATTGGCACGCTTTCGGACGAAGAAAAATATCGCGTCGGTGTGATGATCGGCTCGGGCATTGGCGGGCTGCAGATTATCGAAGAAACCGTGCTGACCATGAAGGAAAAAGGCCCGCGCCGTGTGTCGCCGTTTTTCATTCCGGCCGCGCTGATTAACCTTGCTTCCGGCCAGATTTCCATCAAGCACGGCTTTAAAGGCCCGAACCATTCGGCAGTCACCGCCTGCTCCACCGGCGCCCATGCGATTGGCGATGCGGCGCGCCTGATTCAATGGGGTGATGCGGATGTGATGGTCGCTGGCGGCACCGAGGCGGCAGTCTGCCGCATTGGCCTTGCTGGCTTTGCCGCCGCGCGCGCACTTTCCACTGGCTTTAACGACACACCAGAAAAAGCTTCCCGCCCGTGGGACAAAGCGCGCGATGGCTTTGTGATGGGCGAGGGCGCAGGCGTGGTGGTGCTCGAAGAATACGAACACGCGAAAAAACGCGGCGCAAAAATTTACGCTGAAATTGTGGGTTACGGCCTCTCGGGCGATGCCCACCACATCACCGCCCCGGCGCCGAATCATGATGGCGCCTTCCGCTCGATGAAAGCGGCGCTTGCCCGCGCTGGCATGGCTACCTCCGATATCGACTATATCAACGCGCACGGCACCTCGACCCCGCTGGGCGATGAGCTGGAGCTGCTCGCGGTCAAAAACCTCTTTGGCGCGGATGCGTATAAGCTTTCCATGTCGTCGACCAAATCTGCAATCGGCCATCTGCTTGGCGCAGCGGGCGCGGTGGAGGCGATTTTCTCGATTCTCGCCATCCGCGACCAGATCGCACCGCCGACCTTAAACCTCGACGATCCATCCGAAGGCTGCGACCTTGACCTCGTGCCCTACAAGGCCAAAGAGCGCAAAATTAACGCCGCGCTTTCCAATAGCTTTGGCTTTGGCGGCACCAATGCCTCGGTCATTTTCAAGAAAATCTAATCAGCATTAGCGGTGCATTAACTCTGTCATGCTAAGAATTCAGCATGATCCGTTATTTCGGCGCATTACTAGTGATGATCGGTATCCTTGGCGGATACTGCGTGTATTATTTCTCCGCGCCCGGCCCGCTGGCGGAGCCCAAAAATGTGCTGTTTAAAAAAGGCACCGGCTTTCTTGAAATTGTGGAGCAGATGGAAGAGGCGGGTGTGATCCGCCACCGCCATCTGTTTACCGTGCTTGCGGTGCTTTCCGGCGATGCGCGCCGATTTAAGGCGGGGGAATATCGCTTCTCCGCCGCCATCAGCCCGCGCCTCGTCATGGAGATGATCGCGGAAGGCCGCGTGGTGGTGCATAAAATTACCGTGCCGGAAGGATTTACCATGCGCCAGACGCTGAAGCTGCTCGCTGAGCAGGAACTGCTGGAAGGGGTGGTGGCACTCAAGGTGCCGGAGGGTAGCCTTCTGCCACAAACCTATCATTATGTGTATGGCGATCAGCGGCAGGAAATCATTAACCGCATGCAGGCAGCCATGCAGGAAACCATGAGTGAGCTGTGGCCAAAACGCGCGAAAGACCTGCCATTTGATACACCGCAGGAAGCACTGATACTGGCGTCCATCGTTGAGCGTGAAACCAGCCTCGATCACGAATATGGCCGGGTGGCGGCGGTCTATATCAACCGCTTGAGGAAGGGCATGAAACTGCAGGCCGACCCAACGGTGATTTACGGGCTTGAGCTGGAAAAAGGCGAACCGCTTGGGCGGCTGCTGACGCTAAATGACCTGAAAATCGACACGCCGCATAATACTTACACGCGCGAGGGGCTGCCACCAACGCCGATTGCAAACCCCGGCCGCAGCGCCATCGAAGCGGTTTTAAACCCGCCACAAACGAATGAGCTTTATTTCGTCGCCACCGGAACCGGCGGGCATTATTTTGCCAGAACCTATCAGGAGCACCTGCGCAACGTCGCGCGCTACCGCGCCGAAATTAAAGAGCAGAAGCCGTAGCGGCTTTTAGCGTATTTTCCAGCAGGCACGCGATCGTCATGGGGCCAACGCCGCCTGGTACCGGCGTGATGGCGGCGGCAATGCCCTGGCAGGAAGCAAAATCCACATCGCCGACGAGTTTGCCATCCACACGGTTAATGCCGACATCGATCACCACTGCGCCGGCTTTCAGCCACTCGCCTTTGACCATCTCCGGCCTGCCCACCGCCGCGACCACGATATCTGCGGTTTTTAGTAGTGCGGGTAAATCCCTGGTTTTGGAATGGGCGATGGTGACCGTACAACTTTCCTTGAGCAGTAATTGCGCCATGGGTTTGCCGACGATATTCGAGCGGCCGATCACGACGGCGTGAAGCCCTGCCAGTGACGGGAGATTGTCTTTAAGCAGCATCCAGCAGCCCAGCGGCGTGCAGGGCACAAAGCCGTCCTGCCCGGTCGCGAGCCTACCAGCATTAATCACATGAAATCCGTCGACATCTTTATCCGGGTGAATGGCCTGAATCACCGCCGTTTCATTGATATGTTTTGGCAGCGGCAGCTGCACTAAGATGCCATGAACGTCAGGATTGCTATTGAGCTCCGCGACTTTAGCAAGCAGCTCTGCCTGCGTCGTCGTCTCCGGCAACTTATATTCAAACGAACGCATACCGGCTTCCACCGTTTGCTTCGCTTTGTTTTTAACATAGACTTCACTCGCGGGATCGCTACCCACCAGCACCACCGCAAGGCCGGGCGTGATGTTTTTCTCGGCCTTAAGCGCCGCCACGCGCTTAGCAATATCCGCACGCAAATTCGCCGCAAAGGCTTTTCCGTCGATGAGCTGGGTCATAGTGGTTTTTTATATACATCTGCGCGCTTAGCTACTCGCACGGCAAGTAACATTAACTCGCCGTCATATAGCTTGGCAATGATCCTGTAATCGCCTACACGGTAGCGCCAGAAACCCTTCATATCGCCAGCAAGCGGTTCGCCTATGCGTTTTGGTTCGGGTTTCACTCGTTCGTGTAGGTAGCGGATGATGCGTTGCTGCACGACATAATCCAGTTTATTAAATTCTTTTTGGCAGTCTTCCTTGAATTTTATAGTCCACATTAGAGTGAAATTCCGTTTTTACGAGCCACTTCCTCCAGCGTATAAGTTCGTCCTTTCTTTGCCAAGCGTTTCTTGGCCACGTACAAATCCGCCATATCTTCCATATATTCTGAAATAGCTTTGCGAATATAATAGCTGCGGCTACGCTCTTCTTCCTTGGCGATTTTATCAAGGAACTTTGCCATATCATCGGGTATTTTAACGGTGATGGTCTGCATCTTATCCTCCAAAAGTAATACCAGATATTACCCGGTATTACCATATCTGTCAAGCGGCCGCAGGCACTCCTTTGCTGGTCGAATATTCAAAATGCAGCTCCTCGCCGGGATGGACGATTTTGCGCGCCGCATGGCAGGCAAAGGCTGCTTCCGAGAAGCCTGAGAGGATGAGCTTGAGTTTGTTTTCGTAGGTGGCGATATCGCCGATCGCGAAAATACCGGGCGTTGATGTTTCGCAGGTGGAATGATTCACCTTGATATGGTTCATATCAAGATTCAGACCCCACCCAGCAATCGGCCCCAGCTCCATGGCGAGGCCAAAGAATGGCAGAAGCACGTCTGCCTCCAGCTTTTTAGTCTGGCCATCGAGGGTGGATACAATCACCGAGGAGAGCTGACCGCCAGCGCCTTCCAGCCCATGCAGCTGGTAGGGCACGACCATCTCGATTTTGCCGCTATCGGCCAGCTGCTTCAGGCGGCCTGCGGATTCCGGCGCGCAGCGGAATTTATCGCGCCGGTGCACCACATAGAGTTTTTCCGCGAGTTCTGAAAGCGAAATCGCCCAGTCGACCGCGCTGTCGCCGCCGCCGGCAATCACGACGCGCTTGCCGCGAAAGGCCTCACGCTTTGCCACCATGTAAAACACACTGGTGCCTTCATAGGCCTCTAAGCCCTCAAGTGGCGGGCGGTTCGGCCCGAACGCGCCGCAGCCAGCGGCGATGATGATGGCTTTGCAGGTGAGCACCGTGCCGGTGCTAGTCTCTAGTCTCCAGTCACCAGTCTCCAGCTTTTGCACTTTCTGAGCCCGCTGGCCGAAATGATAGGTGGGGGCAAACGGCGCGGCTTGCTCAGAGAGCTTATCCACCAGCTCCTGCGCGAGGATGGAGGGGTAGCCGGGAATGTCATAAATCGGCTTTTCCGGGTAAAGCGCTGCGCACTGACCGCCCGCCATATCCAGCGCGTCAACCACGTGGCATTTCATTTTCAGCATGCCGGCTTCAAAAATGGCAAAGAGGCCGACTGGCCCTGCGCCAATAATCACAAGATCTGTTGTATGTTGAGTCATATATTTTTTGTCATCCCGAGCGTAGCCGAGGGATCTTTGCAGTATTTATAAGGTAGAAAAGATCCTTCAGCTTCGGCCTATGGCCTTCGTTCAGGATGACATCTAGCAAAAACTAACGAAAAAGTAAGGGTTTTTTAGCTATACTGTCATGCCGCATTCATTGCGGCATCTCCAACCACTTGGGAGACCCCGCTAACCAAGTGCGGGGTGAAGAAAGGAAAATCTTATGCCAAACGCCGTCATTTGCGCCTATGCCCGTTCACCCTTTACTCTGGCCAATAAAGGCGAGCTGGCCAAAACGCGGCCGGATGATCTGCTGGCGCAGGTGATCAAAGGCTTGCTCGCTAAAACACCACTCAAGACAGCGGACATCGAAGACCTGATCGTCGGCTGCGCGTTTCCCGAAGGCGAGCAGGGCTTCAATATTGGCCGCATGACGGCGCTGCTTTCCGGCTTGCCGCTTACGGTCGCCGGCTCCACCATCAATCGCTGGTGCGGCTCGTCGATGGAGGCGATCCACATGGCCGCCGGAAAAATCGTTAGCGGCAGCGGCGAATTATTCCTTGCGGGCGGCGTGGAGTCCATGTCGCGTATTCCGATGGGCGGCTTTAATCCCAGCCCGAACCCAAAACTCTATGAGCATATGCCCGCTGCTTACCTCAGCATGGGGCTGACCGCTGAAAACCTGCAAAAGAAATTTGTAATCTCGCGCGCCGAGCAGGAGCAATTCGCGCTAAAAAGCCACCAGAAGGCCGCAAGCGCGAACCTGGCCGATGAGATGATTGCGATTAGCACCAAAGCCGGTGACGTGACCAAAGATGGCTGCGTGCGCGCGGATACGAACCTTGAGAAAATGGCAACGCTTGCTCCGGCCTTTGATGAGCAGGGAACGGTGACCGCGGCGACCAGCTCGCCCGTGACGGACGGGGCGACCATGACCATCATCGCCAGCGAAGATTATGCAACAAAGCACGGCCTGCCGAAACTCGCCCGCATCAAATCCATGGCGGTATCCGGCCTCGAGCCGGAGATTATGGGGCTAGGCCCCGTCGAAGCGTCGAAAAAAGCGCTCGCGCGCGCCGGGCTTACGATCAAGGATATGGATTTTGTGGAGCTGAACGAAGCGTTTGCCGTGCAGGCGATGGCGGTGGTGCGTGAACTTGGCATTGATGAAAGCAAGCTGAACGTGGAAGGCGGCGCTGTGGCGCTCGGCCATCCGCTTGGCGCAAGCGGCGCGCGCGTGACAGGCAAGGCGGCCATGCTACTTTCTAAACGTGGCGGCAACTACGCGCTTTCATGCCTCTGCGTCGGCGGCGGCATGGGCATGGCCACAGTACTGGAGAAAATCTGATCGTATTCCCTCTCCCCATCGGGGAGAGGGGTAGGGTGAGGGGGTGATGATTAAGGCAATGTGTGCTGATCTTCAAATAATATCACCCTCACCCAGCTTCGTCTAAGTCGCTGGCGCTCCTAAGACTTCGCAACCCTCTCCCGCAAGCGGGAGAGGGAGAATAAAAAGCGGCGGCATGGGCATGGCCACGGTACTGGAGAAAGTCTAAAGCGGCGTGAAACCAGAACCACCGCCGCGCATCTGTTCGCTTGCTTTGATCAGCGCAGCCTTGAGTTGTTTATTTAGCTCGTCGTCCACAAAAACTCCGTTCTTGCCAAGGGTTGCATTAACAGCATCCAGATAAGGTTGGATGGCGGCGGCTTTGCGTTTTTGCTCCTTCGCTGCATGCGTTGCATCATCGGGGTGGGGGCGGCGAGTTTCAAGGCGCTCTTCTGCTTCAGTGACGAGTGCTTCGACATGCTCACTTAGTTTTTCTTTGGTATTAAAATTCCGTTCAAGATCGTCCAGAATATTGGTCACATGTTCAGGGGTCACGGGATGCATACCAGCTCCTCCCATCACTGGATCAATCATTACTATAACGTTAGGCGAAAATGTTGTGCTTAGTATCTGTGTTTCGCTGGCTCGGCTTGGATTATTAAGCGCATTATTGAATCTGTGTATTATATGATCACGCTTAAGCCTCTGATTGATAGCCTCGACGATGAGATCACGCGTAATGGTATCGCCGGATGAATAATTAAGTTTGATTTCTTCGTTGTTTATTATCTCGGCTGTTAGCACTACACCGGCAATCGAGTAAGTTTTATTTGGTTTACTACTCATGAATAGGTGCCTTTTTTAGCGTTTCGATAAGAAATATTAACGAGTGTACATTAATATAATCTAAACGCACGTGAAGTATTGATGACAAAGGGCGGCATTGCAAAAATGGTAATAAAATCGTTAAAAATCAGAGGGTAGCAGGTTTGTATGACATCCATCAAGAAAATCGGTGTGCTGGGTTCGGGCGTCATGGGCAGCGGCATCGCCGCGCAGGTGGCCAATTCGGGAACGCCCGTGGTGTTGCTCGATATCGTGAAGCCCGGCGAGAAAAACCGTAATGCCCTAACTGAAGGCGCGATTGAAAAACAGCTTAAAAGCAATCCCGCCGGCTTTACGCACAAGGAAAAAGCCAAGCTGGTGACCTGCGGCAATCTGGAAGATGACCTGAAACTGCTTGCGGACTGCGACTGGATTATCGAAGTCGTGCTCGAAAAGCTGGAAGTAAAGCAGGATGTGTATCGTAAGATCGATAGTGTGAGGAAGCCCACCGCCGTCATTTCCTCCAACACCTCGACGCTGCCGCTGCATGAGCTGATGAACGGGTTGCCAGACTCCTTCCAGCAGCAATTCATGATCACCCATTTCTTTAACCCGCCGCGCTTCATGCGCTTGCTGGAGGTGGTGAAAGGACCGAAAACCTCGCAAAGTGCCTATGATGCGGTGTGCCAGTTTTCGGATATCCATCTCGGCAAGGGCGTGGTGGCGTGCAAGGATACGCCGGGCTTTATCGGAAACCGCATCGGCGTGTACTGGCTGATGCTGGGACTTTTGGAAGCGATGCGCCTTAATGTCACACCGGAGCAGGCGGACGCGGTGATGGGCAGGCCGGTCGGTATTCCCAAAACCGGCGTGTTTGGGCTGTTTGATTTAATCGGCATCGACCTCATGCAAATCGATGCTGCATTCGCTGCCTAAAGATGATCCGTTCGTTGCGATTTACAACGAGCCGGAGCTGGTAAAAAAGATGATCGCGGACGGCTATACCGGCCGCAAAGGTAAGGGCGGTTTTTATCGCCTGAATAAGGACGGCGAGAAAAAAATCAAGGAAGTGATCGACCTCAAAACCGGCAGCTACTCGCCGCAGAGCAAGAAGGTGGAGCTCGCGAGCGTTGAGGCGGCCAAGGGCGGCATGCTCGCGCTGCTACAACACAAAGATATCGGCGGCGAATATGCGCGCGCGGTGCTGCTGCCGATGCTGCATTACGCGGCTTCGCTCATTCCTGAGATTTCCGATGACGTGGCGAGCGTCGATGCCGCGATGAAAACCGGCTATAGCTGGAAATACGGCCCGTTTGAGATGATCGACAAAATCGGGGTGGATCATTTTATTTCGCTACTGGAACAATCCGGCCGCACTATTCCGCCGATCATCGCGCAGGCCAAAGGTGGCTCGCTTTACAAAACAGAAGGCAGCAAACGCAGCGCCGCGAGCGTAAGGGGCTACACGCCGATCACCCAGCCTGCGGGCACGTTGATGCTTTCGGATGTCAAACTCGGCAGCAAGCCCGTTCTCAAAAACGCCTCCGCCTCGCTGTGGGATCTAGGCGATGGCGTGGCTTGCTTAGAGCTGACCTCCAAGATGAACTCGATCGATCCGGACATTCTGGACATGATGATGAAATCGATCGAGGCGGTGAAAAAGGATTTCAAGGGTCTCGTCATTGGCGGTGATGCGGATAATTTCTCGGTCGGCGCGAATCTCGGTTTTGTGCTGATGGCGGCGAACATTGCCGCGTGGAAACAGATCGGCGAGGTGATCCGCGCTGGCCAGCAGTCGGTGATGGCGCTGAAATATGCGCCGTTTCCAGTGGTCTCGTCGCTTTCCGGTATGGCGCTGGGCGGCGGCTGCGAAATCATCCTGCACTCGAACGCGGTGCAGGCGCATATTGAATCCTACCCGGGGCTTGTCGAGGTCGGCGTGGGGCTGATTCCGGCGTGGGGTGGTTGTAAAGAAATGCTGATTCGCCATATGGGCGATAAAAAAGGCTCCAGTGGCGGCATGCTCTCCAACCTGATGGCCACCGGCGGCGCGATGCCGGCCATTTCCAAAGTGTTTGAGCAGATTGCCATGGCGAAAGTTTCCGGCTCAGCGGATGAGGCGAGGGATGCCAAAATCCTGCTGGGGAGTGACGGTATCACCATGAACCGCGCGCGCGTGCTGGCGGATGCTAAAGCGAAGTGCCTCAGCATGGCAAACGGCTACAAAGCGCCAGAGCCCGCGATTCTTCACCTGCCGGGCGGTACGGCGAAAGTGGCGCTTTCCATGGCGGTGGATGGCTTTAAGGCCGCTGGCAAGGCAACACCGCATGATGTGACGGTGTGTAAAATGCTGGCGACTGTCCTTTCCGGCGGCGATACCGATATGTCGGAAGGCCTTACCGAGCAAAATATTCTCGATCTGGAATTTGAGGTGTTCATGGAGCTGCTGAAGATGAAGCCGACGCTTGATCGCATCGAGCACATGCTGAACACCGGCAAGCCGCTGAGAAATTGACATGTTTTCTTAGCGGCTTTGCCGCTTAGAAAACTGTCATCCCGGAATCCGGTTTTCTCCACATGCATCGCATGTGGTAAGAAAACCGAGATGTCCGGGATCTCATGCCACTCGCACCGTCAGGATTCCTGCTTTCGCAGGAATGACAAAGCTAAAACATAAACGTATACTCAAGCTTCAGCTTCACCGCGCCATCTTCGGTGATGTCGCTCGCGCCAACGAGATAACCCGCCTCAAAGCTGATGCCATTATCAAACTTGCCGTACCACACTGGCCCGAGGCGGTGGGTCTGGCGGTCATAGGTTTCCCAGTCGGAAAGCTCGCCAAAGGTGTTGTAATATTCAAAGCTGGGCTGGAACCAGTCCTTCACTTTGTAGCGCGCACGCCACGCAGTGCCGAAGACGGCGTCTTTGCTTGCGTTATCACCCACCTCCTGCTCGATTTTCAGATTGTTCGTCAGGCTGAAATCGCCCCATTTCTTTTGCAGCAGGAGCAGCACCTCCACCTTGTCGGCTTTGCGTTCGTTATGGTTGAATACATACACATAGCGCAGGCCAGGATGCAGCCAATACTCGCCTTCCTCAGCGAACTCGAATGTGCCGGTGATTTCGGAGAGTGAGTAGCGATAATCTTTACCCGGATCACGCTCCCAGATGGCTTCTGCGCCGACGCGCCACCACTCGG
>Ga0315902_10011613_pt1 | contig 11542 bp, 7 predicted proteins | sample LakEriMetagenome_9_FD_203523 | JGI IMG/M metagenome (GOLD analysis project Ga0315902, IMG submission 203523) | Freshwater fungal communities from buoy surface, Lake Erie, Ohio, United States - Buoy 12 MA117 | ecosystem: Environmental > Aquatic > Freshwater > Lake > Lake biofilm | place: USA... | reverse complement strand
GCTCAAACCGCCAGCCCCAGCGCAACCTCCAGCAAAACCTCCCCAGACCAGGGGCTCCGCCACCCGCCAGTAGCGGGAGAAGCGGCGCAGGTCGGGGGCGCCGGCCCCTGCGAAGGGGAGGGCCACGAAGGGCTCGGGCTCAAGGATCCGCAGGGGCAGCACCGCCGCGAGCCGTGCCGCGATCTGCTGGAAGCGCGGGTCCACCGCCCGGCTGGTGACGATGCCATCGGCCCCGCTGGCCCGGGCAGCTGCCAGCAGTTCGGCCGCCGCATCGCCCTGCTTCACCGTCACGGGCAGCTCGGCCAGGCACTCGCGCAGGAAGCACAGCCGCCCTGCCGCCAGGGGTGTACCACCGGTGGTGGCGGTGCGACCTTGGATCAGGTCCTCGTCGAACACGAAGAGGGCCGGAGCACCGGGATGGGCGAGCAGGGCCGGATTGGCAGGCCCCAGGGCCTCGCCATGCACCCAGATCAGGGGCCGGCGGGGTGGCACGGGCCACGGCCCAGCTGACTGGTACGGGGTTGGAGCGGTCTGGCCAGGGGGTGATGGGCTGGTGTGCGCCGTGGGATCCCCTGCCCTGAACAACCGCACCTGCAACGCCTCGTAGCTCGCCTCGAACGGACAGCCCCCGCGGGCCAGGGGACAGTTCCGGCAGTACCGCCCGGAACTGAAGCGCTCCAGGTTGGCGCGGTTGAAGATGTAGGGCTTGTGGCTGAAGCTGCTGGCCACCCATTGCCAGCTGAGGTTGTTGCTGGCGGGGTCGCCATCGAGCAGGTGCTGCAGGAACCAGCGGGCTCCGGCCTGCCAGCGCACCCGCCGCCAGTGCACCACGTAGGCCGCCAGCCACATGCGGGCATGGTTGTGCAGCCAGCCCGTGCCGCTGAGCTCGGCCGCGAAGCCATCGATGCAGGCGAGCCCCGTAGCGCCGGCGGCGATATCGCCGGGCAGCTCAGGCGCGTAGGCCTCGGGCGGGTGGCCGGTCTTGAGGGGTTCCAGATCGACCCAGATGCCATCGCCCAGCTGATACCAGAGCCGCTGCCAGTAGTCGCGCCAGCCGAGTTCGTTGATCAGCTTCTCGCCAGCCCGGCGCTGGGCGGGGGTCCAGCTCCGGGCAGCGGACGCGAAAGGGAACAGCTCACCCTGCAGCTTCGGTTCGGACTCGACCGGGGCCCGCAGGCGCTCGAACACTGCCTCGCGCACCTCCGCCAGGGTGAGCACCCCGTGGCGGATGTAGGGGGAGAGCCGGGTCACGGCCCCATCGAGGTGATTGCGGCTGGCGCCGTAGCGGGCCGGATCAATGGCGGCCAGCCGCTGCTCCGCCGCCCGGCGGCCGCCCCTGACAAAGGGAGTGGGCGATGGGGTCATGATTCGCAATGGATGTAGGTGGCCAGGGAATCCGGGGTGGGCCGGCCAGCTGTCCAGCACGGATCAGGGAGTCGCTGAATCAGCTTGATCGATTGCGTCGGCTGGTTCACCCGCAGACCCACGGCCCACGCTGCTGTTCAGTCGACCAACAGCCAGAGCGAGGGGATACACGGTGACGTTCTCCACCGACCGCGCCTGAGCCGCTGAAAACGGATTGTCAAGGTCGCCGATCAGTAACAGCAACTTGAGCAGCAGGAGCGTGATGGCGCCAATAAAGTACAAACCTTCCCCGAATGGCTCTACCTCAGCGAACATCAGCCCGCCGAGCAACAGGGCCGCTCCGACATAGGTCATCCAATAAACCGTGGGAATGAATGCCGTTTCACGAATAACCTCGATGCGATAAACGTATCGACGGATAATGGCCAGTTCAAGCAACAGCCTGGCCTGCAGCGGGGCGGGGTTCCAGATGGCCAGTCGCTGGATCGAATGCTGCAACATATCGAGCTCATTGAGCAGAGGGATCACCACACCCCCATCCCTGATCCAGAGCAGCAGATCGGTGGCGAACCCAGCCAGGAGCGCCAGGGCTCCTGTCACATCAGCATCAACGTGCCGCTCCCGGACAGTAGCTGCCTCAGAGGCCAGGCATTCCAGCGCTGAGGCCAGCTCCCCAGGGATTTTTTCACTCTCCTTGTAATCCATCAGCACCCCGTTCAGCAGGAAACCCATCAGCAACACCTCGGAGGCCACCAATGCCGGAAAGAGGGGATTGGGAGCCAACACTTCCCAGTGCCTGCGGTGCACCAGGATCTTGGCGGCCAGGATCCCAACCAGGAGCAGGCTCACGCGAGCAAAAAACCACAGGCGCCGCAGGGTGGGACTGCTCGGCGAATCGGCGGGTGGCTCAATCACGCCTCAATCACCATCCGGCTGGTCATCGCTGGTCTGTGATTCGGGCAACGGCGGTTGGCTCGGTGGAGGCAACACTTTCAGTTCGGGGGGGTTGGGCGCCGTCTCCGGACCGACCAGGTCCACGGCGGTGCGTTGCACCAGCAGCCGGAAGCGCAGGGGCGCCTGGCTGCGGTTGATGAAGGACTGCACATCCGCCACCTGCCGGGAGGTGGGCAGGGATGGATCCGTGACCCTCACCCGGGCGCGGATCAGCGGCGGATTCTGCTTCCAGTCGATGGACAGTCCCACCAGGTCGATGGCGGGATCACTGCCGAGGGTGATCGTGCTGCTTCGGAGCTGTTGCTCGATGGCCACCTCCAGCTGCTGGGCCTTGGTCTCCTGCCGGGATCGCTGCAGCAGCCGGTAGAAGCTGCTGCCCAGCGGAATCACCAGCAGGGCGGTGAGGGCCACGCTGGTGAGGCTGAGCCGGCTGTGGAGCAGGCGGCTCCGGTACCCCTTTTCCAGCGTTCCCAGGGCCGCCATCGCCCCCACCATGATCCCCAGGAGGTTGGTGATGAACAGCAACAGGGCCCCATAGGCCTGGGCCCACAGGGAAGAGGACAGCAGAATCCCCACCACACACATCGGCGGCACCAAGGCCACGGCAATGGCCAGGCCGGCCAGGGCCGAAATCGCATCCTTCCGCAACTTGGCGTACATGGCCACGGCTCCGGCCACCAGGGCCACGCCAAGGTCGAGCAGGTTGGGGCTGGTGCGGTTGATCACCTCACTGCCGAAGCTGGGGAGCGCCACCAGATGACCCACCGCCATCGCCAGCAGCACGCACAACACCACCCCCAGCATCAGGGTGCGCAGGGCCCGCAGGAACATCGGCAACCGGCCCTGCAGGATCTCGAAGGCCATCGCCTGCAGCGGCAGGATCCAGGGGGCCACCACCATGGCGCCGATCACCACACCGGGGCTGTTGGCCAGCAGACCGAGGCTGGCGATCAGGGTGGCGCCCACGGTGAGCACCACGAACACCTGGCTGAAGCTGGCCTCGTGCTCGAACTCCTGGCGCAAGGCGTCGAGCCTGGCCTCATCGGACGCGAACAGGCCAATGGGCATCCGTTCAGCAGGCCGGTTAGGACCTGAATCCAGTCATGGAAAAGCTAGGTCGATTGCTGACAGCACGCCGGTGCCGCTGGCAACCTCGCAGGAACGACCATGAACCCAGCGCCACGGCTGACCATCGCTGCCAGCGAGGGCCGCAAAACCGCCTGCGGGCCCTGCGAGAGAATCCCCGCACTCCAACCGGCTCCCCATGCTCCTCGATCTGCGCGGCAAGAAGGCCCTGGTGACGGGCATCGCCAACAACAAGTCGATCGCCTGGGGCATCGCCCAGCAGCTGCACGCCGCCGGCTGCGAGCTGGGCGTCACCTACCTGCCGGATGAAAAGGGCCGCTTCGAGGGCAAGGTGCGGGATCTCACCGCGCCGCTGGCCCCCAGCCTGTTCGAGCCGCTCAACGTGCAGGAGCCCGCCCAGATCGAGGCGGTGTTCAACACGGTGAAGGAACAGTGGGGCTCGATCGACGTGCTCGTGCACTGCCTGGCCTTCGCCGGCAAGGACGAGCTGATCGGCGACTACTCCGCCATTTCCCCCGAGGGCTTCGCCCGCGCCCTGGAGGTGAGCGCCTATTCGCTGGCTCCCCTTTGCCGCTGGGCCAAACCCCTGTTCAACCCAGGCGGCAGTGTGATCACCCTCAGCTACCTGGGCGCCGAGCGGGCGATCCCCAATTACAACGTGATGGGCGTGGCCAAGGCCGCCCTGGAAGCCTCGGTGCGCTACCTGGCCGCCGAGCTGGGCCCCGGCAAGCAGGTGCGGGTGAACGCCATCAGCGCCGGTCCGATCCGCACCCTGGCCAGCAGCGCCATCGGCGGCATCCTCGACATGATCCACAACGTGGAGGCCAAGGCCCCCCTCCAGCGCACCGTGACCCAGGAGGAGGTAGGCAGCACCGCCGCCTTCCTGGCCAGCCCCCTGGCCTCCGGCATCACCGGCCAGGTGATCTACGTGGATGCCGGCTATTGCATCACCGGCATGTGAGCGGGCTCCAGGCCCGCAGAGCACGCGCAGTGGCGAGCGAGCTGGTGTTGCCCGCCTGAGCGGCCAGATCTAGGTTGGTCGTACGTGGATGCTGGGGTCAACAACTTGGAAACGTTCAAAGAGCACGTGTTTATCAGCTATGCCCACCTCGACAATCAGCCGATCTTTGACGAGAAGGGATGGGTAACGCAATTCAATGATTCCTTCGGCTCTATTCTTGCGAGACGATTAGGCGCATACCCCACAATCTGGCGCGACGAAGGCAAGCTGCAGGGCAATTCAGCGTTGACACCTGAAATCGAGCAGGGGCTTGCCAATTCAGCACTGCTAATCACGATACTCAGCCCAAGTTACATCAATTCGGATTGGTGCCGCAAGGAACTGCATGACTTCTGTGAACTGGCCAACCAGTCGGGCGGGCTGCTTGTGGACAACATGTCACGGGTGCTGAAGGTGGTGAAACTCCCACCGGAATCCCTGGAGATCCTCCCGGACCCGCTGCGGGATGTGCTGGATTACCGCTTTTACAGTGAGCGCGCTGGAGGATATGAGGATCAACTCGATCCCGCGGCTGATCGCACCCAGTTCATGGCTGCGATCAGCCGCCTGGCTGCCGACGCAGAACGCCTGATCAAAGAGCTTAGCGAGGCATCCACGTCCGCGGGGATTGTGACGAGTTCCGGCCCGAATGACTCCACGGCTACTGCAACACAGCCCATCCTCGTCTATCTGGCCGAGTGCACCGCCGACCTGCGCGAAATGCGTGAGCGCCTGGCTGCCGATCTCAAACAGAGCGGCTGCCTGGTGCTTCCCGACAGGCCCCTGCCCACCCTTGAACAGACTGAATTCTGCGCAGCGGTGCGCCAGACCTGCCAGGAGTGCGACATCGCCATCCACCTGATCGGCAGCCGCTACGGGGCCATGCCTGAAACGGCCGACCCCCAGCCCCGATCGGTGGTGGAGCTGCAGAACCTGATCGCGGCGGAGCTCGCCGGACAGGCCGGGGGGGACCATGGGCTGAGCCGTCTGATCTGGGTGTCGGGCCAACTCCAGCCCAGCGATGACCTGCAACGCTCCTTTGTGGAACGCCTGGATCAGCAGGCCAGTCTCCAGGCGGGCGCAGATCTGATCCGCGGTGATTTTGAAGTACTGAGAACAACCCTGCACCGGCTGATCAAGGCCAGGCGTGAGACCCTCGCCGCTCCTGCCTCACCAGCAGCAAGCTCAGAGGAGAACGAGGCCATCCTGCAGGAGGCCAGTGGGAAGCCCATGGTGTATCTGGTGTGCACCATGGAGGACCTCAAGCAGACCCGGGACCTGAGGAAGTGGCTCAGGCAACAGGGCTGCGACGTGGAACGGCCCCTGTTCGAGGGGGATGCGAAAGCGCTGCGCAACGCCAATCAGGAGCTGATGCAGCGCTGCTCAGCGGTGATCCACTTCTATGGCGCCAGCACTGACCGCTGGTTACATTCAGTGCGCTCCGAACTCCGCAAGATTAATATCTACCGACAGGACCGACCGCCGATTCTGCGCGTACTCTATGTCGCCGATCCCGACTCAGCCCTCAAACAAGATCAGCTGGATGATCCAGACGACGATTACACCCAGGTGATCGATGGCCGGCAGCAGGACTTCGATCCCACTCCATTGGGCCCGTTGATTCAAGCCTTGCACGCCGGTGGTCAGCCCGATGCCTGAATCTCTCCGCCCAGAGCTGCGCAATCCCTTCCCCGGGCTGCGACCCTTCCGCAGCGATGAAGACCATCTGTTCTTCGGACGGGAGGAGCAGGTCGACAGCATGATCTCAATCCTCGGCAAGCGGCGCTTTCTGGCGGTGGTGGGCACCTCCGGCAGCGGCAAATCCTCGCTGGTGAACTGCGGGCTCGAACCGGCGCTGCACCAGGGCCTGCTGGCCAGCGCCGGCAGCAACTGGCGCATCGCCAGGTTCCGCCCCGAGGACCGGCCGATCCAGAACCTCGCCAGGGCCCTGGCGAGCGATGACGTGCTGTTCTCCGATTTCCAGGCCAGGGGCCTCTCGCTGCTGGAGCTGATCGAGAGCACCCTGCGGCTGAGCACGGTGGGGCTGCTCGACATCGTTGCCCAGGCCTCCCGCAACGACACCTTCCAGCTGCTGGTCGTAGTGGATCAGTTTGAGGAGCTGTTCCGCTATCGCCAGCTCGACGCGGTTGCGGGGCAAGGCGGAACCAGTTTCAGCGAGGAGGCCAGCGCCTTCGTGAGCCTGCTGCTGGCGGTGCTGGAGGCCCGGCAGGACCAGATCCACATCGTGCTCACGATGCGCTCCGATTTCCTCGGCGACTGCACCCAGTTCCCGGGACTGGCAGAGGCGATCAACCGCTCGCTGTATCTGGTGCCGCGGCTGACGCGCGAGGAACGGCGGGCGGCGATCACCAATCCGGTGCTGGTGGCCGGCGCCACGATCAGCCCGGTGCTGGTGACCCGGCTGGTGAACGATGTGGGTGACAACCCCGACCAGCTCTCAATCCTGCAACATGCCCTCAACCGCACCTGGGCCCACTGGCAGGACCTGGGGGCCAGCGGGTCGCTGGAGCTGAGCCATTACGAAGCGATCGGCACGATGGCGGAGGCGCTGGATCGCCATGCCGAGGCCGCCTATGCCGAGCTGGGAGAGGGGTCGAGGCTGCAGACGGTATGCCGCGATCTCTTTCAGGCGATCACCGACAGGGCCAGCGATGGTCGCGGCATCCGCCGGCCGACCAAATGGGGCCCGTTGCAAGCCATCACCGTGGCTTCAGCGCAGGAGTTAGGCCAAGTGATCGAAGTGTTCCGCCACCCCAGCCGGGCGTTCCTGATGCCCCCTGCAGGCACCGTGCTGGATGAGGAAAGTGTGATCGATATCTCCCATGAGAGTTTGATGCGCGTGTGGCGGCAGCTGAAGACGTGGGGGGACGCGGAGGCGCTGGCGGCACAGATCTACCGGCGGCTGGCGGAGACCGCCGAACTGCACGCCAGTGGGAGTGCTGGCACCCTGCGCGAACCCGAACTCACACTCTTCCGCAAATGGGAAGAGGAACGCCAGCCCAATGCGGCCTGGGCGGAACGCTATCGCCCCGGATTCGATAAGGCGCTGCACTTTCTCCAGTGCAGCCAGGAGGAAAGTGATGCTGAACAGGCCGAACGGGAAAAGAAGGAACGCCAGAAGGTCGAACAGCTGAGACGATGGTCGATCGGGATGGGCGCCCTGGCCGTTATCGCTGCGGTGTTAGGTGGAGTTGCCTGGGTACAGCTTGAGGCAACCAAACTAGCCACTGCAAGGGGGTACGCCACCCTTGCTACTGCTCAGGTCGACAGGGATCCATTTGATGCCCTGATCCACGGGCTGGCGGCAGCGGAACACCTGGCCGATGAACCGGGAGACTGGATTGCCCTGGGGCCGGTACTGGAACAGGCCATCGAGCGCAACTGGCAGATCGGGGCGCACGAAGGGGACCAAAGCGGTATCACCAGCCTGGTGGAACAACGCAACGGCGAGTGGGTGAGCGGTGGGGCGGATGGCACCCTGCAGCGCTGGCGTAACGGCCGGAAGGTTGGCGCACCGATCCGCACGGACCACCAGGCTGTGACCAGCCTGGTGGTGCTGCGCAACGGTGATCTGCTCAGCGGCGGAGCAGATGGCACGCTGCAGCTCTGGCGCGATGGGCAGAAGATCGGTGCTCCGATCAACACCAAGGCAGGGCCGGTACTCAGCCTGGAAGTGCTGAATGATGGCGACCTGATCAGTGGCGGATTTGATGGCAACCTGCAGCGCTGGCGCAATGGTCGCAAGATTGGCGCGCCGATCGCCACAGGTCCGATCGCTGTGTTCAGCCTGTTGGAACTGAAGAACGGCGATTGGATCAGCGGAGGCATGGATGGCAGCGTGCAGCGCTGGCGCGATGGCCGGAAACTCGGTGAGCCAATCGCCACAGGCCAGGGTCCTGTGCGTAGCCTGGCGGAATTGCCGAATGGTGAGTGGGTGAGCGGCGGGTTCGATGGCAACCTGCAGCGCTGGCGTGATGGAAGGAAGATCGATCGCCCGCTGGCGACGGGGCATGGCGAGGTGCGCACCCTCGAGCTGCTGGGCAATGGGCAGCTGGTGAGCGGCGGTGCAGACGGCAGTTTGCGCAGCTGGCACCAAGGACAGGAAAACGCCCAAGGCAGCTTCGAGATGGGCGCCCTGAGCACCCTGGTGCAACTGCGCAATGGGGACCTGCTAACCGACGGCGACAACGGCAACCTGCAGCTTTGGCGCCACGGCAACAAGCTCGGTACACCGATTCCCACAGACCAGGACTGGGTGTTGAGCCTGCTGGAGCTGAAGAACGGCGACTGGATCAGCGGCGGCGAAAACGGCACCTTGCAGCGCTGGCGCAACGGCATAAAAACCGGTGCGCCGATTCCCACCGGGCAGGAAGCTGTACGCAGCCTGCTGGAACTCAGCAACGGCGACTGGATCAGCGGCAGCGAAAACGGCACCTTGCAGCGCTGGCGCAACGGCATAACAATCGGTGAACCGATTCACACCGGTCAGGGAGCTGTGCGCAGCCTGCTGGAACTCCGGAACGGCGACTGGATCAGCGGCAGCGAAAACGGCAAGCTGCAGCGCTGGCGCAACGGCAGGAAAACCGGTGAGCCGATTCCAACGGGTCAGGGAGCTGTGCTCAGCCTGCTGGAACTCAGCAACGGCGACTGGATAAGCGGTGGTGAAAATAGCAGCTTGCAGCGCTGGAGTAACGGAAAGAAGGACGGCAGACCAATCGCCACAACAGGAGGGGTGATTCGGCTTCTTGAGCAGCCGAACGGGGATTTGATCAGCATCTCATTCAAGGGTTCCCTGAGACGCTGGCTCAATAGCAAAGAAGTTCTTGAGCAGGCGTGCAAAGAGCTAAGTCGACACCCAGCCTTGGACGCAAAGAACCAAGGCTCCAAAGTGGAAAAAGCAGCAAGAACCACGTGTCAACGGGTGAATAAACCCAGCAGTTCTCAAACTGAGGATTAGCCAAAGATTGGCCTATTAGACAAGCAGGATTCCGCGATCATAAAATTTCCTTTCGCCATCTTAAACGAAGAAGACCTCTAGCCGTTCTTATTACTAAACCCTTTTGAGCACTACAACGCGAATCAACGCTGATAGCAATTCCCTTTATCGTCGCAGCAAATCAAGCGGCCGTAGCTATCCCTGAAGCAACGCCCTTGGGCTTGGGCAGCAGGCACCGCACAAAACCATAGAAGCACTGCCGCTAAAAAGAAAGCACCAAAACTGGAACTAGACTGCCGCACATTAAGGGAGGATGGGTGGTAGGTCATGATAAAAAGAAGCGGAAAAAATTAGAAATCAGTACAAGCAGAGACAGAGGGAGTCCAGGAAATCAAACAGGTTATAACAGTTCTCAGCGGCATTATAGCAAACTCCTGCGGGATTCTAAAGCCGTTCGGCACGCGCACCGCTTGGCCTGTAGCAAAGACTACCAGCGTCCAGTCGCTTCTTCATTTTGGGGCTTGGACCAGACTCTTGCCCGAGGGCAGAGCGGAGCGCTGTGGCTTTTCCTTGTTGGATGGCTCCCCACTTCCTTTTTTGACGCTGCAATCTCCTTTGGGGGAGCAACAGATGGTTTGGCCATTGGATGGGAAGCACTTTTCTTTCTTCTTGCCAGCCTGAGCGAGCCGCTCGTCCATCCCCAGGTTGGATGGGCAGACGACCAGTAGAACGAACAGCCAGGCCGCTGCGGGCACGGCTGATGGGACGAAAACCCGGGATTTCAGGACAACCACGAAGCATTAAGGACTGGGAAACTCGACAAGGAAACTGAAGACAGAGAGCGCCCAAAGAGCTCAGTGCCTACATGCAAAGAATAACATTAAGATTAAGGGCCGGTTTCCCTAGACACAACGCGACGAGCTGGCGCCAAGGCTCGCAATTGAAACCTTTTTACCTTGATCCCGTTGACTGGAGCCTCCCCGTCAAGAGCATCCCGACCGTCGAGCACCCGAAATGGTGCTACAGGGCCACTGCCTGGTGGTCAGCAGGCTTTATGCCAGCAGCCCCTGCCGGGCTGGGGGAGGCTGGGTTCAGCAGGATGGCCATGAATTAATCACGCGCGGCCCGGCGCAATAAGGGAAATCCAGGTGGCTGCTGTGGCCTGTGCCGCCATGCTCAAGGGCCAGGATCAGCTCCCTGCGGCGGGCCCACGGCCCATGTGGCTGGCAGTTGCCTGGATCAGGCCCGCAGCTGGCGAGCCAGGCTCGCGGCGGAGAAGAGAAAGCCCTCGGCTCGGGCAATGGCCACCACGGCGCTGCCATCCACGGCGCCATCGATCCGCTGCTGGAGATCGGGGTCGGCCTCGGCCTTGGCAAGAAAAGCCATGAGCTGTGCTTTTGACATTGGGATAATCGATTAGATTGTTTTAACCCTAGACGGTCGCGGCCGCACCGACACCATCCACGGCGCCATCGGCGGCATCCTCGACATGATCCAAAACGTGGAGGAGAAGGCTCCCCTGCGCCACACCGTGACCCAAGAGGAGGAAGGCAGCGCCGCCGCCTTCAGCGGCGTCCCATGGAGTGGTGTAACTCGGGAGGATCAGCCCCGGCGTAGCCGGGGCTGACGGCTCACCTCCCTCAGATTTCAGCTGTGGCAATGGGTGGGCCGGTCTGTGACCCTGTTCGGAGAACTACCACCAAACCGAACACAGACCATGACCCTCACCCATAGTGGCGCCTCCGAGCTGAGCCAGCTCATGGAGGGCACCACCGCTGGCGCCCTGATCCCAGAGATCGTGCGCCGGGGTTTCCAGGACCTGCTGGAAGCCGAGGTTTCTGCCCTCACGGGCGCTCAACTCCATGAGCGCTGCCCCGATCAGCGCTCCACCCATCGCAACGGCTACCGGGAGCGGCTGCTCACCACCCAGGTGGGCGACCTCAGCCTGGCCATTCCCAGGTTGCGGCAGGGCAGCTTCTTCCCCAACTGGCTCGAACCCCGCCGCCGGGTCGACAAGGCTCTCTACGCCGTGGTGATGGAGGCCTACACCGGCGGCATCTCCACCCGCAAGGTCGACGCCCTGGTGGAGGCGCTGGGCGGTGCCAGCGGCATCTCCAAATCGGAGGTAAGCCGGATCTGCCAGGGCCTCGATGAGCAGGTGAAAGCCTTTCTGGGCCGGC
>Ga0315902_10011609_pt1 | contig 11544 bp, 17 predicted proteins | sample LakEriMetagenome_9_FD_203523 | JGI IMG/M metagenome (GOLD analysis project Ga0315902, IMG submission 203523) | Freshwater fungal communities from buoy surface, Lake Erie, Ohio, United States - Buoy 12 MA117 | ecosystem: Environmental > Aquatic > Freshwater > Lake > Lake biofilm | place: USA... | reverse complement strand
GCCAGAAGGTAGTGGTACATACAGAGAAGTTAATATGCTTAAGAAAATCTGCAACAACTGTGAAGTCAAGCAGCAATGTTTAGACTACTCGCTTAAGAATGGTGTGCTCGGATACTGGGGTGGAACAACAGAACACGAACGCAAAGTATTAAGAAGAAAATTAAACATAACACCGAAGCCACTATACTTAGGATACCCATGACAAAACTATCAGACTTCGACTTAGACCTAGCAGTAGGGCAAGAAGGAGAAGCATTAGTAGAACAACTGTTAACAGGTGGTACTACAGTAGAAGTAAAGACAGATTTGAAATGGAAAGATACTGGCAACCTATACATCGAAACAGTTTGCTGGTCACACAACAACGAGAATTGGTATCTATCAGGATTGTCCAGTACTAAAGCAAAATACTGGGCTTTCGTGCTGGAGGGGACAACTCTGTTAGTACCAACGGAAGTACTGAAGCAGGTAGTAACGGCTAGGGGAAGAGCCATTACCTGCAACATACCTCCGAACCCTAGTAAGGGTTACCTTATTAAGGTAGAGGATATAATTAATTCTCTGCGTAAATGACAAAAGACCCCCAGCGCTGGTAGAGATACCAGTTCTGGGGGTTTCTTGTGTCTATGGGGCTTCTACACCCCTTAAATGGTTACTTTGAACCGCGTCCAAAGGATGTAGCAGATGGGTCTAGCCACTTAAGTAGTGGTCCAGCGAAGCCCGCAAGGGCTGCAGCACCAAGAGTCTTAAGGTCTGTCTCACCAGCAATGTACAGTGCAACGGCAGCGGATGCCGCAGCACGGAACCAAGTAAGTGATAGTTGTTTGAATTGCTCCATTGTATCCTCCTAGGGGATTAGGATTTTGCACCGTGCACTTTGCAACAGGTGCAAACTTCAGTTTTATATTCTTTCTTTGCAGGTATTGGCAGCACCTTTGCTACTACCTGATTAACAATCTTAGGTTGGTTTAACCACCAAAACCACGGAGAAGTATCGGCAGAAAGAGAGGACTCAATAGAAATATGTAGATGCTTATTATGAGGATTACTCCCAGTGTACTGTCTGTTTCCTTGCTTTGCCTTTTCTTTAGACCAGATTTTGCCCTTGAAGATAAGATACTTAACTCGCTTATCTTCTTTAATTTTTTCAAAAATGTCAGCACAATCAATTCCATTCTTAGGGTCGTGAGTTAAGTCAACAGCAAGTCCAGTATTATGGTCGCTGGTTGGACTCTGTTTCAGATGAGCGTTCGACGGCAGAAGACCATCGCTGGCTTTCATACGCAATGGTGAAATCGCTGTGGCTTGTCGAAGGACAGCAATAGCGGCAGGTGTGGCTTTCTTGACAACAGACTTCATTCATTTCTCCCCTTATGTAACATCATTTGATAAAGTATTTCTACCTTTTCATCTAGTCTTGTAATTGAATCTTTCATTGAACTGCCAGAGTTTGGCTTAAGTTCATACAAGTAATGCTTAACTAACCACCGCACCGAGCCAGCAAATGCTGAAACAATTGCAATAATAGATACGATTAAGCCAGCCCAGTTTGCTGTATTCATTATACTGTCCTCACCACAATCTCCAATATGCCACCAAAACCTGTAGAGTTTTTATCTGGCGGGGTAGTATTTATTAAGTTGATTCCTTCAATCTGAACCTGACGAGATTCGCCAGTGTTCAGGTCTTGCCATGTAACTATGTCGCCGTTCTCTTCGATTGTTTCCAATGCAACGATACGGTCATAGGCTCGTCCTGAATAACCAGTACGAGAATTATTCTTATCTGTTTCTTCATCAAAGCAATAAACAAAGTGGCTGACAAGTCTTTGTCGTGGCGTAGCAATAGTTGCCTTTGCCTGATAGCCCTTGAATACAGGACCCTTAGAACTATCTGTACCATCACGATACATAATAAACTTATAGGCTACATACTCCTGTGCCGTTGCTGGGTTGGAGGTTGTCACCTCCACTGGCGGTACTGATACATCATAAGAGATGTGGTCATACTCTGCGCCATTAGAATCTACAGTCTCAAGAGTCATTGAGCCGTATCTAAAATTGCCACGGCCTAGTAAACGCTTAAAGTTTTTAGGCTCAAGGGTTCCGTATCGGATGTTACCTGTTGTTAGATAGCCAGTAGTCCGTAACGCAGTAGCATCTTCGGCATAGATATAACCATCAGTAACATTGAAAGCAGTAGAAAACATAAGTCGGTTAGTGTCTGCTGCAAAAGCACAAGCAGTTGTTTGATGGTCAGTTACTCCGTCATAGTAAACATCATTTGCCCATGCAAATCGAAGTGGTTCAATCTCAGTAGATAGGTCAACACGAATAACTCCAGGGTTACCACCTACACCAGTAGCACACCAGACATAATGGTCACGAGCAGCAAAGTCAAAGCAAGGTTGAGTGGTCTCAACCAACAGTGGGCCGTATGAAATAGAACCATCTTGGTCATTAACAGTTGCAACACGGATACCCTTATCAGTACCAATCATCATGTAACCAAGGTAGTAGTAAATCTTATGTACTACTTCGCCTACTGGAAGTTCGGCAGCCACAGCAGCAGAGGTAAGCGTTGGCATAGAACCTGATGTGTTAAGAGTAAACTTTTGGATAGTAGACTGGATGCCGTTATAGCCAGCGATGTAAATCGCTGGGCCTGATGCTGTAATGCTGCTGTAAGTATGGCTAGTTACTGGGTGTGTGTAGAGTGTTGTTGGCATGGCTGTTGCAGAGCCAGCAAACTCATACACTTTATTATCTGCACACATAACAATACGGTCTTTAATGTATTCCATAGTTGCATTAGAGATTGTTCCAATCTCATCAAACATTGGTGTATTAGCAGTACCAGATGTACCAGTCAGTGCTTTTTTGTATACAGTTTTCTTTGTGGCAGTATTGGTAATCCAGTATGCAGTAGTACCATCATCACAAATAGCATAGACAGGAGAGTCTGTGCCAGAGTTGTAGTCAATAAAATGTACTGGAGTACCTGGATTGGTTACATCAATCTTGTCTACATCAAATTCATCATGAAGCAAAACACCAGAGGTGTTGCTCCACTTAATAGAACGCATAGTCTGAAACGGACGGCCAGTAGAACGAATAGCACCAGTCATATTATGCCCTTGAGTACAGTTCTTTAGAAGGCTAACCTCACCCTTAGTCCAAACATTTAAGCCTTTGCTATCTGCAAATCGATAGTGTCCATTTTCATCATTAGTTGCAGGGTCAAAGAAGTTAATACCAGAACCGCCATGAAAAGACATTTGTGAGCGAATCCACCAACCAGTAAGTGATTGCTCACCTGGCTCGTTAGTAGAATCAAACTGGTCTTTCTTAAATGGTGCAGTTCTGCGTCCGTATGGACGCTCATTGTTTGTGGCTAGAATAAAAGGAAGTCCGCCAATAGCAATGTCATAGGCTATGTCAGTGTTTTGCCAGACAGAAGTAGATGAAACTACACCCACATCTACGGCAATAGCCCGTTCGGCACGACCTTCGGTAATATCTCTACCAGCCACCATATCTCCTTAAGTCAAAAAAATTAGTTGAGCAGTTTTAATCCATGCTCAGGGATAAGTGTTGTTACGCTTGTTCGGCTGCTTGTTTTGCTTCCCAAGCAGCGACATCAGCAAGATATTGTGCGTACTCTTCGTTATTCATTTCGCGGACAATTGTTTCTTGTGTATCTCCGTTATGAAAAGTAATTAATGGTTTAGTCATTTTATACTCCTACTACGTATATTCTGCTATCTGAAAAGTTAGAAGGTGAAGTAAAAGTTAAAGTTGATATTTGTGTATTTGACCCATAAAAACCTTCAAACTCTCTAACAGTTGCAGCATTTCCAAAAAATACTTTACCTTTAACAATTTTTGGACCAGATGAACTTTGATTATTTTCTATTTCAATAAATCCTGCGTGGCGTTGCCCTGCAGATGCGTTGTATCCAAGGTCTAACCTACTAGAAAATGCTCTATGGTCTCCATTTGGATTTTGATTATTTGCAAAAAAGTTATATACAGTATGATAGTTGGCTCCAGAATCAGAATTAAATCTTATAAAAATATCACTTGTGCTATTAGGAACATAAGTATAATAAATTCTTATTGCTTTATAAGAACTTAACCCAGAAATAGTACCAGCAGTTGTTCCATCAATGTTAATTCCATTTGCAATAGCAGTCCAAGCAGGAAAAGGAGAAGCATTGCTTGCAACAGATGAGTTAATTGCAGAGATAGTAGGCACCGCTGCAGCAACTGCTGTTGCAATAGTTGCAGCACTTGGTGCTGCTACGGCTGATGCAATTGTCGCTGCGCTTGGCGCAGCAACTGCTGTTGCAATATCGGCGTTAGTAGGCCCAACGCCAGGGTTTAGACTAGTAGTTGCCATTATGAAATCTCGCTTCCGAATGCATTAAATGAAAGGTTTGCATTTGATGCGTATACAGTAATTACATCAGTTGCTGCAAGAGTCACACCTATAGTAATAAATGTGCTGTTGTTTGCTGTAACTGTTGCATCATACGCAATGTATTCTTCGTCTGACAATGCAGAGCCAGCAACGCGAATAGCAATGCGGTATGTAGCAGATGTACCACCACGGTTAGCAACTGCAATAGTAGAAACTACTGCTGACTTGCCTGCACCAACGGTGTATAGAGTTGTTGCTGTTGTTGCTGATGGGGCTACCTGCCCCAGTACTTTATATGTTGTTGGCATTGTTATGCTCCCATTGTCATTAGTGCTGTTGGTGTTGAATCTGCTGCAGCCACGGCTGTCGCCACTTCTGCATCAGTTGCCAGTCCTGTTGCAGAACCTGCAAGGTTGGCTAGGTCACGGGCTTTCGTCATGTATTGTTTCTCCTTATGGGGTATACTAATTACTACTATCTAAAAAGGGGTCAATGATGGTTAAAAAAATTAAATTTAGGGCACATACAAAAGAAACAGATTTAGTAGGACTACAACCTGTTCCTGCTGTAAAAACAATACCAGAGTGGTATAAAAGAATGCCTTTAACTTTTGATAAAACTAATAAATTAAAAGTACTTCCAAATGGTATTAACGCTACAGTTAAAGCATGTGTTCCATTTTTAGATGCATTATCAGTTGGTTATATGGCTGTACTAGATGATGATGTTCAGGTAGAGCAACTAGAAAACGGATATCCATTCTTTAGTTGGCGTACAGATAGAACTATAATTGCAAGTCATAGTGAAAATCAAACTGACCACTTAAAGATACCAGATAGATATTCTTCTCAAGCATTTAAGTTTGAACATGATTTTATTGTAGAGTTACCAAAGGGTTACTCTTTGTTAATCACCCATCCAGCAAATCGTTTTGACTTACCTTTCTATACCCTTTCAGGCTTTGTGGATTCAGATAACTATTCTTTACCAATTAGATTTCCTTTTTTAATTGAAAAGGGGTTTGAAGGTATTATCGAAAGAGGAACTCCTATTGCCCAAATTATTCCTATTAAAAGAGATAATTGGGAAAGTCAAAGAGAAGCCTTTGATAAGGATAAATCTTTTATCGACCATCAAACTTATTTTGGTAAAATAATTAGAAGTTACAAAAACAGTCACTGGGTTAAAAAAACCTATCAATGATTATTTTGTTTCTAAACGTGCTTTGATTATTGCTTCTTGTTCATCAAGGGGCAATAACTCAATAGCATCACGTACTCCAATTTCAACTAAGTACTCAAGGGTTGGCTCTGTAAATTTGTTGCCATCCCATTCAGAGTAAAGAACAGGGTTATTATCGCCACACCAAACCGCATCGTCATAACCTAAATCGTTTGCAATTGCATCCGCTAAGGTTTCGTCTTTGTCAGCAAAGATAGTTACTTGCGTAACACGATTGTTTTTAATAAAAGCATAATATTGTTCAGCCATTTTATTTCCTCTCAGGTTGCTGTCCAGTAAGTAATACGCACAATGCCAGACCCACCAGCACCACCTGTATACTGTGTTCCACCGTTATTACCGTTTGTACTGCCACCACCGCCAGCACCAGTATTTGCTGCTGCAGCGCCACCATTAGTTCCAGAAATGTTGCTACCGCCGTCGCCACCACCACCAGAACCATAGCCATTACTAGAACCGCCACCGCCACCAAAACCTAGATAAGAAGTTCCACCGCCTGCAGAGGATGACCTGAAACCACTTACGCCTTGAGAGTTCAAACCAGTTCCACCGCTGCCGCCAATATTACCTTTACCACCGCCACCGCCAGCAGCAATAGCATTAAGTCCTGAAGATAACATTCCGCCACCGCCACCTGCAGCACCACCATAAGAAGACCAAGTGTAGCCGTCACCACCACCGCAACCACCTGTTGCGCCTGTGCTTGTATTACCACCACCTCCGCCGCCTGGGGCAGATGCTAAGTTTCCAAATGTTGATGCAGAACCACTGTTGCCATAACCAGCAGTACCACCAGCACCAACTGTAATTGTATAAGTAGTTCCTGGAGTAACTTCTAAGTCTCGCATAACTAATCCGCCCCCACCACCACCGCCTGCTGCAGAACCTTGAATTGCTCCATTACTAGAAGCACCTCCGCCTCCGCCACCGCCAACCATAAATATACTAACGGCTTGAGTATCAGAAGGAACGGTAAAACTCCCAGTTGATGTAAAAGTTTGTGTTTTTTGTTTTGCTCCAGCCGCACTTGGCGCAGGAAATACTGATAGACCCATATTAAGATACCTCAATTCCGCTGATGTGGAAGTTAATTGATGTTGCTGATGCTCCGCCAGTAATAACATTGGTAGTAGCAAGTACTTGTTTTAAGTCAATATATACTGTTGTGTTTGCTGCAATTGTTGAAGTTGTATGCAAGTTAGTACCAGCAAGTCCTAGTGTAAAGGTTCCTGCTGAACCAGCAGTATTAGTTACTGCAATGTTAGTTACAATTGTTGTTGTAGAAGAAGGAACAGTATAAAGAGTTGTTCCTACTGTAGTTGTTGCTGCTCCACGGAACAGCGCTTTAGTTGTTGTAGCCATTAGTTACTACCTTTCGTTTAGAGGGCACCCATAATAATTAGGGCAAATTCGTCATTAATACTTCCAACTGCTCCAGCACCACTTAGGTTAATGTCACCTGATGCAGTTACTGTTCCAGTTAATGTTGGTGTTGTTAGGGTCTTGTTAGTCAATGTCTGAGTTGCAGCAGTGCTAACAAGGGTTACAGATGATGGGATTGTTGTTGAGTTAACTGTCAATCCATCAACGTTAGTTACTGTGGCACCTGATGCAATAGATGTTGAACCTAGAGTTGGTGCTGAGTAGCCAGATACTGTTGACCAGACAAGTCCAGTAGCGGTGCTTGAGTCAGCCTGTAAATATTGACCATTAGTTCCAACGGAAATCTTGCCTGGTGTATCATTGCTAGTAGCAACCAGCAAGTCACCCTTTGCGTCAAAGAGTGAACGAGCAATTGAGTCTGCTAGTTCAAAGGCTGTAAATGTGATTACTTCTAGGATATCTCCAGCAGTTAATGCTGCTAGTCCTGTGATGCTTGAGCCGTTAGTTGCGTTGTAATCAGAGGTACGAGCAAGAAGCACACCATTGAGGTATACCTGCTCCTTACCTGGAATGTAAGCAAGAGTTAATCCATTGTCATCTAGACCTGACTCTGATGTCTCTCCGCCTGACGCTGTGAAGCGGAATCGGTAGATATCTGCAGTAGATGAAATTGAACCCCACTCAGTACCTGTCCAAGCGTACATAGCATTAGTGCTTGAGTTCCAATAGATAGCACCAGTAAGCAGAGCATTTCCATCGTTATCTAATGTTGGAGCAGTTGACTTGCTACCAAGGTAGCGGTCATCAAAGTTGTCATAGGTTGTAGCAGCAGCCGCTGCGCTTGCAGCAGCAGCAGTAGCAGAACCAGCAACTGTATCTACGTAAGCCTTGGTAGCAGAATCTGCATCGCTTGTAGGTGTTCCTAGTCCAGTAATCTTAAACCCACCTGCAGCAAGATTGCCAAGCAATGTGCCTGTTGTTGCGTTTAAGTATGTTCCTGAAAGGCTAACTGCGCCTGTACTTCCATCTACAGATAAAACTGAATCTGTTGGAGTAAGAAGTTCCTGCCAGTTACCTAGTGTAGTTGCTGGAGTTGCTGTAAGGATAAATGACTTATTAACATCTGTACGGACTGCAACGTCACCAACCTGTGCAGTCAATGCAAGCATTGCTGCCTGAGTTGAAACTACCTGTGTTGTGGTGATTGCAAGCGCTGGAAGGTGATGGGTTGGAACTAATCCTGAACCATCAAGTTCTGCAAGACCATTTGCTACACCCTTTTGAGTAGTAATGTAGTTAAGAGTTACTGCATCTTGAGCATTAGTTGGGTCAGCAAGTCCTGTAATTTTCTGAGCATTCAGAGCAACGGCTGCAGTAGGTGCTGCCATTTGGTCTAGGCGAGATGTACGAACCTGTGTATCAAAGTCTGAGATAGTAGATGCTGTCTGAGTGCCAGTGTGGTTAGCACGGGCTAGTGGGTCTACCGCTAACTTAGATAGAGCAATACCAGCAGATGCATTTATGTCCGCGTTAACGATTGTTCCATCTACCAAGTCAGCAGATGTAATAGTTCCACCAAGGTCTAACTTAGTCTTGGCAATAGCAGCAGTAGCAGATACATCTGCGTTAACAATTGTGCCATCAAGAATCATAGTTGATGTAACAGTGCCAGTATCGGCAACAGTTACTGCTGTGCCTGAAATCTTAGTCTTGTCAATTGCTGCTGCTGAGTTAATATCTGCATCTACAATAGTGCCATTTAGAATTTTGGCAGAGGTAACTGCTCCATCTGCTAAGTCCCCAGCAACAATAGTACCGTCTAAAATCTTAGCGGATGTAATAGCACCATCTGCAATATCGCCAGCCACAATTGTTCCATCAGCAATCTTTGCTGAGGTAATAGCAGAATCTGCAATCTTTGCGGTAGTAACATTAGCATCAAGGATTTTGACTGTAGTTACAGCATCAGATGCAATTTTATCTGCGGTAACAGCATCTGCTGCAATTCGAGAGTTAGTAATAGCAGACTCAGGAATCTTGGCTGTAGTTACAGCCTCAGCAGCAATCTTGCCTGTAGTAATGGCTAGGTCTGCAATATCTCCAGTAGCAATAGTTAAGTCTGCGATTTTGGCAGAAGTAACTGCACTATCTGCCAACTTACCAGTTGTAACGTTAAGGTCAGTAATCTTTGCAGTAGTCACAGCATTTGACTGAAGCATTGCCGTGGTAATCATATTTGTGTCTGTTGTCTCGAGGACATTAGCAATAGTTAACCCATGAGCAGTAGTTGTATTCTCAATGTGAGAATTGGCTTCACGATAGTCACGGCCAATTGCCATGTGTCGAACCACTGCACCTGCTGAGTGAGCCTGTCCAGTTGAACCATCAATAGCACGGACCATAGTTAGCGTGTTAGTGCTAACCGCCGTGACATCTACAATTTCTTCAAGGGCTGTGTCTGGGTCAATAACTACTGTGAATATTTCACCAGCAGAAATTGTAATACCACCAAGCAAAGCGCTTCCAGATACGACTGTAGCCGAAGTGACGCTTGAGTTAATGCCAGCAGTAAGGGTCGTTTGCTGGGAACGGGATGAGTATTTTCTAGTTGGCATTCAATCTTCCTATCGGCTGAAGTGAACTCGTGGTGGATATTGTGTTTGTTGCGACATTGTTTCTTCTGCTAGTCGCTGGGTATAAAGAGCAAATAGTTGACGATACGCATTGGTCGCTGAACCAAAGGTACGCTTATTGTCTGTTTCATCAGCCTGTGGTGACTGTGCACCAGTACGGGCTGGGTCTAGGTATGCAATCAAACGATATGAAGCACCAAGGATTACAACATCTCGGCAAGACTCTGGTAATCCAGTTTGTGTAGCAAATGAACTTGTAGATGTTGTAGATAGAGTTGAAGGTACAGTGGTGTAAACAATCTTTACTTTACGACCAGATACGATTCTATCTCCAATAGTTACTGTCTGCGCTCCCTCGCCCCAAGTAGCAGTATCTGGAAAGGAATCTAAATCCCATCGCTTAATGCGAATCCATTCTCTGCTGGAGCCAATGTCTTGCCAGTGCATAGTCAAAATGTTTTGTATATTTTTGTTATCTAATTCGTATGTGTTAATTGCACTGCTGCTAAATGTAAAACTTGTTTGCTTAACAGCAAAGATGGAAGAACCCATAGCGCGAATAGTGTCTTGGATGGCACGCTTTACAACGTGCTTAGGAAAGGTAGGAGAGATAGTTACTTTAGAACCAGCATCATGTGTAGCAGCAGTAGAACCCATAAAGCCTCGACCATAAGGGGAGACTGTTGCACTATTAGAGATGCGGTCTACGCTATCTACCCAGAACAGTTCATCATCAATCTCAACGATACCAGAGCCAAGGCGCTGAGCATCAGCCACACTAAAGATAGTAGGTGATGCAATAGTAGATGTAGTCGTAGTGATAGGACTTGTTAAGTGTGTAGCCTTGTCCTGCTGAATTGTATAACCAGCAAGGTTAATTAAAACCTCGTCCGTTAGTTCGTTTAATAGGATACCCATTACCACTTTACCTTATCTGCCCAGTAGGCTGCACTTAGTTTGCCCTTGCTAATATTTTTTGCATGACGGGCTTTGAAAGACTTGCGCCGTGCTGCATAGGATGCAGATTCACCAGTCTTTTTTGGAGAACCAGATACACCCTGCTGCCCAAAACGAATTGTTTTAACAGTTGTTCCTTCTTTAGCCACAACTACATGTGACTTCTTAGGATGGTTAGGAGTACGCTTAGGCTTGTTATAGCCTGATACGCCAGCACGGGTTAATCTAGAATCTTTTTTCATCTGTACTTAGCCGTCTTCTTTGCTATAGGTTTAGGTTGTCTTACAAACTGTTTGCCAGCCTTAGTACCAGCACGTTTAGCAGCAGAGGTTCTTGCATACTCTGTGCTGCTTAAAGCCGCTCTTGCCTTCTTAGGTAAGTACCGCTCACCAGTAGCCTTAGCACCCTGGGTACTTGGCTTGCCTGATTTAGTACCCCACTCTTCTTTAGTCCATTTAGATAAAGACTTTTGTTTGCTTGTCTTAGGACCAGAATAACTACCACCAGACTTCTTATACGCCTGTGCTAGGAGTTGGGCTTTACGAGCAGACCACTGACCAGGCTTACCACCTTTAGAGCCAGACATAATCTGATTCTTCAAACGTTCCCGTAGACCTGGTTTAGTGTATGCCATTTTACCAGCCGTACCTATCCTTTAGAATCTTCTGCATAGCAGCATCTTGTGGAGTCATCTTAGGAGTTTTCTTAGGAGTTACTTTTGGCTTAGGCTTTGGAGTTGGCTTTACTTTGCCAAGGTCCTTTAATCCAACTGTGCTTCCATTAGGCAATACAACTGTTACGCCAGACTTCTTAGCCATAAGTTTCTTAGTACCAACTGCAGGCTTACGTGGTGCAACTGGCATTCTTTTTTGTGCTGTTTTTTTTGGCATTACATGCCGCCAAATAA
>Ga0315902_10011601_pt1 | contig 11550 bp, 10 predicted proteins | sample LakEriMetagenome_9_FD_203523 | JGI IMG/M metagenome (GOLD analysis project Ga0315902, IMG submission 203523) | Freshwater fungal communities from buoy surface, Lake Erie, Ohio, United States - Buoy 12 MA117 | ecosystem: Environmental > Aquatic > Freshwater > Lake > Lake biofilm | place: USA... | reverse complement strand
CATCCTGGATCATCTGGCGAAGCTGCTCGGCAGAGTGTCCTGCAGGTTCAATCCACTGAGGAGCTCCAGCATTGGCTGGATATGCAATACCCTTAGCTGTTCCTGCCACAAGCTTTGACTCTGGAGGAATAGCGCCATTCTCTTGGTTGAATGGCAGAGCAAGAATCGGGAAGCCTGTGTTCTTTGCCACTTCATCAAGCCATGAAGACAGGTTGTATATCTTCTTGCCGATCTCTGCGGTGTCCGATACAAGAGACATTCCCATTGGATATGGCTTGGACATGTCCTTCTGGAAGTACACCACCTTGACAGGAAAGGTAACACCAGGAAGCAAAGGTATGTTCTGGACAACCTTGTCACTCTCAAGGATGTCGAAGCCATCGGCTGAAGCAACCACAGTCTTTCCGTCTGCTCTGTCCCATGACAAGGCCACGAACTTGTGGTCTTCATCTGACAGGTACACATCCTTGACTTGGATGGGATTGAGGATAAGAGGCTTTACCGCCGTGACTTTACCTGAGTTGTCTGTGACATAATCAATCACAACAAACACATGCCCGAACTCAGCTGTCTGTTCGGCAACAAACTTGACAAAGGCTGGATAGTCCAGTTCATCATAGAACTCCTTGCCTTCCTCAAACAGACCTTGCAGCTCATCATTGGTAAACACTCTGGTTACCTGCTCCAGAGGTGCTGTGTATGCAGAGATGATAGGTTCAACAAGGTTGAGATATACCGCTGTGTTCTGTCTCAGTCGGTATGCTTCGATACCTTCTTGTCTGTGAGGAATCAGATAAGACTTAGCCGTGGTTGCTGTAGTCACAGGCTTCTCATCAACAAAGGTTGTCTTTGCAATGGTCTGCACTGTGTACTCAGGATTCTTGTAGTTCTCTCCTCCAAGGAAGGAGTCTTGCAAGAAGTAGTAGTTGTTGATGTACTTGGAATAGTTTACCTTGATCATGTGGTTCCCTCGCAAGCTCAGTTACCGAGCGAGCATATCACCATAATTATAGACCCTCTCTGAGTCTTGCTCTAAAAGGGATGCTCTCTGAGCATGGACTCTGGACCATATGCCCGCTCTGGGGCATGGTCTTCAGACCATATCAACTACCTCTCTCTCGTGTTGAGTGAACACTAACTGGTTACTTGGACACATCTCCTGAAACACAGGCTTTCTTGATATGGAGCATAGCACACCCTCAACATGACAGGTCTGGGACATGGTCTTCAGACCATATCAAGTTTCATATAGGCAGAGCCACCAGGAGCCTTATTAGAGGAAGCAACTGATAAGCATGGGTGTTGGCTCATCGGGAAGGTTTACTTCCTCTACAAGCCAACCTATGCCCGCTAGGGCATGGTCTTCAGACCATGGAGCGATTGAGGGTATGTCTAAGAGTCTGTTGGTTCAGGTTCGGACAGTCTCTGCAAACATAGAACTCTATTGACTATCTCCATGTATTCAGCAGGGAATTTGTGGCGCATTGATATGAGTTCTAGGGGATAATATTCCTGCGGAACATCATATGTCACACCCAAAAGGCATCGTCCCAGTAGGTCCAGCATTATATCCTTTGAAGATTGGTCTGCCTTATATCGCTTTTCAAGTTCCAATCCTTCTTCCAAGGTGCAACCAAACTCCACCATTCTCATAAAAAGTCCTGGTTGACTGTAATAGGACTTGTAACCAACAGCCCTGGAGAGTATGGCCTTGACGCTGATTCCAATATCAACAGGCAACTGGTGATAGCCTCCTTGTTGATCGACCAGAATCTCTTCGTCAATATCGGGTCTTTCTGTTGGTTCCCGAAGCCTTGGTCTTTCCTGGACCTGAGAGAACAGTTCATTTAGCATGGATACATACACATCCAACATGCCCAGCTGCTCTTCGGTAAAGTTCTCCTTGGATTCAACCCACTCAAGCACAGCCTCATAAGCTGGTGTTCTCTCGGGTTGCACCGACTCTGTTTCAGTGCAGTCTTCTGTTTCATTGTTCATTGGTTTTCTCCTTGTTGTTGCCGTGAAAGTTATAGATCCATGCCTATGGGCATCCACACAGGCCCATGAGCCCATCTTCTTACCTTGTAGCCTGTGTTATCCTGGATTGTCATGGTGCCATCCTCGTGATGGACCGCTGTTTGACCTTCTCTGTATTCAATAAACAGAGTGACATTGAAGAGTGGAACACACCTGATATCTCCTGTTGGAAGCAGAAAGTGAAGCATGTCGAGGTCTTGGATGGGTTGTTGACACAGAAAGACCCAGGGTTCCAACTGAGGGTCATGCAGCATGCTGTACAAGCATCCAGGCTTCAAGGCTTGAAGTTGCTGTATCTGTTCAGCCAGTGGTAGCGGTTGGTGAGAATAACACTCAAAGGTTCTCTTCATGTCTATAAGTATAGACCTGTGGAAGTGTTTCTCTATGATATGGTCTAAAGACCATGCCCCAGAGTGGGCATAAAGTCCAGCTGGAACAGGTAAAAGACCATATTGCTTGATGCTCCTATAATCCTGGGATAGAGTTGTTGTTGTGAGGGGAACAACACAACAACAAACCACAAGGACACACAAGCACATGTCTGAGAATATTACCAGTCTACTACCAGTTGAGCTTCAGAGAACACTAAAGGTGACCTATAGTCTGAACACCATAAAAGTTACTGGAAGCAGGAATGCACTGCGTAAAGTGACTCGTAACCTTGCCAGAGAACTGCTCACAAGCATTGAGGATCACTGCGCATTTGAGCTGAAGGTTGTTTGTGTTGATAACACAGAGACTTTCGTGAAGTCATGGGAGTGCTCTGGCAATCACGAGGACAGACCAGGGTACAATCCCTACGCCAGACTATCTGTCGTGCGTCGCTGATCTAAACACCCTCTCAATCGATCGAGGTTGGCTTACAGAGGCAGGCAATCCAATCAGAGGGTTCCTGCCTCTTGCTTTTGTTGCAAGCCACAGATGAACCTCCTAAGAGGTTCTGGGTCAACCATATGACAGATGCCGTCGCTTCTGCTCATATCCATGAAGCCGTCCTTGTCTTGGTAGTGTTCCTGACTTGCAGGAACATGCAGAGCATAGTCTCTCCATACATCAACAAACAGAAAGCCTCTGGCAAGGCAACCAACATGCAACAGGTTGTTTAGTTCTTCTGTCCACTGCAACCGCTGTTGGTCTGTTCCCAAGAAAGGTATGCTGAAGCTTGATGTGTTTACTCCGTCAACCTTCCTGGGAGGGATAACTGAGTATACACCAACCTTGCACTTGCCTGACAGCTGGATATCCAGTTGATTGAGGAAGTTGTCAACCAGGAGTTGTATGTCAGCGGTTGACTTGATGTGGTTGTTGAAGTGAGCCCTGACATCTATCTCTCCCAGGGATACCACCAGCAAGGCATCTGGAGGGATTATGCGTGGAAGGTTAGCTCTGTTCTGGGCTATCTCATGGTTGAAGTTGATCCTGCCCTGGGAAGCCTTGTAGAGAGTTCTGGGACCAAGATGATAATTGCCCCATGTGACACCAGGGATGACAAGGTTCTCCCAAGCGAAGTAGGAGTGAGCTTCGCTCTGCTAAAGCAAGTGAGAGTCTCCCATGGTGTATAGCTTCACGATATCAACCTCTTGCTATGTCGATATACATGAACCAGTCCTTCTGCTTTGTCACTCCGTCTTCGGTACCGAAAGTCTGGAGTGCAGACAGGGTTGACTTGAGTTCTTCATCAAACCTTCTCAGCAGAGAGCTTCTGTATTCAAGGTATTCTGGTCCAGCGCTCTGAGCAACCTGAGCAAGAATCATGAATGAGTGTGCATTGGTAAGGTTGACTGTTCCGACAAGTGTTCCGAGTTCCTTGTTGGAGTGAACCCTTGCAACAACCATCTCCCAAGTCGCTTGCTTGAGTGCCTCAAAGTTCATTCCGATATTCAGCTTTTGCATGAACTGTCCATCAAGAGCCGAGACTGTTTCGATGGATGCATCGGTCTTCAGACCATATGGAAGAGAGTTGAATGACAGAGTTTCAATCTGTTCATCATTGTAAAAGTCATGATAGTGCACTTCAATGCGATTCCCGAGTTGAAAGGTTACTGGGTTCGGGAAAGTGAAGGTGATGGTTGGAGAAGAGAACAAGGAACCAGAAGCAAAGTCTTGAGTGAGGGGTCTGTGAAGAGTGATTTCCTTGGTTGATGGGTTTATTTTTGCAATTGAGATTAGCTGCTCATAGGTGCTGTTCTTGATTGCATACAGAGAGTTGATTCTGAGGCTTGTCAAAGAGTCAACAAAGATGGAGTTGTCTCCAGCATATGCAGCTACATTGATGCCATTGGTCAGCGACTGCTTTGTTGCCGACATTGATAGCGGCTGGTTGTTGGAATCGTAGGCAGAAGCACTGAGGATTGTCAAAGAACCCTCAATAGTGTGAGAGAAGCTCTGGCTTACCTTGTTTGAGAGGATGTTATATAGCATGATTTCCCCATAATTATACCTACAAGAACAAGGTAGACAAAACAATGACAGTATTCAACTCAAGGCTGCCAGCACTTCAAGCTATCAATCTGAAACTTGATAGAAGCGCTGCTAAACCACTATCAAAAAGCATCAGACAAAAGCAAGCGCAAGCGCAGTCACTATTCGGGTTTGATAAGTCAAACATCGTCGACTACAACTGCAAGGCGCTAGCATATTCAACTGGGTTTGATAATGCCGAAGTGCAGCGCTTCTATGTCTTCTACAAGAAGGCTTCCAGGGATCAGGTGTTGAAATTCAGTGTCAAACCATTCCAGATTATGACAAGCACAGCAGCTGCTTGGAACTATCCTCACTCCCTGTATGTTGACATCAATGAGATTGTCACATACACACTTCCTGGGGATCTTCTTTGGGCAAGCACAGCAAACAGCAGAACTGTCTGGTTCAAGAGTGATGATGCTGCTACTGGCCGTCTGGTGGATCCATCGAGTGCTAGCGAAACACCTGTCTCATATGAGGACTTTTTGAATGTGAGCAGCTGGACCACAAACAACATTTACTGTTTTGAGGTTGTAGTAAAGTGCTATGACATAACAGCGGCCAATGATTTGCCGAACATTATTGGACTAGCCCAGATTCATGTAGATGTTATGCCAGAAGAGCAAGCAAGGTATATCACGGAAACAGGGGTCGGTGAGAACACCCTGTTTGTTGGGTCTGAATTGGTTGCAACCAGAGAAGATGCCTCTCTTGATTCAGGTATTGTTCAGGTTGTCGGAGAGATTGCAAAGGTCAAGAATTCTAGCTTTGATCACACACAAGCTTTGTTTCAAGACTTGTTGGGTCCAAACATATCCACGGCAGAAGCAGGTTCTGAAACATATTTGGTACCTCAAGAGAATGCGGCTTTTGGATCACCACTAACAATCCCTCTGTTGACCTTGAATACTCCAAGATTCCAGAAGGGTTCAGCTGGAGGAAGCAAGACCTTTCAGTTCTGCATGAAGTACATCGCTCCAACAACCGAGCCAGCAAACCATATCTTTGAACTGGAATACCGAGTTAGAGAAAAAGACACTGAGACTATCGTGCAAACATGGACATCTCTCCAGATATTCAATGTGCCAGACAATGCAACCATCTTTACTGGAGACTTCTCTCTTCCAGCAACAGCAGCTGGTTACAACATGAATGCATGCATTGTTGACTTCCGAATCCTTACATCGGATACCCTGTACCCATTCACTGTTCAGACTGTATCCATCATTGAGAAGGAATACACCTGAGAGGCTCCGTGATCCATGGATCATGGTCTAAAGACCATAGGAGCTTTATCTGAGGAAGCAACCGATTAGGTTGGGTGATTGCTCGTCCAACTTGTTCTCTTCCTCTGTTGAGGCGCACAGGGGCTGCGATTGCCGCTGTGGTTTGAAATGACAAGAGCCTCCATGGTTTCCCAGGAGGCTCTCATCAAGAACTTAGCGAGGATATACGAAGACCTGTTTCCAGGTTTTCAGGTTGCTGTGGCGTCGTCGCAACCCGTCACTTTTCCGTGCCTGTTGCGGGTCTTGAGTTCAAGGGCACCCATCACAACAATGGCCACCTTGGAATCGAGCGAAGAACCATCGATGTTCTCTGGCACTGGACCCTTGAGCATCTTGATGCTTGCATCTGTCATGTCAAGGAAGTGCATGTCACCAGCTGGGAGTGCATCGACAGCAACAATGGGCGCTCCATTGAACACTGCTTGGTGTGGGAAGCGACCTAGGTCTGTTGGACCACCACCGAGAGGTGAGCTTGTGCTAAGCGAACCCGAAGCTGCAGCCGAAGCCTGGAACTTACGGATTGCTGTTGGGTGAGCGAAGATGCAGAGGTTGTTGATTCCAACACCCCTGGACTGAAGGGTTGCAAGGATCGAGTTGCACTGGCCGTAGATTGAACCAGAGATAGCAGAAGCTTCAGCGCCTGCCCATGTGGTTACAGAGCTCTGGTCAATACCAGCATAGATGCCCGTGCTGTCATTGATGGCCTGAAGACCAACATCCTGGGTTGATCCACAGAATGCTGTTTCAAGAGCCTTGAGAGCATCTTCCGAGCTCTTCACAAGCTGATTCTCCATGGTCATGTCATAAACACCACCCGCTTCGGCATTGGCCTTCATGACCGCACCAAGGCGAATAGGAACATACTTCGCAACAAGTGGAAGCGATGCAGCAGACTCTGCCTGGTAATAGAAGGTAGAGATATCTGCACCTTCAGTTACATCAGCAGCTGTCGCAGCTGTGGTATACACATTCCACTTGACTGGGAAGCCCGCAGCCTGTTCAACTTTTCCAAAAGCTTGGAAGGTTGCAATCAGCGGGGTTTGGCGGTTTACGAGGTCTCCGAAGCCAGCAAAGTTTGGCTTGAGATCCATTGAGCTAGAGGTGTTGGACCAGACTGTCATGTTCTATATTTCCTTTATTCTTTAGTGTAACTATATTCGCTTGCATTTTTTTCTACCCGATATCAGAAGTTCAGGAGATATCGGAGGTGTGAGAATCACACACCATATCTGTTGTTGAGATATGCTTCAACAGACCTAATCTCGTCTGGAGTTAGTTTCCTGTTGAAGATTATCACTTCATGGAACTGGGAATCAGCAGCATACAAGGCAGTGCTACCGTATCCGATTCCTAGTGGACCAGAGTTGGAAGTGGTTGGGTTTCGAACAGAAGCACAGGACATCTGCTTGTTGTCAATCTTTACCCAAAAGGAATCTTCGTAACCGCTTGCTGTCTTGAAGGTCGTGATGAACTTGTGATACTTGGTTGGGTCCAGCACAAGCCCATTGAGTCCGAATGCTGCCACTTCTCCAACACCGCTGCCAACAGAGATTGAAAGCTTGTTGCCTGGGTCTGAGGTTGAAGAGATTGAATAACCAATATCAGAGATTGAGGTTGCTTGTGTTCCGACAAGCCAGAGCCAGTTTGTTCCGCTTGTCTTTGCAACCACAAACACAGTGGCTCCTGTGCCATTGTGAAGGAAGTTCCATGTTCCTGTTGTTCCAGCTGTCAACCCTCCAGCTGTTGTTGCTTCAGCTGTTGAGAAGTATGGGTGGTTATTCAACCCTCCTGTTGCTGAATAGCTGGGTCTGTTACTCGGAGTGCTCTGGGTTGCATGCCTGCCATTGCCTGACTTATCGGTTAGCTGGGACACACTGCTGGAGACAAGAGTAACATCATCGGAGCGGTACCACGCAAACAAGTCACTAATAGCTGTTGGTACCCAGGCTGAATCAACACCTGTCACAACCCACTGTTGGGTTTCAAAGGGAATCTCAAGGATGAGAACATCATTTTCCTGGGATGCAGTTGTCTCTTTGATGGAAGTGATGGATATGAGTTGGTCAGAGACTGTGCCATAGTTCTCGTGATAGCAGAGACACTCCATGATATCGGTGATGTCTTCGCTGTACCTCCGAATCAAGCCATACAGAGTGTTCTCGCTAGCTTGACCGACTTGTCCCGTCATTGGGATGTAGAGATATACAGTGAAGTTTATCTTCATCAAGCGGCATGGATCCTGTTGATTGTAGGGCATGCCCTCAACAGGTGTTGGAAAACCCCACTGGATGTAGTAGTGATCTTTCTTGAGGTTTGCTGGAGGAGCTGACAGAGGGTCAAGCAAGTACCTTTGATACTTGTTCCTTGTCAGCCCGAACTTCACACTTGCTTTACCTTCAATGAGTTCGTACAGTCTATTGGTTACCAGAGTCAGATTTAGCATACCTGTAAATATGAGTCTTTGCAACAACACCATCCCATATGACAGCTCTGGGTTATGGTCTTTAGACCATATGACCAACCCTCACATGTGTTGATTGAACTCCTACTGGTTACTTGGACACATTTCTAAAACACAGGGATTGCTGAAGAGGTGGATATGGGACAGGGTTGCAAGAGTATGCTTTGCATGTTCCTGCAAGGCAGGAACAGTCACACCAGCCTGTCCATGGCATATCAAATGCGGAGAGGGGAGGAACCCTTTCGAATCCCTCCCCTCTCTCCCTTCACTTCACCTTGAAGGTCTGTCTTACTTTCTTTCCATTCAGTCTCAGGGTTGCATTCCCTGCCTTGTCTACCCTTATCTCCAGCTTCCCTTCTTCTACCTTTCCTTCTTTCAGGACTTTGACTGGAACCTCTAGAACCTCGGACCCTTTTGTTATCAGGGTGTGAACCCTCTTTGCGTGGGACTTGGAGAGGAAGATTCTGACCTTGGTTTCCATCGCTTGTCCTTCTGTGCTGCCCCCGACAAGACAAACAATAAGGGATGTTGAAGCGGGATGCAATACCCTTCATGCTCTTTTATGAAAGAATCAACCGATGGTTGTTGCAGCCACCAGGAGCCTCATTAGAGGCAGTGCACCTTTTGGATGCACAGACACTCATCGGGAACCTTCGATGCCTCTATTGAGGCTCACAGGAGCGGCAATAGGGCATTGCTGAATCACACACCATAGATGGTTGTGAGGTAGGTTTCAACCTTGGTGATTTCGTCTGTTGTGAGTTTTCTCTCAAACACAATCACTTCAGCAATCTGGCCGTAATGCGGAAGTGTCAGGTCTGACCTGTTTCCCATGTACCACTTGGTTGTGATGTTTGATGCTGCCATTGTTGTGCCAGAGTGACCTGTTTCTGTCAAGTCTGCCTTGTTGCCTCTGATAATTGGTTGAGAACCATCGGAGTTATTGTACCTTGCAGAACCTTGCTGATACTCAGTTGCCCAGGTTGTTACAGGGTTCTGTGTGGTTGTCACAGGTGTGGTAGCAACATAGACAGCGGCATTTCCTGTCGCATAAACATAAACAGAAGAACCATAGCCGTGTTCAGCAATCATGCCTCGCTGTGTGGTGTTTCCAAGCACGAAGAATACAGTGAATTCTCTTGGCATTGTGGTGTTGTTGGCTGCTTCAAGCAGTGTCTGAGCACCATTGAACAGGATTGCTGGTTTGTTATTCAGTCCTGGTTCTGAAGCAACATAAGATGGTCTTCTGAGTTCTGTGGTCTGGACAAGGTGTCTTCCTCTTCCTGACAAGTCATTGACCTGAGAGATAAGGTTTCCTGAACCTGTGATAACAGACCTTGCTGACCACCAAGCATGCATGTTTGGAAGAGAGCTTGGTGTCCAGTATCTTGTCTCAAAGTAGTCCAGAATCTGTGCTCTGGTTGCTGTGTTATGCATTCCAGAGTAGAACACAATCTCTGCAATCTTGCCTGTGAGTGGATACACGGCAGAGTTTCCAGCACCGATTCGGAGCATGCCAATACCATCAGAACCAGGGTTACCGCTGGACTGAGCAACATTGCCTGAGCTATACAGGACAGTTGAAGAGGAAGCCCATACCACTGCTGTTGCATTCTTTGTGTTGAAGCTTGCCGAAGATTCAATCTCAGCTGAACCAGCATACAGAGAGGCACTGGTTACCTTCCTCATGATTGCTCTGGTTGAGTTGGTTGAGTCAAAGAAGGTTGCGTATGTTGATCCTTGGTTCTCTGCCACGATGTAAGAAGTGAAGGGTTGAGTTAGACCGAAGGAAGATGCATCAAGGTAATCACCACCGTCAAATGACAGCACGGGCTTTTCATTGTAAGACAGGTCACTGGAGCTAAGGAAGGGCTTAGCTGCTGTTATAGACTGAGACACATGTCTTCCTCTGCCCGAAGAGTCATACCATGTTGTCACAGCACCAGAAGAGGTAACAACATTGTCTGCTCGATACCATGCGAAGATATTGGTTGTGTCTACATTGTTCGGTCCACCAATTGCAGCAACAGCACCACTGACATAGGAAGCTTCTCCAGAGTCTGCATCTGTTAGAAGAACCTCAACCTCATCCAGCGTCATGAACTTCTCATTGCCAGGGATCGAAGGCTGGAACCTGTTGTTTCTCTTGATTGAATCGGGTCTGAAGTAGACTTTGAAGTATTGATCCGTGCCATTGTAAGGCAAGGCTCCAAGGTGAAGTTTCAACAGTGTTCCTTGCGACTCTTCAATAAACCTGAGAGCTGTGTATGGTGCTGAATAGCTCAGAGCTGTTGGAGTTGTGTTCCAAGTGCTAGCATCAACAGGTCTTGCTGGAGTGCTGACCATTCCAGTTGTTTTGTAGTCTTGAGTTGCTGGGAGGAAGTCAAAAGATAGTCTGCGGCTGTGTTTGTTGTTTCCGTCATTCCAACCGATGACTCTAGAGTCTGTGGTTTCCTGGTAGATGGAGAAGCCTGGAGAGTGCTTCCAGGTTGAATCACCCTTTCTTGATCTAGACACAAACATACCGAAAACTGGATATGTGAGGGTCTGTGTTCCTACTCCAGAGAAGGTGAGAGTTGAAGAAGTGCTACCGAACAGACTCTGCACATGAGAGCTGTTGAAGACAAAGGTTGCTGAACCGATGCCTAGGTATCCGATGGTAAGCCTTCCATCAAGACCCATGGTGTATGTCCAGTTGGTTGTGGTTACATCGGCAAGTTCCTTTAGAATATGCCAAGGTGAGGTTGCCGTGCCTGTCCCTGTTCCATCATTGAATTGGAACTCATAGTACCCTGTCGGATAGGCAACCGTGATTGTCCCATTGATAGGGTCTGTGACTGTGATTGATGTCGCAGCTCCATCATTTGAGATGTAAGCTGGGATTGTCATAACTGTGTTTGCTGTTTGGGCCATGGTGTTTTTCCTAATTATCTAGAAAAGAAGAAAGGCTCCGAGGTTACCCAGGGAGCCTTGCATCATGTCTGGTTTGAGCTTGGGTCAAAGCTCATAGAGCCACTTGTTCTCTTCCATGGTTGTGGCCACATCGCAACCATATCTGGTAAGAAGAGCGATGGTTCTGATAAGGTTGAATTGAGTGCCTTGCTTGTGGATATAACCCAGAACCATTGGGTTACCATCCCAGTTGTAGCGGCGCTTTGCTGCATTGAAAGCAGCCGCTGTTGCAACCGCTGTTCTGCTTGTTGGTTCAATAGCCTGTTGGCCTAGGTTCGCTTGCTTGCCGAAGTTGCTTGCCATCCCAATCTTCAGACAGATAACATTCTGATGCATCTCTCCTGGAAGTGG
>Ga0315902_10011598_pt1 | contig 11551 bp, 12 predicted proteins | sample LakEriMetagenome_9_FD_203523 | JGI IMG/M metagenome (GOLD analysis project Ga0315902, IMG submission 203523) | Freshwater fungal communities from buoy surface, Lake Erie, Ohio, United States - Buoy 12 MA117 | ecosystem: Environmental > Aquatic > Freshwater > Lake > Lake biofilm | place: USA... | reverse complement strand
CGCCTTAGGGAAATCGTCATGGGTGAAGGCGCGTTCCGTGCCGTGCTGGCGCATGACCTTGTAGCCCAGATCGCCGAGCGCCGCGCGCCATTCGGCCTCCGACTTGGTGACTTTGTCCATTCCCGCCTCTATCCTTTTGGCATGCGGGAGGAGATGTAGGTCGTGGGCGCGGAAACGCCAGCGGGTGTGATCGGTCAGGGTGCGCTCGAAGTCCGTTCCGCGGGCGGGCGGCTTCGGACGCGGCTTGCCACGGGCGCCGACGATGTCGCCGCGACGCAGGCGCTGCGCCACCTCTGCTTTGTCGAGACTGCGGGCGGCCGGCCCCGTCCGGGCGGGATCGAGGCCGATGACCGCGATCCCCTCTGCCGCCATGTCATGATCGAGGAGACCGCCACCGGGCAGCTTCTCTGTTCCTTCCGGATCATGGAACTGCCTTCGGGCGCGGCAATCGGGCCGGGCTATGCCGCGCAATTCTACGACCTGTCGCGGCTGGCGGCCTATCGCCGGCCCCTGCTCGAGCTTGGCCGTTTCTGCATCCGCCCCGGCACGCGCGATGCCGATGTCCTGCGGCTGGCCTGGGGCGCGATCACCCGCATCGTGGATGCGGCGGGCGTGGGGATGCTCTTCGGTTGTTCCTCCTTCGCCGGCACCGATCCCGCGCCCTACCGGGCGGCCTTTGCGCTGCTCGGGGCCGGATACCGTGCGCCCCCGGCCTGGGCCCCGGGCCCCCGCGCGGCTGAAACGGTGCCGCTTGGCGGGGCCCTCCGGGACCGGCGGCAGGCTCTGGCGGCCATGCCGCCGCTTCTGCGGACCTATCTGGGCATGGGGGGCTGGGTCAGCGACCATGCCGTCATCGACCGCGATCTCGGCACGATCCACGTCTTCACCGCGGTCGAGACGTCTGCCGTCCCGCCCGCCCGGGCGCGGGCACTGCGCGCGGTGGCGGCAGGCGCAGGGGGTTGAAGCCGGGGCCGCGCGGGTCTAGCTGCCCTGCATGGCCCAGGCACCGCTCCTGCAACTCTCGGACATCGGCTTGACCTTCGGGGGCGATCCGCTCTTCGAGGGGCTGACGCTGGCCGTCCAGCCCGGCGACAGGCTGGCGCTGGTCGGGCGCAACGGGTCTGGCAAATCGACGCTGATGAAGGTGATGGCCGGACTGACCGAGACCGACAGCGGCCTGCGCGCCGCCGCGCCCGGGGCGCGCATCGGCTACATGGAGCAGGACCCCGCGATGGACGGCTTCGCCACGCTTGGCGATTATGCCGCCGCCGGGCTGCCGGCCGATGAAACCTGGCGCATCGCCGCCGCGGCCGAGGGGCTGGGCTTCGACCCTGCGCGCCCCGTCGCCACCGCCTCGGGCGGGGAGCGGCGGCGCGCGGCGCTCGCCCGGCTCATGGCCGGTGCGCCGGACCTCATGCTGCTCGACGAACCGACCAACCACCTCGACATCGCCGCCATCGCCTGGCTCGAACGCGAACTGGCCGAGACGAAGGCGGCGGCCGTCATCATCTCGCATGACCGCGCTTTCCTCCGCCGTCTGGTGCGCGGGGTGCTCTGGATCGACCGGGGCGAGGTGCGCCGGCAGGAGGTCGGCTTCGACGGGTTCGAGGCCTGGCGCGACAAGACCTGGGAGGAGGAGGACCTCGCGCGCCACAAGCTCGACCGCAAGATCAGGGCCGAGGCGCGCTGGGCCGTCGAAGGCATCTCGGCCCGGCGCAAGCGCAACATGGGCCGCGTGCGCGCGCTGCAGGCGATGCGGGCCGAACGTGCGGCCCAGATCCGCCGGCAGGGCACGGCGGCCTTGGCCTTCGACGCCGGGCCGGTCTCGGGCCGGCGCGTGATCGAGGCCGAGGGGATCACGAAAACCTACGGCAGCCGGGCGGTCGTGAAGGGCCTGTCGCTGACCGTGCAGCGTGGCGACCGGATCGCCATCGTCGGCCCGAACGGGGCCGGAAAGACCACGCTTCTGCGCCTCCTCCTCGGGCAGGAGGTGCCCGATTCCGGGCGCATCCGCCACGGCACCAACCTGTCGGTCGCCGTGCTCGACCAGGGGCGCGCCGCGCTCGACCCCGACCTCTCGCTTTGGGATACGCTGACCGGCGATCCCGCAATCGGCCTGCCGGGGCGGTCCGATCAGGTCATGGTGCGCGGCCAGCCCCGGCATGTCGTGGGCTATCTCAAGGACTTCCTCTTTGCCGAGGCGCAGGCCCGCGCCCCCGTCCGCGCGCTGTCGGGCGGCGAAAAGGCGCGGCTGCTGCTCGCCCGGCTCATGGCGCGGGACAGCAATCTCCTGGTGCTCGACGAGCCGACGAACGATCTCGACATCGAGACGCTGGACCTCCTCCAGGACGTGCTGGGAGACTATGACGGCACCGTGCTGCTGGTCAGCCACGACCGCGACTTCATCGACCGGGTCGCCACGACAACGCTGTGGCTTTCGGGCGATGGCCGGGCGACCGCCTATGCCGGCGGGTGGAGCGATGCGCTGGCGCAAGGTGCCGTTTTCGGGGCGGGAGAGACGCGGCCGCCCGCACCCGCGGCCCGCCCAGCCGCTGCGGCCGCTGCGGTCGGGCCGTCGCCCGCCCGCGCGCCGGGGCTGAGCTTTACCGAAAGGCACCGGCTCGACGCGCTGCCCGGCCTGATCGACCGGCTGGGCGAGGAGATCGCGCGCCTCTCCACCCTTCTGGCCGAAGCGGACCTCTATGCCCGCGATCCGGCCAGGTTCCGCAAGGCGTCAGAGGCGCTGGCCGACCGTCAGACCCGGCTCTCGGCGGCCGAGGAGGAATGGCTCACGCTCGCCGAAAGGGCGGAAGGCTAGCCCAGCCCCGGCGGCCGGCCCGCGCCGTCTCAGCCATCGAAGTTGACCTCTTCCATGATGCGAAGCGCCGCGGCGCGGTGGCCCGCGATCCCGGTCAGGTCGGCCGGATCGGCGACGAGCGTGCCCCAGCTTGCCACCAGGTCCGAAAGCGCGGCCCCGTCCAGCACGGGATATTCGTGGTTCACCTCGGCATAGATCGCCTGCGCCCCGGGCGAGACGAGGAATTCCATGAGCCGCAGCGCCTCGTCATGGTTTGGCGCGGCGCGCGTCATCGCCATGCCCGAGACGTTGACATGTGTTCCCCCCGTCTCGAAGACCGGAAAGACGATCCGCACCGAGTCGGCCCATTCGCGCTGTTCGGGATCGGCCAGCATCTGCCCCATGTAATAGGTATTGCCGAGAGAGATGTCGCATTCGCCGGCCCAGATTGCGCGGACCTGCGCACGGTCGTTGCCCTCGGGCTTGCGCGCGAGGTTGTCCTTCAGCCCTTGCGCCCAGGTGCGGGCCGCATCCTCGCCGTGATGCGCGATGACGGCAGCCAGCAGCGCAAGGTTGTAGTTGTGCGTCCCCGACCGGCTGCAGATGCGCCCGCGCCATTTTTCCGAGGCAAGGTCCTCGTAGGTCGTCACCTCGCCATCGGCGACACGGTCGCGGCTGGCATAGACGATGCGGGCGCGTTCGGTCAGTGCGAACCAGAGGTTGTCGGGGCTGCGCAGTCCGGGCGGAATCGCGGCGGTCAGCACGTCGGATGCGACCGGCTGCACGACGCCTGAATCGACGATCTGCTGGAGATTGGCGATATCGACCGTCATGACCAGATCGGCGGGACTGCGGTCACCCTCGGCTACCAGGCGTTCGACCAGACCCTCCTCGATGAAGGCGAGGTTGACGGCAATCCCCGTCTCGGCGGTGAAGGCGTCGATCACGGGCTGGATCAGCGCGGGTTCGCGCGTGGTATAGACGTTGACATCGGCAAGCGCGGGCAGGGCGGCGACCGACAGCGCGGTGCCGAGAAGCAGGGATCGGTATGTCATGGCAGGATTCCGGATGTGACGGATGGCACCGGATAACCTGACTCTTTCACTCAGGTCAATCCTGATTCTTTTACTCAGGTGATTGTGCCGCCCGGTCAGCCGCCCTGATCCGGTTCCAGATCGCGTCCATCTGGGCCAGGGTGGATTGCGAAGGCGTCGTGCCGCGGGCTGCCAGTTCATCCTCGATTGCGGTGAAGCGGCGCGTGAATTTCGCATTCGCCCCGCGCAGGGCGGCTTCGGGATCGACGCCCAGATGACGGGCGAGATTGGCCATCACGAACAGCAGGTCGCCGACCTCCTCTTCCAGAGCGGCCTGTGACAGGCGGTCACGCGCCTCGGCGACCTCGCGCGCTTCTTCGGCGACCTTGTCGAGCACGGGGGCGATGTCGGGCCAGTCGAAGCCGACCCGGGCGGCGCGGCGCTGCAGCTTGACCGCGCGGGTCAACGCCGGCAGGCCCAGGGCCACACCGTCGAGCGTCCGCGTCTCGGCGCGGCCGGCGCGCTCGGCTTCCTTGATGCGCTCCCAGTCGCGGGTCTGCTGCTCGGCCGTCTTGTCGCGGCTTTCCGTGCCAAAGACATGGGGGTGGCGGGCCACCATCTTGTCGGCAATGCCGCAGGCCACGGCGGCCAGGTCGAAATGCCCCGCCTCGGCCGCCATCTGCGCGTGATAGACCGGCTGAAGCAGGAGGTCGCCGAGTTCGGCCCGAAGGTCGGCCATGTCGCCGCGGGCGATGGCATCGGCAACCTCATGGGCTTCCTCGATCGTATAGGGCGCGATCGAGGCGAAATCCTGCGCGATGTCCCAGGGGCATCCCGTTTCGGGGTCGCGCAGGCGGGCCATGATGGCGGCCAGGCGCTGCATCTGGCGCCCCGTCTCGGGCGTGCGGTCGTGGATGAGCGGATCGGAATCGGGCATTGCGGGCGGTCCTCGGGCGGGCTAGGCCAAGCCTATCGCACCCTTCGCCGGAGGCCGTCCATGCCCGTGATCAACCGCATCGCCGATTTCGCGGAGGAGATGACGGCCTGGCGGCGGCATCTGCACATGCATCCCGAACTGGCCTTCGACTGCCACGAGACGGCGGCCTTCGTTGCCGCCAGGTTGCGCGACTTCGGCGTGGACGAAGTGCACGAGGGCATCGCGACCTCGGGCATCGTCGCGCTGATCCGGGGGCAGGGGCCGTCCGCGGGCCCGGTGATCGGCCTGCGCGCCGATATGGACGCGCTCCCGATCCACGAGGAGACGGGCCTGGCCCATGCGTCGGTCCGGCCCGGCCGGATGCATGCCTGCGGCCATGACGGGCATACCGCCATGCTGCTTGGCGCGGCGAAGTATCTGGCCGAAACGCGCGCCTTTGCCGGTACGGTCGCGCTGATCTTCCAGCCGGCCGAGGAACGCGGCGGCGGCGCCGAGGCGATGGTGCGCGAAGGTGTGCTCGACCGCTTCGGGATCGGCGAGGTCTATGCGCTGCACAATGCGCCCGGCACGCCGGTGGGCGACTTCTACACCACGCCGGGGCCGATCATGGCGGCGGTGGACGAATTCACGATCCATGTGAAGGGCCTGGGCGGCCACGGCGCGATGCCGCACGAAACGCGCGACCCCGTGATCGCCGCCTGCGGGATCGTGCAGGCGATCCAGACCATTGTCAGCCGCAATCACCATGCGCTCAAGGACCTTGTCGTGTCGGTCACCCAGATCCATACCGGCAGTGCCGACAACATCATCCCCGAGACGGCCTGGATCAACGGGACGGTCAGGACTTTTGCCCGCGACGTGCAGGAGATGGTGATGGCACGGATGGCCGCCATCGTCGAAGGCCAGGCGCTGGCCTATGGGGTCGAGGCGCGGCTCGTCTACGAGGTCGGCTATCCCGCGACGATCAACGATCCGGACCGCACTGCATTTGCCGTGCGGGTGGCCGCCGAGGTCGGCGGCCGGGTCGAACCTGCGGCCGGCCGCGAAATGGGGGCCGAGGATTTCGCCTATTTCCTGGAACGGCGGCCGGGTGCCTATCTCTTCATCGGAAACGGTGACACCGCAGGGCTTCACCATCCCGCCTTTGATTTCGACGACGCGGCAGCGCCTGTCGGAGCGAGCTTTCTGGCGCGTCTGGTCGAACGTTCGCAACCGCTGCGCTGACCTGCGCCCCCCGGGGGCCGCGCCTTCAGCCGCGTTGCGTTGGAAGCCAGCGCGCCTCGTTGCGTTCGATCGCGGCGATGCGTTCGGCCGCGCGGGGATGGCTCAGCAACCATGCGGGAGGGCCCGCGCCGCGCGGGCCGGCCAGGCCGTCAAGCTTGGTGAAGAGCGACTTCTGCGGTCCGGTGCCGATCCCGGCCTTGATGAGCAGGCCCGAGGCATAGGCATCGGCGGCATATTCGTCGTCGCGCGACATCCGCGCGGCGACAAGCGCGGTCAGCAGGTTGGCGATCAGCACGCCAAGACCTGGCAGAAAGCGCGACAGCGTGATCGCCGCCGCGGTCCGCAATGCGTTCTGGCCCGAAAAGTCGATCATCCGCCGCCGGCTGTGGCCCAGCGCGACATGGCCCAGTTCATGGGCGATGACCGAAGCCAGCTCCTCGGCCGTGACGTCGCCCGCGCGGTAGCGGTCGAGGAAACCGCGGGTGATGAAGATGCGCCCGTCCGGCGCGGCCAGGCCGTTGATCTGCGGAATGTCGTAAAGATGGACGCGGATGCGCTGCAGGCCAAGCGCCTCGGCCATCCGGTCGGTCAGCCGCCGCAGCACAGGGTCGGCAAGTTCGGCCGACCGCGCGTCAAGCTCGCGCGTCGTCCGCCAGACCGAGAGGCGGTACATGACGAGGCCGTAAGCCACGGCAAGCAGGACAGGCGTCAGCTTCAACATTGGCGTGATATGGGGTGGCGTGCCGGATGGCACAAGCGGATGACGCGTGTCAGGCCGCGGCGCGCGTCAGCACGATGGCCACAAAAAGGCCCACCAGGCCCAGGATAAGGCCATGCACGATACCCCATTGCACCATGTCGGCGGCCTTGCCGCCGCGGGCACGGGCGCGCACCGCCCCCGTGATCGCCCCGAGGATGAGACCGGCAACAGGAAAGATCATCGTCCTACCCTTTGCTCCGCGGGGTCAGCATGGCCACGTCCCGCAGCCGTTCCAGCACCCGGACATCGCCGCCAAAGCCGTAGCGCGCCCAGGCAAGGCTGTCCAGCCGGGTGGCCCCGGCCTCGGATGTCCGGCCGAGGAGGTCAAGCGCTTCGGCCCGGAACATCAGCAAAGTCGACAGCAGGGCGGCATTCTGCGCATCTGTCGCCACCGGGATTGCCGGGTCAACGAGGGCCAGAACCTTTTCGGGATTGCCGCCGGTCAGCGCGAATGCCGCCTGCTGAACGGCGACATGGGCAAGATGGATGCGCATGCCGGGGCTCGCGGCAAAGCTGCGCGCCGCCTCGTTGAACGCGGCCAGCGCAAGCCCCGGATCGGCGCCGATGTTCAGCCGTCCATAGACATAGGCCGAAAACCCCAGGCGCACGTCATCCCAGCCCGAGGCCCGCGCGAGGTCGAGCGCGCCCTGCGCCGCCTCCCGCCGCCGCTCCAGCGGGGCACTCCCGGTGACCGCGGTCTCGACGGCATCGACCCAGGCGCGGGGCGTGTCGGCCGATGGCCTTGACCGGCCCCTTTTCCCGGCGGGATTGATCTCGGCAAGGATCGCAGGCAGCCGGGCCGCCACTTCGGACCGGGTCATGCCGCTTTCAAGCAATGGGCTGTAATGCGCCCGCAGGATCAGCATGTCGAAATCGGTCAGCACGGCATGCATGTTGTCGTCGTTGAAGACCGAATCCGGCAGGCGGTAAAGATCGTTCAGCGGACCCAAAGCCTGCGCCAGATCTTCATGCAGGCAGTCCCGGATATCCTGCGGCGCGGCGTCCGCGGGCACAAAGACGGCCGCCCTGTCCCGCGATGTGAGTGTCGCCCAGTCGAGTTCGGGCGACCGCCGCAGGCGGCGGAATTCGGACCAGCCCGATACGCGTGGCACCACGAAACAGGCGGCACGGGGCACGGCCCGGACGATCTCGGACTGGGCAACGGCCTCGATCGTGATCGAAGCCTCGGGGGCACCCGTCAGGAAAATGTCGATCCCCGCCTCTGTGTTCAGCCTGGCAATCAGGGCGCGCAGGTCACCCACAAGGGTCGGCGGAACATCGCCCGTGACCCGCACCGAAACCGGACCCTCGAACCGGGTGAAGAAGGGCAGGGTGCGGCCGCTTTCCAGCGCAAAGGCGAGGTCCAGGAAATCGGCCGCGATTTCCGCGTTCGGGCGCAGGGGCAGGTGGGCCGGCGCGGCGGCAAAGGCGCGCATCGGCGGCAGGGCAAGGTTGACGGGCGCGCGGCTGACCGTATCGCCGCCCGGGGCAGGCGCACAGGCCGTCATGACTGCGATGGCAAGGACGGCAAACGCTCTCATGACGCGGTCGTCCCCGACCCGAGTTCGTATTCGACGAAGCCCGTGGCCCGCCCGACCTTGTCATAAAGCGCGCGCGCCACGGCATTGCCGGAATGTGTCAGCCAGTAGACCTGCACCGCCCCCTGCGCCTGCGCCGCCTGGCCGACGGCTGCAATCAGCGCACGTCCGATTCCCTGCCCGCGGGCAGAGGCAGAGGTCCAGAGGTCCTGCAGATAGCAGGTATCCCCGGCCTGCCAGCCATGCGGATGAAACACGTAATGCGCCAGGCCGAGTGCTTCCGTGCCGCGAAAAGCCATCAGGCCGCGGAAGCCGCGCGGGTCATCCGACAGGAGCCTGGCAAACTGCAGGTCGAACTGCGCCGCAGGCAGGCGCGTGTCATAGAACCAAAGATAATCCTCCCAGAGTCGCGCCCAGGCCTCGCGGTCCGGAGCGGCGGGAGCACGAATCAGAAAAGGCGCGGTGGTCGCGGTCACGTGGGTCTGTTCTGCTCTGTTCTGCCCTGAACGGCGTTGCGCCGCCGTTCTCGTACTTGTTTGGGCGGCATCGTCACAGAAACATCAACCGTGGGCGAGTGTCCGGGCACATCCGGATTGATTTTCCCGGGGGCAGCGTGGCGCCGCAGTCATAGCCTTCGGGCACCGTGCCTTGCCGGTTCGGACCGGCCCTGCCTTCTCCCCGGTGCCGGTCTCCGGCTCGGAATTGGGGGTGACAGGCCCGGGGCACCGGAGTAAAGACGCCGCAGCCAACACGGGGATCGCGGATGACTGGTCGCCTCAAGATGCCAGCTTCCGGACCGACAGAGGGAGAGAAGATGAAGGCAGAGGTATTCCTTCCCGAAGACTACCGCCCGGCCGAGGGCGAACCCTTCATGAACGAGCGCCAGCTTGAATATTTCCGGCGCAAGCTCTTGAACTGGAAAGCGGAAATCCTTGCCGACAGCCGTGATACCGTGGCCGGCATGAAGGACACGACCCGCAACATCCCCGACATCGCCGACCGCGCGAGCGAGGAGACCGACCGCTCGATCGAGCTGCGCACCCGCGACCGGCAGCGCAAGCTCGTCTCCAAGATCGACGCCGCGCTGCGCCGGATCGAAGAGGGCGAATACGGCTATTGCGAGATCACCGGCGAGCCGATCAGCCTCAAGCGGCTGGATGCCCGCCCCATCGCCACGATGAGCCTCGAGGCGCAGGAGCGCCACGAGCGGCGCGAGAAGGTGCATCGCGACGACTGAGCCCGCGGCTTCCGGCCTGCTGGCCGGGCGGACCGTCGCCATCGCGGGCGGCGGGATAGGCGGGCTCTGCGCCGCGCTGGCTTTCGCCCGGCGTGGCGCGCAGGTGACGGTGTTCGAACAGGCCCCTGCACTGCGCGAATATGGTGCGGGGGTCCAGATCACGCCGAATGGCGGGGCAGTGCTCGCAGCGCTCGGCTTGGGCGAGGTGGTCACCGCGGCGGGTCTCGCGGCTGCGGCGCTTGAACCGATGGACGGCGTTTCGGGCCGTCGGATCGCGCGCTTCGCGCTCGATACCCTGCAGGGGGCGCCCTACCAGTTTCTGCACAGGGCAGACCTGCTTGCCACGATTGCCGACGCGGCCCGCGCGGCCGGTGTGCAGATCCACACAGGCACCCGCGTGCTGACCGAAGGCGGGCGGATCGCCACCGAGCCCGGCGCCGAGATCAGCGCCGACCTCGTCATCGGTGCAGAGGGGCTGCACTCTACCCTGCGTGCGGCCCTGAACGGCGCGTCCGTGCCCTTTTTCACCGGGCAGGTCGCCTGGCGCGCCGTGATCGCGGCCGAAGCGCCCGCCGACCTGGCGCCCGTCGCGCGGCTCTGGCTGCTGCCCGGGCGGCATGTCGTGACATATCCGCTGCCCGGCGGACGGCTCAACCTCGTGGCCGTGCGCGAAGCGGCGGACTGGGCGGCCGAGGGCTGGCACCATCCCGACGATCCGGCCAACCTGCGCGCGGCCTTTGCCGGCGCCGCGCCCGAACTCGGCCACCTGCTCGCCCGGGTGGGAGAGGTGCGGCGCTGGGGGCTCTTCCGCCATCCTGTTGCCGCGCACTGGCACGGCACAGGTCTCGCGCTTCTGGGCGATGCCGCCCATCCGACGCTGCCCTTCCTTGCCCAGGGCGCCAATCTCGCACTGGAAGATGCCTGGGTTCTGGCCGCGCTGGCCGACCGCTGGCCCCTGGCCGAGGCGCTGGCCCGCTACCAGGCCGCCCGCCGGCCGCGGGTCGCGCGGGCCATTGCCGCGGCCAATGCCAATGCGGTCACCTATCACCTGGGCGGCGTCAGGCGGCGGGCCGCGCTGGCCGCCCTCGGCGCGCTCGGCCACATCGCGCCGGGGCTCTTCCTGCGCCGCTACGACTGGCTCTACCGCCACGACGTGACGCGCGCACTCCCCTGATCGGCGGCGAGCGAGCCTCCGCGACACCGGCCTGCGACCCTTGGTCGGTTGACCCTGCCCGGGCCGGGCGCTAAGCATCGGCCTCGATCAAGGGGCCGAGGTCCAGACCGCCCCGCGCCGCGCTCAGGATGGGAGACCGCATGGAAGGGTTCCTGCAGGAATATCTGCCGATCGTCATCTTCCTCGGCCTCGCTGTCGGTCTCGGTGTGCTCCTGATCCTCGCTGCCGCCGTGATCGCCGTGCGCAACCCCGACCCCGAGAAGGTGTCGGCCTATGAATGCGGCTTCAACGCCTTCGACGATGCGCGGATGAAGTTCGACGTCCGCTTCTATCTCGTCTCGATCCTCTTCATCATCTTCGACCTCGAAATCGCCTTCCTCTTTCCCTGGGCGGTGGCCTTCGGCGACATCAGCATGGCGGCCTTCTGGTCGATGATGGTCTTTCTGGCCGTCCTGACGATCGGCTTTGTCTATGAATGGAAGAAGGGCGCGCTCGAATGGCAGTGATGACCGCTGGCCTGCAGACGGGGGCCAATACCGCCGGCGCCGACCTTGACGTTGCCGCCGCCGGGCTGAACCGCGAATTGCAGGACAAGGGGTTCTTTGTCACCTCGACGGCCGACATCATCAACTGGGCGCGCACCGGGTCGCTGCACTGGATGACCTTCGGCCTGGCCTGCTGCGCGGTCGAGATGATGCATACCTCGATGCCGCGCTATGACCTTGAACGTTTCGGCACCGCGCCCCGCGCCTCGCCCCGGCAATCCGACCTGATGATCGTCGCCGGCACGCTGACCAACAAGATGGCCCCCGCACTGCGCAAGGTCTATGACCAGATGCCCGAGCCGCGC
>Ga0315902_10011595_pt1 | contig 11552 bp, 7 predicted proteins | sample LakEriMetagenome_9_FD_203523 | JGI IMG/M metagenome (GOLD analysis project Ga0315902, IMG submission 203523) | Freshwater fungal communities from buoy surface, Lake Erie, Ohio, United States - Buoy 12 MA117 | ecosystem: Environmental > Aquatic > Freshwater > Lake > Lake biofilm | place: USA... | reverse complement strand
GTGGAGGTGTTCAAAGAACGTTCAATCTCGGTACAATTTTTCTAACGAAAAATCACTCGATTGCCTTCGAATTGAGTCATTTTACTTCGTATGAATGATCTGAAAAATCACTCGATTGGTGGAGGTATTCAAAGAACGTTCAATCTCGGTACAATTTTTCAAATGAAAAATCACTCGATTGACGGGACTTCTGATTTCAGCTTAAGAATGTTCAGAAAAAAAATTTAAGAAATACAGGCGGAGAGAATGGGGATTCTATTTTGGGGCAAAGAATTATTTTCGTAACATTGTATATAAGTAAATTTAGAATGAAAATTGATTTTGCTGATAGTCAAAAAGAACCTACTCTGAAAAGTCTGAATTTAATCATGCGTGAGGTTGCTGAAGATGCCAAAAATGAGCAGCTTTCATCTTCAAAACTGATTAATGAAGCCATTCAATTGCATATGGCTGCGCTCAAAAGAAAATACAAGTTTAAACAGTGAAAAAGCCTACACTGATTGTTGTATGCGGTCCAAATGGATCAGGCAAAACCTCCATTACCAAAAAGATTTTAAAACACGATTGGCTAGATAATTGCACCTACATCAATCCAGATGAAATTGCCCGAGATATTTTTGGAGATTGGAATTCTCCAGACGCAATAAAACAGGCAGCGAGCTATGCTGAAGATCTAAGAGAAAAGTTGGTACTAAAAAAAAGCAGTCTCATATTTGAAACTGTTCTTTCTAGTCCTGACAAAATAGATTTTATTCTCAAAGCTAAAAAATTGGGATATTTTATACGAATATTCTTTGTTTGTACAGATTCACCGACGATAAATGCTGCCAGAATTGCCAATCGCGTAATACAAGGTGGACATGACGTACCTATACCCAAAATAATCTCTCGATATAGTAAATCAATTGCGAATTGTGCAATACTTTCTGCACAAGTTGATCGCTTGTACGTCTATGATAATTCACGAGACAATAAAGAACCATTGCTTCTATTTAGAGCCTCGAATGGTGATATGAAAAAAAAATATCATACCATGCGATCATGGGCAAATGAGATTTTTGGGCAATTGAGCCCAAAGTTTTAGTCCTTCCAAGCTCCTACCTTTTACACAGAACAATGCTTGGAAGTGAGTCATTGTTCATGAAATGCCGGTGGAAGAGAAGTTTTTTTTGCGGGCGCTTCCTACCCTATAATTTCAGTGAAATAAATATACTTTTTATATATAATACGGGTTCAATGAAGTTCAAATGTTCAAGCCCCAGAAATTATATTGATTCACAGCAACCAAACTTTTACACAGAGCTATGCTGCGAAATGAGCGGAGATGCGGCTCGTCTCGATACACCTCCTGCGTCGGCACTTCAGCCGCAGCTGACAGGCGACGGCCTCAGATAACAGGCGAGCATTAGAGCCATAGCACGCAGCGAAGGTTCGTCAGCGTTGCCTGGTGCAACAAGGTGGAACCAAGGCAAGCTCCTTGTAAAAGTTTAAAAGGCGTTTTTGGTTACTTTTTAGGCCTGTAAAAAGTGACGAAAGAGAATTTTTTACTTCCTGATAAAAGAACGAGCGTTGCTCGTTCTCGAGAGGAGAAATATATTTTTTCCACTTTTTTTGGTTAATGACAAATGAGCCTTGCTCAGTCAGATTAAATTATTTTGAGTCGTGACCGGTTTTTCATTGATGTAAGAACTAGCCTTGCTCATTCTTAATTTAATTTTCATTAGCGTTGTCACTTTTTTCCTTGATGAAGAGCGAGCACTGCTCGTGAAGACCAAGCGGCAGCGCCGGGAGTTGAGCAAAAATCAAGGCTTCTCATTCAATCTCGATACAATTTTTCTAACGAAAAATCACTCGATTGCCTTCGAAGTGAGTCATTTTTCACTCTTCTGAATTCGCTAAAATGTCGATGATCTCCTACGGAGCTTTCTCCATTTTTAAGCGTTTCAGTGCAAGTGAAAAACCATTTCATGAAATGCCAGGTGAGAGAATAGCTATTTTTTGCGGGCGCTTCCTACCCTATAATTTCAGTGAAATAAATATACTTTTTATATACATTTAATTCGAAGAACTTTCAGGAGTTCAATAGGTTCAAATGTTCGGAGAACGATCAATACGTTCAAAGCGTTCAAGGAAGGTTCAATGTGTTCAAGCCCTTGAATAATATTGCTTCCCAGAAACAAACTTTTACACAGAGCTATGCTGCGAACTGAGCGGAGATGCGGCTCGTCTCGATACACCTCCTGCGTCGGCACTTCAGCCGCAGCTGACAGGCGACGGCCTCAGATGACAGGCAAGCATTAGAGCCATAGCACGCAGCGAAGGTTCGTCAGCGGTTCCGCCACGGCGGACAGGGCCGAGACAAGCTCCTTGCAAAAGTTTAAAAGGCGTTTTTGGTTACTTTTTAGGCCTGTAAAAAGTGACGGAAGAGAAAATACTTCTTTTTGTAGTGGTAAGAACGAGCCACGCTCGTTCTTTATAGGATAAATATCTTTTTTCCACTTTTGCTTGATTAAGAGCGAGCACTGCTCGTGAAGACCAAGCGGTAGCGCCGGGAAGTAACCAAAAAAATCAAGGCTTCTCATTCAATCTCGATACAATTTTTCTAACGAAAAATCACTCGATTGCCTTCGAAGTGAGTCATTTTTCACTCTTCTAAATTCGCTAAAATGTCGATGATCCCCGATGGAGCTTTCTCCATTTTTAAGCGTTTCAGTGCAAGAGAAAAAACATTTCATGAAATGCCAGGTGAGAGAATAGCTATTTTTTGGGGCAACCACTACCCTATAATTTCAGTGAAATAAATATACTTTTTATATACATTTAATTCGAAAAACTTTCAGGAGTTCAATAGGTTCAAATGTTCAGAGAAGTTAAAGTGTTAAATTTGGAAATCTTATAAAAAGAAATTAGATTTGATATTGATGCGAATACAAGAAGAAATAAGCCATAATATCAGTGGATTCCAAAAATTGTGTGCGGATCATAAGGTGAAATATCTCTATGCATTCGGGTCGGCAACAACCAACGCATTCAATCCGTCAAAAAGTGATATTGATTTACTTGTAGATATTGAAATAAGTGATCCTCTCGAAAAAGGAGAATTACTTATTGACTTATGGGATCAATTCGAGTTGTTTTTCAGTAGAGATGTTGATCTCCTCACGGAAGAATCAATACACAATCCCTACCTAAGAAAATCAATTGACTCAACCAAAGTTTTAATTTATGACGGACAAAGGGAAAAAATATCTTTCTGATGTATTAACTTCCATACAATTAATTGAGGAGTTCACCGAGTCCACCAATACATTTGACGCATATCAATCTGATAAAAAAACGCAAAGTGCAGTCGAAAGACACTTGGCAATCATTGGTGAAGCAATAAATAAATTACGCCTGACTGAGCCTGAAATATTACTGGTTCACGATGTGAAAATAATATCGCTGCGCAACCGATTAGTTCATGCGTATGACTCTATTGATAATACTATTGTCTGGGCAATTCTGAAAAACCATCTTCCATCATTAAAAATTGAGATTTCGGCTTTGCTTTGATTTAGGATGAGGAATGTTCAAGGGTTCAATCTCGGTACAATTTTTCTAACGAAAAATCACTCGATTGCCTCCGAAGTGTGTCATTTTTTCATCGCATGAATGCTCTGAAAAATTAATCGATTGGTGGAGGTGTTCAAAGAACGTTCAGGTCTCGATACACCTCCTGCGTCGGCACTTCAGCCTCAGCTGACAGGCGACCTGCTTTGCCTCTCCATTTCGACATGCTCAATACAACGCCTTACTCCCTCTCCAAAGAGGGAAACTTAATTGTGGGAAGGAAGCATAAGTAGAACAAAAAAGAGCACTCGTTTGTGCTCTTTTCTTGCTTTTTGGACCTAAAAAATACATGCATTGCGCATGCAGTGCTTTGGTGGATTGTAGTGTGCTTTTTATTCTCAATTACCTCATACTGTGCTTCGTAGTGATGCTACTTGTTCCTGCTTGACCTCGATACACTCTGCCTTTGGCAGACCACTCGGCCGGCAGGAATAGAAACTATGCACTTTCAATTACCTCATGCTGTGCTTCGTCGTGATGGTGCTCGTTGCAGTTCTTACTGAAATGTAGTAAATCCCTGGTTCGAAACCTTGTCCTGAGCCTGTCGAAGGATGAATTACAAAGTTGTTATTTCCTTTGATGATCTTGATATCCTGTGAATGCACCACTGCACCTTTTGCATCTGTGATTAGCAATGTTGCTTCGCCTTCTAGTTCATCCGTTTGAAGATCTACGTTGAAATCTCCTGAACTTGGGTTTGGATAAGAACTCAAAGCTGTTCCAGACTGTTGGTCTTTACAAACAGCTGCTTGCGCATCGAATGTTTCAAACACGCCATCCAGATCATACTGCGTTAAACGGTAGTAGTTGATCCCAGGATTCGGGAATGCATCTGTCAATGCGTAATCGATCGTGTAGTTAGAGTTTCCTGCTGCACCGATCGTGTTCAATACATCCCACTGCATTCCATCTCGTGATTTATCAACACGGAAATAGTTGGTGTTGTGCTCACTTGCAGTGCTCCACGTTACATCTACCGTGTTTTGATCAGAACAATTGGCCTGGAAGGAGATGAGCTCGATTGGAAGTGCTCCACCACCATATGCAATAGCAAAATCTGAAAATGTAGCCAATTCGCTTCGAACAGCAGTTACTACGTTGCCCACATCACTTTGGGTGGTATTGGAATGAGTTCCTTGTATTGACCATGCGCCAACGCTCGGTGAATTTGATCGTTTGATAACTGTATATTGGCTTGCACTCGTTGCGTCATTATTGTGACCAGTTTCCTTTAAAGTAACGGAATAAGTTGGTGAACCTGATGCACCAGCACTTGGATCGATAGACCAATACCCTTTATCCAATATGGAAGTAAGAGGAGTACCGCTAACCGTTAAACCACCTGACGGAAGATTTCCTGGTGATCCATCTGTAAAGAAGGCTGTAATATCTGCACTGGTGTAGCCTGCAGTGAAGTTTAATTGTGCCTCTTCATACAAGGATTGACCTACAGGGAAAACGTAAGTGTAAGCTCCTGCGACGGCTCGCTTCAATTTTCCTTTTACGTAACTATTGGAACTACCGCCTGATACCGCGCCAGAAGCATTGTTCGATACGTAGGCAATGTAACTACCTGTTACAAGGTGACCCAAAGTAAGTGTCAGTGTGTTGGTTATCGTTGCATTTGCGGCGAGTGTGGTGGTAACGGTTGAAGCACTTTTATTCATTTTAAGTTTATAGAACGAAATTGCTGAAGAACCCCCAATGATACTATTGTTGGAACCATCAAAGGTGACTAAACCGCTTGCCGGAGTGAATGTACCATTATTCGTCCAAGATCCTCCTACGGTGATTTCGCCGGTAGCAGCAACAGTAAGTGTGCCACCATTCACCCAATTCAAGGAGTTATTAATAATCCCTGTACCGTTTAGTGTGAGGGTGCCATAATTACTCATTGTACCGTTCGTGTAGGTTTTTGCATCCGCTACTGTTAAAGATTTACTCGCATTTACAAATGTTTCTGAAAAATTACTTGCTCCACTTGGGGTAAGGCTATAGGTCGTTGTACCATCTGCAAATAGCTTGGTATTCGTAAAAGTACCCGTACCGGATATCGACATGCCTGTTCCTGTCATACGCATGTAATTTGCATCATTAGTAGAGATGATCGAACCATTGTTTGTTACATTACCACTAATGTAATATCCTTCAGGAGAAGGCCCTGTGGTCGTAAAAGACATTTCGGTGCCATAACTTGTGCATCCCGAGGAGCTTGTTGCGTAGGCTACGTAATAATAAACGGTACTCGAGGAAAGCCCTGTAATTGAACTTGTATAGGTGCCGGTTCCAGAACCGTCACTGGTATAGGTTCCAGTTAAAGTGAGACCCGGAGAAATTCCCCAAATGACTCCTTTCTGTGTAACAGAGCCTGAAGTGATGGTCACATTTCCACCTGAGGTGGCCGTAAAGTTTGCTACACTACTTACGGTAGTAGTTGTTACTACAGGTGAAGTGATTAAAGTACCACTTACTGAAACATTCACTGTGGTTGCGCCAGATGACGTGCATGCTACATTACCATTTGAAGGAGCTGAAGCTAATGCTGCCATGCGCACATAGATAGTTGTTGATGCTATCGTGCCTGCCGCCCCTACGGTAACATTACCACCATTACCACTCCATGTAGAATTATTTGTCGAAACTTCAAAACCTGTAGGTGCAGTGACCGTAATACCTGCGGCCATATTGGTTCCTGAAACCGTAAAGGATTGGGACGAACTTGCTGTATTGGAACATGAGGAGAAAGCAGTTAGAGAACTTGTACTTGCCGTAATTACGGGACCTGTAAATGTTATTCTAATTTGAGGTATATAACTATCTAGATTACCAGTACCTGTGCTTGTTAGAGGGTTTACATTAGTAGTCCAAAGACTATACAAGGATCGATTGGAGCCTGCATTGAAATAGTTCATATAGTTATTATCCAAAGGTATCCCCAAAAAACTTGAACTGCAGTCTCTTGCACCCTGATCCATTACTATTTCTATATCTAAGTTAGAAGCGCTTGAAAATGTATATGTTGAACTGAGAGTGTTTGAGGCCCAGGTATTTGAAGAGGGAGTTTTAGTGGCTGAATAATACGTAGTATAGGAGGTATTGTTAAAAGAAGCTGAAGTATATGAGGTGCTCGCAGTTGTTCTCAACCTTATGGTGCATCCTTGCAAATCTGCCGCACAATAAACATCAGTCCAATAGAGGTCGATTGCTGAAAAGGTTGATCCATTAACAATGCCAGCTGCAGTTAATTCAGAGGACAGATATATACTTTGTGTTTTTGTATCAGATCGCCATCCGTCCCACAATCCATCAAAATCTATTACGGTAGCTCCCATTGTAATTTGAGGATCAATAACAATTGGATAATTCAAGATTTCCCCTTTGAGGTATGAAATAGGGATAGAGATACTAATATTCAGCACGTTAGAATCTAAAAACGTTATAATGTATTTTCCAGGTAATCCCTTCAGCGAGGAGGATCTTACATCCTTATTCAATTCCTCTTCAATTGTATTATTTGAAATATTCGTTCCTAATACATTTATAGCGCCGAAATTTAAAGTTTGATCTTGGCCAGGTAGTAATATTGCAAAATCATCTGCAACAAAGTTTTGATTAATAGAAACACCCTTGTTGAAAAATTTAGTACCGATAGGAAAACGCAGGTTTTGACTTAAAACGAATTCATCAGCATTCAATTCATTTGAAATGAAGCTTGGCATTTGTTTTAGTAACGTATTATACTTGAATCCATTTTGTTCAATTTTAAATTCTTCTGAAATCTGATCTAGTACATCATTGTATAGTAGATTGAATTCTGATCCAACCCACGGTTCTTTTGAATCATATGCGAGTGACAATATTTCGTTTCCATTATTTTTAATAATTACCCTTTTATCAAACCACAGAGATAAACCTAAATTATTTAATTCAATAGCGCCATGACTGTTTTTAGGGAAATATGTCTCAAACTTATTTGTGACATTCATATATGCATAGTCATCCTTATTTGAATGTACTATTGACTTATCTATATCCTGCCAGAAACCATTCTCATCTTTGTAATGAACGGCTCCAACAAAACATGCAGAGTTTGTCCCGTTTGGGTTTTTGAAGGTCTTTGAAATCTCAGTTCTAAACTGAAGCAGCTCGTCCTCTGGTTTATATCCAGCAAAAACACCACCTTTTTCCCAACGTTCGTCGGGAACGGATATACGTGGGACATTTGAAGGGCGATCTTTCTGCCCAAACGCAACAGACAAAGTCAAAACGTAAAGTGCAATAAGGAAATTCTTTTTGCCCAGTTGTATATTTAGGTATCTCATGATTTCTCTGTCTTATGGGTTAGAAAAAAACTTCAAAACACCGGCAGCACTTACTGAAAGGTTTCGAATGTTCACTTTTTTGTTGTTATTGTTGTCGTAATACATGCGTACATCTGTACCTGTAACCGTAACATCGTTAAAAGAAATATCAGAAGTTGCCGGATTACCAGTATCTACTGCAATCACATTCACGAATTGATTTGCCCCACCCGAAAAAGTAACTACGCTGTTTGTGCCTCCTGCATTAAATCCAGCCGTTGAGGCTGAGCGCACAAAATCTCCCGATAAAGTCAAATTTTTATTATTCAAGTTCAATGTGGCGTTTCCGGTAATTTCAAGATCGCAACTAAAGCTAAGGTCAGCGCCTGCTGTAAATGTGATAGCAGAGGAACCATTCCCCACTTTTACAATGCTCCCCGATCCTGTAACTGTCCAGCCTGAGGGACTGGCACTCGTTGTTGGAGTGGCATTGTTTTGAATGACATAGGTAGTGCCTGCAGTAGTAAAATTCGAAGGGCTACATCCCGTACCATCCGAATTTGAGCCCCAAGTGGCTACATTATCCAGATTGCCTGAGGACTTAGAATAATAGGTAGTTGGGGCGCTGGCAACAGTAGCAATTATCTCAGTACGCGCAGTGGACAAACAGCCCAAAGTAGTATTTCTTGCTTGTGCATAGTAACTTGTGGTTGCTGAAATGCTTGGCGTGGTAAAACTCAATGTGCCTTGAGCAGGATTTGGAACTCCCGTAGTAAGAATAGTACCTCCAGACGCTGCTGCATACCAATCTATAGTTGCTCCAGCACTAGCTGTTGCGCCTAATGCTACTGTTCCTGTACCACATCTTGATGCAGGAGTTGAAGTAGCAACTGTTGGTTTGGGAGTTAAATTTACCTCAATGTAATGATCTTGATTCTCGTAATTAGGATTACCTTGAGCACCGCAACTTGAAACAACTCTGCGGACGAATAGAAATTTTGAAGAGTTGGCAAAAACGGGTAAAGAACGTGGATTGTAAGCCGGTAATGAAGCGCTCGTCCCAATTTCTTGCCAATCCACCCAATCTGTACCAACACCATCAATATCATGTCCCAGATACCAATAATATTGAACTGAACCCAAATTAACTGCAGGACTTCCTCCTCCAGTGAAAGCAATAGATTCGCCCGAACAAATGGTTTGCGTAGTACTTGGTGATACCGTACCTTTATTAGTGGTTGTAGCACCGGTAGCTATTGAGATAGAGGTGGTTCCTGAACATCCGTTATTTGCCGTAATCGTGTAATTCGTAGCTGCTGTAAATGTTGTTGGTGTTCCAGAAATTACTCCCGTTGAGGCATTAAAACTTAAACCGGCTGGTAGGGCTGGGCTTATACTGAAACTCGTTGGAGAATTTGTAACAGTCGGTGTTTGATAGCTAATAGCGGAATTTAAACAAAAAACATAAGGCGATCCTGAATAAGAAATTGTTGGGGTGGTGCAAGGAGTAAAACATGAAACAGCTGCTGCCCAACCGGCATCTAAATCACCACCGTCGGATTTAAAAACAACTGTTAAAGACCCATCTGAAGCACTTGAAGTAACTACACCATTGGATCCTCCCGCACTTTTTGGTAGCGCAGAGCCAGATAATGAGCCTCTCCAGGATCCCGCAGGACATGTTGTTGAATTGGTGCCGACACCCAAACCAGAGCTTATCAAGGTGGCAGATGTACTATTGCCATCGTAAATCATCATACCATCATAGGAACTTTCAGTCGCAAAACTTGAGAAGGTCAAGCGGACTTTATCACCTGATGTAGCAGGATAAAAAGTTACTGTATAACTTTCATCATTCGTATAATTAGAACCAGATCCACCGCTATCGTAGAATGTGCCGCCACATGTAGTGTATTTCGTCGTACCAAATCCCTGTAAGGTGGTGGGCTGACCTGAACTAATAGAAAAAGAACATCGTGCGCCACCTGAATTTTCATAATATTCGATAACTAAATTCGTAGATCCACTCAATGATACTGAGGCAGAAGTGGTACGATAACCATGATCCCTCCAGTCGTCTATCAACCAAGTGGAACCACCATCAACACTTAATCGAACCCCATCATCAGCACCAACAGTTATAGTGTAAATTCCTGCAGCATATGATTTGTTCATTTTGTAACGAATCGCAAAAAGATCGGAGTTTGGCGAACATAAATTCGACGTTGCTCCGGTAGCAGATCCCGTTGAACAATCTCTGTCAAAGTTTTCACTTTCGGTAACAGATCCTTTGTATGTTGTAAATGAACCCGCCAAAGAACTGTTGTACACATATCCAATCCATGATCCTGAGCCGTATGACGTCTCATTACCTGAGGGTATACAGTCTGCCTTGTAGGCCAATGTCCCAATAGTGTTTGTTCCTCCACAGTCACCATACTTACTCGGAATAATATTGTAGTTACCGGAGCTTGAACAAGTCCAACTTATATACGCATCATTGGTATTGCAAGCGTCATCGCTGTAAGCCTGAGAACTATTAGATGAATTTGTCAATGTTAAATACGAATCGATACTAGAGGATCCACCATCAGCTGTACAAAAAGAGAAATAATATGTTACCCCACTAATAGCGCTAAATGGGTATTTATTTGGAGAACTAGCTGAAATCGTTTGCCATGAAGTTGTTATGGATAGAGTTGACCCAGTGCTAGAAGTTGTTGTGCATTGCCCCCAAACCCCTCTTGGAGCAAGGAACAAGGAGCAAAGAATAAGGATAATAGACAATCCCTTTTTACTTGTATACAGGCCAGGTAAAAACCCTAACAGAGTCCAACCCCTCCTGTGGGAAGGGGAGTTTGGCTTTTTATTGGGCAAAGAAGCACTGTTTTGCGCAGCAAAAAGAGCGGTAGTATGGTTGGAAATAGTTTCCATAATAAAAGTTTTTTAGGTCATGTATGCACGCACGCCACCCATCAACGTTGTGAGAGTGGCGCACGTACATACGATAAATATAATATACTTTTAATATATAAAACAGCTAAATAAATATTTTGTGTGTTTCATTGAGCGAAATAGGGTTGTGGATGAATATATTTTGGATATACAGGTCTCGATACACCTCCTGCGTCGGCACTTCAGCCGCAGCTGACAGGCGACCTGCGGTTCAAGGAAGGCTCAATCTCGGTACAATTTTTCTAACGAAAAATCACTCGATTGACGGAGGTGTTCAAAACGTTCAATGCGTTCAATTGGTTCCAGGAACGTTCAAGAGTTCAAAAGGTTCAATGCGTTCAAGAGTTCAATTGATTAAAAGAACGATCAATACGTTCAATTGGTTCAAAGAAGTTCAATCTCGGTACAATTTTTCTTACGAAAAATCACTCGATTGGTGGAGGTGTTCAAAGAACGTTCAATCTCGGTACAATTTTTCTAACGAAAAATCACTCGATTGCCTTCGAAGTGTGTCAATTTTTCATCGCATGAATGATCTGAAAAATCACTCGATTGACGGAGGTGTTCAAAGAAGTTCAATCTCGGTACAATTTTTCTAACGAAAAATCACTCGATTGCCTTCGAATTGAATCATTTTACTTCCTATGAATGATCTGAAAAATCACTCGATTGGTGGAGGTGTTC
>Ga0315902_10011592_pt1 | contig 11555 bp, 8 predicted proteins | sample LakEriMetagenome_9_FD_203523 | JGI IMG/M metagenome (GOLD analysis project Ga0315902, IMG submission 203523) | Freshwater fungal communities from buoy surface, Lake Erie, Ohio, United States - Buoy 12 MA117 | ecosystem: Environmental > Aquatic > Freshwater > Lake > Lake biofilm | place: USA... | reverse complement strand
GGGATGTTATGAAGTTGATTGAATTGTTGGGCGCAATGGGTGTTGCCGTTACCAAAATCGATGAGCACACCTATGCTTTCGAGGCCAAAGATGTAAATCTGGAATATCTGCTCACCGACGATTTCAAAAAGAAGGGGGGCGCGTTGCGCGGTTCTATAATGATTATTGGTCCTCTGCTCGCTCGTTTTGGTGTAGCGTATATACCTGAACCGGGAGGAGATAAAATTGGTCGCCGTCCGGTTGATACGCATCTGCGCGGCTTCGAAGCGCTGGGTGCCACCTTCGAGCATATGAAGGAGGAGCGATTCTATAAGATTAATGCGAAGAACTTACGAGGCACCTTCATGTTACTGGATGAAGCTTCAGTAACAGGAACTGCCAATATTGTGATGGCAGCATCGCTTACAAAAGGTGAGACGACCATCTACAATGCAGCGAGCGAACCATACTTGCAACAGCTCTGCAAGATGATAAACCGCATGGGTGGTAAGATCAGCGGCATCGGCTCCAATAAGCTCATTATAGAAGGTGTCGACCGTTTGGGAGGCACTGAGCATCGAATGCTTCCCGATATGATTGAGATTGGAAGTTTTATCGGTTTGGCTGCAACCACACAATCCGAGATTACTATTCGCAATTGCTCTATTCCTGATTTGGGGATTATACCATCGGTATTTCGTAAAATGGGAATAGAAATGGAGTTCCGGGGCGATGATATTTATTTGCCGGCGCAAGAATCCTATAAAATACAAAGCCTCATTGACGGGTCTATCTTAACCATCCGGGATGGAATCTGGCCTGCGTTTACACCCGATCTTATATCGATTGCCTTGGTAACTGCTACACAGGCCAAGGGAAGCGTGCTCATTCATCAGTGGATGTTCGAGAGTAGGTTGTTTTTCGTTGACAATCTGATAGACATGGGTGCAAAAATCATTTTATGTGATCCCCATCGCGCGGTGGTGATAGGCAGCAATCGTGAAACAAAGTTGCGTGGCATTACCATGTCATCGCCAGATATACGTGCAGGGGTTTCGATGCTTATCGCGGCACTCGCTGCCAATGGTAAAAGCACCATACACAATATCGAACAAATCGATAGGGGGTATCAGAATATCGAGCAGCGACTGCGCGCAATTGGAGCCGATATAAAGCGTGTTGAATAATTTGGCAACAAGTTTGACTTCGGCGGCTCCACGTGTGTTATTTTTAACCCTGATAAAATTTATTCAATGAAAAAAATTGCATTTGCATTACTTCTGGCCGCAGGCTTAGGAACATTGTACAGTTTTCAATGGACTGAAGAGCCGGTTGCGGCGCAGCGAATGGTTACCAAGCCCGTAAAAATTGGAACCGCCATTGGCGATGAAGCACCGGATATCGTAATGGCCGGAGTCGATGGAAAGAATATCAAATTATCTTCTTTGCGTGGTAAAATCGTTCTTATCGATTTTTGGGCTTCCTGGTGCGGTCCGTGTCGCAGGGAAAACCCCAACGTAGTGGATGCCTACGAGAAATACAAAAAGGCAAAATGGAAAAATGCGAAGGGTTTCGATATTTTTTCAGTTTCACTTGATCAAAACGTAGATGCATGGAAGGCGGCTATCGAGAAAGATGGTTTGGTTTGGAAAAACCACGTGAGCGATTTAAAGGGTTGGCAAAACAGCGCCGCTGCAGTATACGGTGTTTCGAGCATTCCCATGAGTTTCCTCATCGATGAAAATGGGATTATTGTAGCGAAAAATCTCCGTGGATTGGAGTTGCACAAGCAGCTTGATATGCACGTGAAGAGCTTATAATCCAAAAAACAATCAGTTTGAATAAGGCCTCGCATTGTGCGGGGCCTTTTTTATTTTTGTCAGCGGTTTGACGGCTTCACTGCGCATTTGACGTGGCAAAGGGATAATTGGCATTCTCTTGCCGTGTGGGTCTGACACTTTGACCCTTGAAGCACGTTGGCAATAATGTTGACAAACAGCTGCGGTTTTTTAAGCAATACAACGATGAATACAAAAGAAACGACTAATAACGGCTCCCTTGAGCCCGAGAATCAGGAGCCTTTAATTACGGAGGCACATCAGCCCGATATGGGTGAGCATGAGCAGCCTAACACCGATCAACCGCAGGATGAATTGGGCAGGGCCAAGATGGAGGCGGCCGATTGGAAAGACAAGTACATGCGTCTCTATGCGGAGTTCGATAATTTCCGCAAGCGCAGTATGAAAGAAAAATCTGAAATTCTCTCTACTGCTTCAGGTGAATTGATGAAGGAGTTATTGCCGGTTGTAGATGATTTTGATCGGGCTGTTCAGGCCAACGCCTCGTTAACAGACATCGATGTGGTTCGAGAAGGCTTTGTACTCATTCATCAGAAACTATATAAAAAACTAGAGTCGAGAGGATTGAAGCCCATTGATGCGAAGGGCAAGCCTTTCGATACCGATTATCACGAGGCCATTACACAAATTGTAGTGCCAGATATGGCTGGGAAGGTGGTCGATGAGGTTGAGAAGGGGTATACCTTGCATGACAAGGTCATTCGTTACTCCAAAGTGGTGATAGGACAATAAGAAAAAACCAGATGGCAAAACGAGATTACTACGATATACTCGGCGTTTCGAAGTCGGCTACTGAAGCTGAAATCAAAAAAGCTTACCGACAAATGGCGTTGAAATATCACCCCGATAAAAATCCGGGCGATAATGCGGCGGAGGAGAAATTTAAAGAGGCAGCTGATGCCTATGGTGTGCTGAGCGATGCTCAGAAGCGCGCGCAGTACGATCAGTTCGGTCATGCGGGTCCACAGGCGGGCTTTGGAGGTGGTCACATGAACATGGACGATATCTTCAGCAACTTCGGCGACATCTTCGGTGGCGCTTTTGGTGGAGGTTTCGGCGGTGGTGGTGGCGGTCAGCGCAGAACAAAGGGTTCAAACTTACGCATCAAGGTGAAGTTGAATTTGGAGGAAGTTGCCAATGGATGCACCAAGAAGATTAAAGTGTTTAAATTGGTGAACGCCTCGGATGTGACGTTCGATACATGTACAACGTGTAAGGGCCAAGGTCAGGTGCGCCGTGTAACCAATACTATTCTTGGGCAAATGGCCACAACTTCAACCTGCCCTGCCTGCCATGGAGTCGGCAAATCTGTAAAATCGAAACCCAAGGAAGCCGATGAAAATGGACAAAAGAGAGAGGAGGAATTAATTGAAATAAATATTCCTGCTGGAGTGGGCGAGGGCATGACCCTCAACGTCGCAGGCAAAGGAAATGCGGGCCCTTATGGAGGAATCCCAGGCGACTTATTGGTTCAGATAGAAGAGGAAGAACACGCCGAACTCAAGCGCGACGGTGTGAATTTGTATTACGATCTCTATGTAAACTTCGCGGATGCCGCATTGGGTTCAACGGTTGAAATACCCTTGGTGAAGGGAAAGGCCCAGATAAAGATTGATCCGGGAACGCAGAGCGGAAAAATACTACGCCTAAAAGGCAAAGGACTGAAAGAAGTAAACGGGTACGGTCAGGGCGACTTGTTGGTGAACATCAACGTTTGGACACCACAGAAACTGAACGATGAAGAAAAGAAGCTCGTCGAGAAACTACGCGAATCAGCCAATTTCAAACCTACTCCCGGAACAAAAGACAGGAGCTTTTTTCAACGGGTGAAAGAAATGTTTAACTAGTGAAATGGTGAAGCAGTGAAATAAATTGCTTCTTCAAAGGATTACTGCAAACTTCCGCTTAAGTTGATTGAGTGGGGTCTGATTGATTGTAGTCTTAATTATTTGCAATAGCCGCACCTTCAAGTTAAACGGCAAGTTGGATGCATTTACGAGCAGACGCGGATTGGAATTTCCCCTTACATCCTCAGCTCGCCAACCATTTCACCATTTCACCATTTCACCACCGCGCCATTCCTATCGTACAATAACGCTCGTATTATTCGTTACTCAATTAGAACATTCCCAAAATTTTCTCGCGCATGAATCAGATTGCTACTCAGAACCTTAAAATGAATTCACATGAGTACGAGAAAATTTCTTCTAGCCTTTTTCTTGCAGTGGTTGTCGATTGTCTCATTTGCAAAAGGCATTAATCCCGAGACCTGGACACAGGGAAAGCTGTACGAGTTGACCGATGAAGATGGACTTGTTCATTGCCTTTATCTTGAGCCATCGGGTTCGTTCCTGTTTTTAAGAGATGTTGGTAATGGTGGAATAGATCGCCACAGGGGGATTTGGAAACGCAATAACCTCAATGGAAGAATCAATTTCAGTTCGTATACTGATATCGAATTTTCGCCATTGGATGATACGTTCTACGTCCTTAATGATGGGTTGTATGCCAGTAAATCCAATTCCCCTGATTTCATTCCTGCGAAAGAATCAACGTCTGAATTTTTCCTTCCTCAGATAGCGTTATTTCTGGATGAAAGAGATCCATTCGATGATTTTTATGCAATGTCCGAAATCGGTTATGTTTTCGGTCAGAAATCATGGCACCATGATTATGATTCGTTCCATGCCGATAACATGTTGGAGGTTTTGAAACATTCGGAGATGAAAGCTCAATATGAATCAAATGAATATTATCTAAAAGAAAAACCGCAGCGAAAGAATTGGAAGCATCTCTATCCAGGTGCTTGGGATTTTGCTGTAAAGGAATTTAAACCGCTTTCATCGGATACTGCAAAAATGAGAGCGATGTGCAATTGGATGGCCGAGAGTATTGAATACAAGCTAAAGGAGGCTCGCGAGCAAAATCCTTCTCATAATCCCGAGTTTGTGTTTACAGAGCATTTTGGTCTATGCCTCGACTACTCGTTATTATTAAATGTTTTTTGCGAGAGTGCTGGCATTCCTTGCTTCAACGTTTGCGGCTATCCATTGAGCACAAGTAACGGAAAGCAACCGTCACTCGGTAATTCATATCATGCATGGAATTTTGTAAAGGTCAATGGAACATGGAAGGCCGTAGATCCAACCTGGTATAAAAGCAATAGGCCGCAAGAGCATTTCCTCGAGGATTTATCGGCCTATCAATATGAACACGTGCCTCATGATCCCGCCATTCTGGCCAATCCATTCGGCCCGCAGGGAGAGGAAGAGCTTAATCTATGCCCTGTTGTGAAGCAATCGAATACAGATGTTGTATATCTGGGCAATTTTGATTACATCACTGTGGCCAATGGCGATGAACTGGAGGTGGTACTGTATTCCGGCAGAGAAACAGAACTGGAATTAAACATTGATTCGACAGAGCATCTTCACCATACAGTGAGCTTTTTCTTTACAATTTGTTTCGGTTGTATCGAAAAAGACAAGGATTCCACCAAGATGGTAACCTATCATTTAACCAAAGGCCTGAACCGTTTGCGGCTGCCCTTGCAAAGTGTCTTGGCCAAGTACACGTTAAAAAATGAAGATTTTGAAATTTCTTTTATCGCTTCGCCGGAGAAGTATAAAGCGGCGGCGCTGCAAAAAATGACCTCTTATAGTGAGCAATCAGCAAGCCTTAATGCGGCTTATCGCTACCTGGGACAGTGGCTCAATGGCGACCCATCGACCATGATGGATATCGACGAACATCTGAGAAACCACCCGAATTGGGAGCTTCTGCGAAAGGAATACAGAAACGAGGAATTATACTGGTATAGTGGTGATTCGGGAAATGAGCATGTTTTTGAATTTGGTCATTACGCTATTGGTGGGCTTTTTCCCTGCATATCTGTTCGAATGGATAGCGATGGGAAAGTTGTGGGAGGCCCCAAACTGTTATTAGGATTGTAGGGGATAGGATTATAGGGATGACGAGCCCACGATTTTTGTCGTGGGGAATTTTGCACGATAGGATTGCATTTGGCGAAGCATAGTTATGCAATCCGATCGAAAGTAAATCGCAAAAAGCGAATGAGATCGTTCAATAAAAAAAGGGGCCTCACGCCCCTATAATCCTATTCCCTATAATCCTACTCCCTATAATCTTACTCCCTATAATCCTAAACAATCATCATCACCGGATTCTCCAGATACGATTTCAACGTCTGTAAGAACGCTGCGCCTGAAGCACCATCGACCACGCGGTGATCGCAGCTCAGTGTTACCTTCATGATGTTACCTGGAACGACTGCTCCATTTTTCACTACTGGAACTGACTTGATGCCACCGACCGCAAGTATGCATGCGTCGGGTGGATTGATGATGGCGGTGAATTCTTCGATGCCAAACATTCCAAGGTTTGAAATGGTAAAGGTGTTGCCTTCCCAATCGCTCGGTTGAAGTTTCTTGCTCTTCGCTTTTTCAGCAAATGATTTCACTTCTGCACCAATTTGAGCGAGTCCTTTTTCATTGGCAAACCGAACCACCGGAACAAGCAATCCTTCATCGACAGCAACAGCAACACCGATATGAACGTGCTCGTTGTAGCGAATGGTTTCTCCTCTCCACGAAGAGTTTACTTTCGGGTGCAGACGAAGTGCCATAGCGCATGCCTTAACCACCATGTCGTTGAATGAAATCTTTGCGACACCGCTGTCGTTGATTGACTTGCGGGCTCCCATGGCGTTGTCCATGTCGATTTCCATTGTGAGGTAGAAATGCGGAGCCGTGAACTTGCTTTCGGCCAGTCGACGCGCGATTGTTTTGCGCATTTGCGAAACATTCTCCTCTGTATATTGCTCTGTGCCTGCAGGAATGAAAGCAGGGACGTGGGTGCTTGCAGTCTGTGCTGCCGGAGAGAAGTTCTCTACATCGCGACGAACGATACGTCCGCCATCGCCGCTGCCGGCTACACTGCCTATGTTGATTCCTTTTTCTTCGGCAATTTTCTTGGCAAGAGGCGATGCTTTCACGCGGCCATTGGCGGCGGTTGGTGCACTCACAATCGGCGCAGCAACAACTACCGGTGCAGGAGGTGCGGCAACTGCAGCGGGTGCGGCAGCGGCTGCAACAATAGGCGCGGGTGTGGCTTCTGCAGCAGGAGCTCCTGCCGCTTCAGATGCAATGAGGGCAGCAACGTCTTCGCCTTCTTTACCCAAAATAGCCAGTATCGAATCGACCTTGGCGGTCATTCCTTTTTCGACACCGATGTAAAGTAGCACGCCGTCTTGAAACGACTCAAACTCCATGGTGGCTTTGTCGGTTTCGATTTCGGCCAGCACCTCGCCACTTTTCACTTTATCGCCCACTTTTTTGTTCCATGCTGCAACGGTACCTTCTGTCATGGTATCGCTCAGTTTGGGCATGCGTACTATTTCTGCCATAGCTAATTTGTTCTCTTGCGGTTTTGAAAAAAAAAGGGTTAATCGTTCACGTATGGATAGTCATCTTGCATGTAGACATCCTTGTATAACTCATCGGCCGTAGGAAGTGGTGATTCTTCTGCGAATTTCACCGAGTCTTCCACCAGCGTTTTCACGTCGGTCTCTACCTCTTCGATTTCGGCCTCGGTCATCCATTTATTTTCACGGATTACACGCAGCACGTGTTCAATGGGGTCTTGTTCCTGATATTCCGCTACCTCATCCTTGGTCCGGTATTTTTGAGGGTCGCTCATGGAGTGGCCCTTGTAACGATAGGTCTTGATATCCAGCAGTGTGGGTCCTTCGCCTTTGCGTCCGCGCTCAGCTGCGCGTTCGATGGCTTCACAAACTGCTTCAGGGCGCATGCCGTCGACCGTTTCTGAAGGCATGAGGAAGGAAGCACCCAATTGAGAGAGATCGGTCACGTTGGAAGTACGCTCTACTGAAGTTCCCATGGCATACTGGTTGTTTTCGATAATGAAAATTACCGGTAGCTTCCAGGTCATCGCCATGTTGAAGGTTTCGAATAAGGCACCCTGACGCGCAGCACCATCACCAAAAAAGGTGAGTGTTACATTGTCGTTACCGCTGTATTTGTCAGCGAATGCAATTCCTGCACCCATCGGGATTTGAGCACCAACAATACCATGGCCCCCAAACAGATTGCGATCTTTGTCGAACATGTGCATGGAGCCGCCTTTGCCTTTCGAAAGGCCTGTGGCTTTACCGTACAATTCGGCCATAACTTTTTTAGGGTCAGAGCCCATCACCAGTGGATGCGCGTGATCGCGGTATGCTGTGATTACCTTGTCCGTTGGGCGAATGGCTTCCATCATCCCCGAAAGAATGGCTTCCTGTCCGATGTACAAGTGACAGAATCCGCCGAACTTTTGCTGGATATATAGGTGACCGCACTTTTCCTCAAAGCGACGCATCAACAGCATCTCGCGATACCATTTGATGTAAGTGTCTTTGCTGAAGCGTGAAGCAGTCGTTTTTTTCGCTGGGGTTTTGCCGGTGGCAATTTCAGTAGCCATAGTGTTTTTTCTAAGGGTTACAAATATAAGTTTCCTCCCTCTTCAACAGCAAGGAAACTTTGTTCTTGTAGATTTTACAATAAGTAAGTTCTTTTTTGTTTAAAAGGATCGAATCGCTCGAACTCGATAGTAGTAACCTTCCTTAAAGTTAGAACTGCTATTGCCGTTACTAAAGTTTTTGAAATAGGCGGTTGTAGGGCCCGCTTGAGAAGAACTCCAGTACAATCCATTATTAAATCCACCAATAGCAGTCTGATTCAGGTATACAAGGTCCAATTCATCTTTGGAAGGTAGATACCAATCGGTATAACCATTTAGTTCAAGGTCATAACAAATCCGCGCAGCTATATCTGGTTCCTGGCACGAAACATAAATAGTTTCGGTATTCACCAGTCCGGTTCCTACTATGTTTTGCGTCGTCATGGATGTTCCTTCGCAACCCCACAAGGCACCTATGCTTTGATCACTCGTTGCAGCAATCAATCCATGGCCGTCTCCGTCAACATAAAACACAACACCGCCTTGGTAAAAGCTACCTACTTCAACAGGTGCCTCCGGACATGGGCCCCAGGTTGGCACACCGTTGCAAAACGTTAGTGTGGATCCTTCTGTTCCTGGCGCAACAGCCACCCATGCGCTACCATTCCAATACATCATTTCTCCCGGTTCGTTTCCGTTGGCAAAAGTCCCCGAAGGTCCTTGTGGTCCTGTAGCTCCGGTGGGTCCTTGGGAGCCCGTTGCTCCCGTTGGGCCTTGTGGTCCCGCAGCCCCTGCCGGCCCCTGCGGTCCCGCCGGCCCTTGTGGCCCTGGCTCTCCCGAGCCGCCATTCGCAGCGTAAAGCGCGTACGGAACACTCAGCAATTGAGATGTGGATGCAATTGAATAGTTCGTTCCGCCCGCCGGGTCGATTTCTGTCTTCACGTAATACGAACCGGCTGCCCAATCGATGGATGCCATATCGCCGGCGATTATAGTACCACCGCCCACTTCCAGTGTGGCTAGTCCGTTTGTATTTGTAAGGGGTGAATGTGTCTCCTGATATACGATGATACCGGTAGGACTATTGAAGGCGAGGCTGATTTTCACGCCAACAGTTTGCGATGCTACTAATTGGTTCGAGGCATCGCGCACGACGGCCTGATAGGAGAATTTTTGAGGAGCCTGAGCCAGGCTGAAGAGTGCAACCATGAATAGGCTGAGGGTGGTAAAAAGTTTCATCAGCATGGATTTATGGGGTGAGGAAATTATGCGTTGAATTGTCGCAGGAATCGCACATCATTTTCGAAAAACATGCGCAAATCATCGATTTGGTAGCGCAACATGGTTATCCGTTCGATGCCCATTCCGAAAGCAAAGCCGCTGTATTTATCGGGATCTATGCCGCTGGCGCGAAGTACTTCTGGATCGACCATGCCGCAGCCCATGATTTCGAGCCAGCCGGTTCCTTTGGTAATTCGGTGGTCGGCTTCACTGTTCAATCCCCAGTACACATCCATTTCGGCACTGGGTTCGGTGAATGGGAAGTAGGAGGGGCGTAATCGGATGTTGGCTTTTCCGAAAAATTCCTGAGTGAAATATTGCAGCACCTGTTTCATATCGGCGAAGGAAACACCTTCATCGATATACAATCCTTCGATTTGATGAAACTGACAATGCGCACGTGAGCTTACTGCTTCGTTGCGATACACGCGGCCGGGCATCACAATGCGGATGGGCGGTTTTTGATTTTCCATGGCACGCACTTGCACACTGCTGGTGTGTGTGCGTAATACCATTTCCTTCTCACCTTCCTGTGTCGGTTTGTGAATAAAGAACGTGTCTTGCATGTCACGAGCAGGGTGTTCGGGCGGGAAGTTGAGTCCCGAGAACACATGCCAGTCGTCTTCGATTTCAGGGCCATCTGCCACGGTGAAGCCTATGCGTGCGAAGATGTCGAGAATCTCACGACGCACAATGGAAAGCGGGTGACGAGTGCCCAACGGAACGGCTCCGGTGGGGCGGCTCCAGTCGATTCCTTCACTCGCACCTCCTTCACCGGCGGTGGCCTGTTGCAGCGCGTCGAGGCGCTCTTGCACCGCTGTTTTGAGCTTATTCAGCTCTTGCCCCAGCGTCTTTTTCTGATCGGGCACCACTTGTTTAAATCCTTCAAACAAATCGTTGAGGATACCCTTTCGTCCGAGGTATTTGATGCGGAAATTTTCTACTTCTTCAGCGGTATTCGCCTGAAAGGTAGCAATCTCGCCAAGGTGCTGTTGTATAGTTTCCAGCATTGGATTATTTCGCCTTGATGATTTCCATTTTCATGGTGATGTCTGTTTCGGGGCGATCGCCGGGTTTCGTTTTTTGCGAAGCGATTTTGTCGATAACGGGCAATCCGTCGATGACCTCACCAAACACCGTGTATTCCATGTCTAGCATGGGGGTACCGCCAATTGTTTTGTAGGCGTTGCGCTGTTCTTCGGTGTATTTGAAGCCCGGATTTTTCTTCGCAATGTTGGTTTCCATTTGGTTCAATTCCATGTCGGTGAATACCCTTCCCTGCACGATGTAGAACTGGCTGCCGCTCGATTCTTTGCGCGGGTTGATTTGGTCGCCTTGACGAGCGGCGCACAGCGCACCCTTTTTGTGCAAGAAGGCCGAGGTGAATTCCGCTGGGATGGTGTATCCCGGTCCGCCGCCACCCAAATTAGCGTTTGGCGCAGCGCCGCGGCTTTGCGGGTCGCCCCCTTGTATCATGAAGGTGTTGATGCAGCGGTGAAACAGCAGGTTGTCATAAAATTTCTCTCCGGCCAGTTTCAGGAAGTTGTCGCGGTGGCGAGGAGTTTCGTTGTAGAGCATCACGGTCATATCTCCAAAGGGCGTAGAAATTTTCACCACCGGACCTTTTGCTGATGCCACGTTCACTGCAGGAGCAGAAGGCGCTGGTGCAGGTTCGGGAGTGGCAGGTGTAGCCGGTTGCGTTTGTTGCGCTGTGGGCGCAGGGGTGGATGTTTTTTCGGTTGTAGAGCTGTTGCTTTTGCAGCCCGAGGCATTGCAGAAGATTACGAATGCAGCGCAACCCAGAAGGGCGATGGATAGTCTATTCATGGTAGTAAAAAATTGAGGGACGAAAATAATAAGGAAATGGCGAATGGCAAGTGGCGAGTGGCGAGTGGCGAGTGGCGAGTGGCGAGTGGCGAGTGGCGAGTGGCGAGTGGCGAGTGGCGAGTGGCGAAA
>Ga0315902_10011589_pt1 | contig 11558 bp, 7 predicted proteins | sample LakEriMetagenome_9_FD_203523 | JGI IMG/M metagenome (GOLD analysis project Ga0315902, IMG submission 203523) | Freshwater fungal communities from buoy surface, Lake Erie, Ohio, United States - Buoy 12 MA117 | ecosystem: Environmental > Aquatic > Freshwater > Lake > Lake biofilm | place: USA... | reverse complement strand
CATATTCACTGATACAACAGCCACCTGAAACATAGATGCTCTCATCAAGATCTGATGAAGGAAGGCCATAGGCAATCTTTCTTAGGCCCTTACTTGATTTACAGGTGGGGCAGGTTTTCAACTATATGGCTCCTTATCTTCTATACCCAGGGTATAGCCGAGCAATGACAAATAATGTGGCTAGGCGCTATTTACGAACCTAGTTTAACGTAGTAGCGAACTGCTGAAAAAGTAATTTACTTAAATCAGTTTTTGTAGGGTTGCAATTGCCTGCTTTCTAGTGAGATGCTCATGTTTCCTTTGATTAGAATAACTTCTAAGGCATGCGTAGCATGATGAATCTAAATCGCAATATTGGCAACCACTCACCAACAAAATACTTAATTGCGTTATTTCTTCAATTCTTTCGCCAATTGAAGTCGAGAGACCCACTCCACCGGGAGTCGTATCAAATATATTTAGTCTATTTTCTCCGTTTCCATAATGCTGTGTCGATCCACTGAGATCTGTATTTGCTATACCTAAAATACGAGCAGCGCCGGAGATCAGAGCTGCAGACGCTGATTCAAGAGCTCCGAGACAATCTGGGTCATCGCAAATACAAAGCTCTTTTTCTCCGGAGAAGCGTAATCTGAATACATCAGTTTTAAATTCATGCCCAAATCGAATTGGAAAGAGTGGCTTGGTCGCATTACAAGTCCTGCCATTTCTCGGATCCTCGTGCTTCTGAGGGCGCCCTTGTTCAAGAGGTTGGGCAAAACCACAGGTCTGGCAAAAAAGTGATTCCTTGGAAGTGATCGTAAGCAGTTGTGAATCATGGGAAATTGAGTAACTAAACTTTCCTAAAGAAATCCAGTCTTGATCAGACTCAGACCCAGAAGAGACATAAGAAGTTGTTCCACTAGCTTTTCGTGGTCTTGAATTCAGGCCAGCAGAACGATTATCAACGAATGCAATGAATCCAAAACGTGGTTGTATAAAGAATTTTTTGTCCTCTCGAGTGAATGATTTACCACACATTTCACATTGAGTCTTTTGTCCAACTGCGCTCTGAGGTCCCTCTGGCGCAAGACAATGCCAGAACCATCCGCAGACATCACATGTGTATGAAACATACTGCATTGAGCCAAATGTGTTATTTATTGGGCGTCGAACACCTCTACTTGTTAGAACATGACCACCTGCCACGACTTGGCTGCCTGGTCCATATTCTGCAATTGCTAATGATAGATCTCTCTGTAGCTCAACTTTATTTGCCTGCTGTGGAGATACATAGCTTGGAATTAGTGATGCTATGTCAACTGGAAAACCGTATTTTGGTAGCACTCCCCCATTGGCAAGCGGTTGAATCATTTCCTTTTTTTGCAAATCTTCTAATACCTTTGAAAGTATGCTTGCTCGCCTTAACTGTCCACTAGTAGGTGCTATGCCACCTGGGCTATTAGCGCGTAATTCATCAATCAATTGACTGACGTGCTCTACCTCTTCCGTATAAAGACTGGCAATGCTCGAAAGCCAAGATCCCCGTCCGTTTTGATCACTATCAGTTAATAATTCCACCCATCCCCACTCATCGATTTTTAGTCGAGTCATTACACTTTCAGAGAGTTCAAGTCTTTTTATTTCTTCGAGCAAAGTTTTAGGTCTTGAATTGAGCCACTCTACAAATCGATCAGCAACTGAATGGGTTCCATTGGAACCAGCAAAAAAATCATCAGATCTTGTACTTTGAAACTCAATTTCCCGAAGAAATTGTGAAAGGGCCAAAGTGTAGATGTGGCGCCTAATCAAATCTTGATTTTCAAGACTTACTGTTGGCACTGGTATCTGGCCTTTGATTAAAAGAATTGGATTTGCTACGTATTGAGAATCGTGACTTCTCTTTCGAGCAAAGGTGACTATTAGAGCTTTATCGCCTTGTCTACGGCCTGCTCTACCTGCTCTTTGTACATAATTTGCTGGCGTTGGTGGGACATTTCTGCACAGAACTGCGACTATTGATCCTATGTCGACGCCCATTTCAAAGGTGGTCGAGCAACTCAACACATTAACTTTACCTTCTATGAACTCATTTTGGACTCTTTCAGCTTCTTCAGCGGTCCATTGTGCTGTGTGCTCTTTGCTTCTTAGAGTTGCGATATCCATGGAGAGAAACAGGTTTCTATAGTGATTATCATCGTTTATTTGCACAAGTTCCATTGATCCATCTAAACAATTCTTAGTTGGACAAAGATCATTAGGAAGTTTCCAATATGAGACTCTCCTGCAGGAACTACACCTGTATAAGTCTTTTCCGATTTCTACTACCCAAGCATCGTTACTAATACTCCTTAACCCATTATTTTGGTCAAGAAATATCTTGTCTCTTTCTAGAGTCTGCCAGAGTTCTTCTAAAATATTTACTGCAGCTGGACGATCAACCTTAAACACCTTTTCAATGATATTTGTTCGCTTGTTTCCAAGTTTTACCTCTGAAATCCAAGACTTCGAATTCGCTGTGCTTCCAATTCGAACTAGGTAACGGGGCTTTTCAACTGGAGCAAATATTTCATCAGCGGGGTTTACCCCGGTAGGAAGTTCTACTGCTCCATCATAGGCAACAGACTTTAAGAGAGCGTTTAGTAAATGCCATGCTGGATCGCTATCTATACCTAAGGAGTTTAGGTAATTAGTTGAGTTGACAAGCTTAGACTTCGGAATTGATAACTTAACTAATCCAGTATCCCCAAGCGTCGAACCAACATCCGTTGTAATTATTTCTCCCCGAATCCAGGTCCAGGCCCACTCATTTCTAGGAGCAGTATCCCCAAGATCGCTCTCATAGTTCTTCATAGCCGCTGCAAGGTTGTGAAGAGAATAAGGTGTCTCTAAATATTTCGATTGCTCCAAATCAGATAGTGCCTTATAAATCACTCTTCTGCGAAGTAGATCAAAATAAGATTCTTCAAGATAGGGTGCAAAATATGCTGCATCTTGCCGATTGTCTGAGAAAGCCAGAAGTTTTCGCCCCCCAGAATTACTTGCTTCACTATTATTCCTTGGCAACTTATCGTAAAGAGAAGTTGTTATCACAGCAGTTAGTGCATCTGTTCCAGATACTGGTCGAAGAATCGGTCCAAAAGGACTTCTCTCCCCTGGGCTTTTACACCGATCACACTTTAATTTTCCACGTTTATCAGGACTAAGTGCTACTGACACCTGTACATGACAAATATTCAGACAAATGCAAGTTTGTGAGTCCGAAAGACGTGAACACGCAATACACCACCATCTAATGTCCGTGGATAGCAGATTTGCTTGTGGATCATCTTCATCTATTTCATCTGTGCGTAAGCTTAAGTCTTTTGTCTTCCAGTCATCAAGCTGTAATTCAACTAATCTAAAGTATTGCACGTTTTCATCGTTTTCATCAACAATAACCAACTCGTTTGTGTTTAATTTTTTTGCTATTAAATACTCAATTCCACATTTTCTGCAGCATCCAAGTTCAATGAGTCTAGACTCAACTCCCATATCCAGACATCCAACACAGAATTTTCGATTTTGAAGCCTTATTCTTGGAAACTTTGTGGGATGGCTCCTATTAAGGCAAATAAACGCTCCACCCGGATTTCGAACAAACAAATGGTAAGCACCGAAGGTGTCCTTCTTATAACTTGCTATAAGTGAACTATTTGAAGGCAAAAAGACATCAACGGGGTCTGAGTCAGTAGAGTTTTCAGTATAAACTGGTCTAATTAAATCTTCAGGTACAAATTCTTCACCGAAAACTACTGAAGCATACTCCGCTGCACGTTTAGAATCTTTTTCAGAATTAGGGTCGCCTAAAGTAGCGGAAGCTGCAATGCACTGAACTCTGTTGTTACCACTTGTACGATTCTTTACTCTCCTCAAAAGCATTGCGATTTCTACGGCTTTACTACCGTCATAACTGTGAATTTCATCCATCACAATCCACTTTAATTTATTCGTGAACAACTTGCTCCAACGCGGTAGTAAGAGAAGCCTTTCAAGCATTGCATAGTTTGTGATGAGAAGGTGTGGCGGATTAGCAATCATTTCGTCTCGAGATGCACGCTCGTTTACTATTGATATTCTGTTTCCTCGCTCCTTCTCAGCCTCCTTTCTGGTGTTCTTTGTGGGTCCCACAAAGCGTCCAAATGTTATTTCGGGGAATTTTTCGAGTCCCACCCTTATTCTTTCTAACTGATCTGTTGCTAATGCATTCATAGGGTAAACGACTATCGCCCTTATGCCGTCGTCTAAAGTACCCGCATCTCTCTCATTCAGGAGCGAATTTATTATGGGAAGTAAAAAAGCTTCAGTTTTCCCGGAACCAGTACCGGTGGCAATTATAATATTTCTGCCTTGATTGGAGGCATATTCCAATGCCTTTGACTGATGTTCATAAAGACTATGGTTTGTAAATTTGATCAGGTCTAAATTTATCAATCCTTTACCAATCATTTCTTCAAGAGATTTTCCTTTTTTAAACTCACGTCTGATCTCTCGAAATAAGGCGCCACCAATTTCTCGGCTTTCCTTGCTGGCAATTATTGCCCTCGCATAATCAAGCGCGACCGATTCTCGTCTAGGTCTAAAATTTGTTCTCAAATACCTCTCAACCGCAGCAACTACAGATTCGCTGACTTCTATTGGTTCAAATTGGCTCATACCTGCCTCCTTCTCAAATACCTAGTTCTAGCTTTAAGAAGTTTACTCTCTGCTACTTTTGTTGATTGATATTTATTCCAAGACTCCAAGGTTATAACCTCCGCTTTGAGGGAGGCATCCAAAAGGTCTTTGAAATCTTTGATAATCAATTTCTGGCGAGACTCAACTTTTCGGAAAGAGATCAATTGTAAAGTTTCATAATTCCAAGTAATACTTATATTTGTCTGCTCATTCTTATGGTCATCCTGCAGGAAACGGAGGTCATAGCGTACGTCTCTTCCCCGGCGACGCCCAAGAACTGAGACTTCTCCTACTCTCAAAATTGGAACATACTCATCTACCTCGTGCAGAATTAGAGCTTGAACATTCATTCGATCTTCAAGCTTATGTCCGAGTTCGGTAGCTACCATTTCATTTTCGCGGTCTTTATACTCAATTGACCATGACAAGATAGGAATTTCAACGCCCAAGAAATGTACTGAGTTTGAAGGATCTAGAACCTTAATCATATGGACATCTGATTCAGGATCTCCTGTGACCTCTAATTCGATTTGGCTTTGTCCTTGAAACTGTATCGGGAAAATTACTTTCCATTCATTTGGAAATTTTAACGAGATCATTCTTTTCTCTTTTAGAATGAGAGCCGTTTCTAAGCCCCTCACCTGTATTCCCGGAATTACTAGACCTTTACAAGTCTGGGATTGGCCGAGCCCCGCCGATAGAGTCAAATCTATATTTCCACCGCTAGATCTAATTATGGGGCCAATTTCTCCATCAATACTCCATTGTTGATCAGTAAGATTGTCAGTGATCTTTACAAACTGCTTTTCTTCTAAAATGGGATATTCAGAAAATACACGATTTCTATTTTGGTCAACGAGATGATTAATGGCTAAAAGCATTACCGAGAGTGACTTTCGACGAACAAGTGATCTTGTAACTCCTGAGCTACTTTTGATTTCAAGACTAGACAGATCTTGGAAATATGAATATTGCCAATCTTCCCAGCCCAATCCAGTAATAAACCCCGGATCCAAATGTGGAATTTTGGTGGCAATTTCCACTTTGTTACTCCACAAAAGAAATCCCCCATTGCTTGGCAAATAACGCTCATCGCACAAATTTCCATCTAAATCAAAAATCACGTATCCGGCACTTACATCGAATATCGCAATTTTATCTGATGTCGCATTTGAAACATATACTTTCTCTGCCCCAATATTGATTTCATTTACTTCATTTCCAAGCTCATTTTCAATTTTCCAACCTAAGGTGTCTCTCAATTCTACTTTGCGTTCCCACTCAACAAACATGACTTTCGGAAAACTTTGTGACTTCCTAGAAGTCTTTCTAAAGTTTATCCCTAATAACAGTTTATCTTTAATGCGATCAGGTAGATCTAAACGATAGCCGTATGCAACATAGTTAAAAGAGCGCTCAATTAAATCTAAGCCAATTGATGGATTCCCTAAGAAAAGTCTTTGCACACTCTTTGATATAGAGACGTCCTTTGTTATTTCGTTTAATACTTGAACTCGAGGTCGATTGAATTTAACTGCTCGATTGATGATTTCAGAATATCTTTCAAGAGCAAAGTCTGGAATCATTGCATGTATCCGTGCAAGTTGAACATATTTTTGGGCATCCTCGAGTTGATCTTGAAATGTCTCAAGACCCATTATTGAAATAGCTTGATAAAAAAGTTCTGCCATTCTGGATTTTTGAGATGTTGCATAGCCGTCGAGTAGTTCCCAAAGCCCTTTCCCATCTTCTGCTGTTTGTGCGTGACCAACTGACCAAATTGCGATTGTTCCTGGGTAGGGCCAAATTCCATTAGACCAAGTATCCGTATTTGTAAGAGTATTTTTTATAATCGGTTTTGAAATGAGATAGTTAGCGAGGTCAAGGAGTGACCAGTTAATCCCGGCATAATTAGTAGGTTGAACCAAATCTAATTCACCAATTAAGGTGACTTGTTGTCTAGAAATCTCACTTCGAAGATATTTTTCTATTTTTGGTGGCGATTGACCTCCAGAGGTATCACTTTCAGGCCAAGTGATTTCATTATCTAAAACCATGTATTTACCCTAATACGAATAGCAGACACCCAAAAGTAACCATTTAAATCAATCAATTTTGAAGACAGCATCATGCGAATAGCTCCAGGTACTGAGAAGTCGAACTCTCGGCGATTACAAGCATGTCTAGGGTGGCCCAATAGCTTCCTATTCCCCCTTCTGATTTAGTGCCGAGTTATTGATCATCTATTTCATTGTCTCTATTTTTTGAGTTTATGATCTTATTCGATTACATAAATCGGGACTACCAACCACAATTAGCTTATCCCTCGCCCGTGTAAGTCCAACATAAAGAAAGTCTTCAAAGTCTTCTGAGTTATGAAAGCCATTTATTGCTAGAACTACCACCGGTCGCTCAAGTCCTTTGAATCCTCCAACAGTTCCATAAAAGACGCTCTCCCCAGTCCAAAATTCCTGCCAATAAACATCTCTCTGTTTTGTTGTGAAAGCTGCATGTACTGGGTGGCGCTCTTTGGTGGTCAGAAGAGCTATTTCACCTGGTTGCCAGATCTCTTTATCTGTTAGCCGCTCAACTGCATCATCTGCCTTACTTATCACTTCGCTTTCTTCGCATTCAATAAATTCAATGGCAAATGAATTTGGGCCACGAATTGTGATACCTCTAGTTGTGAAGCCACTAGCTAGTTCGCCTATCTGTCTAGAATTGCGGATATTGTCATCCAGGCTTATGCGAGCAAAGAATCCTTCGGGACCTTTTCTAAGACCAAAAATCTTTTGCTGATCATCTCCGAAGAGAGCCATTTTTCCCTTTCCAGGCTCTTTTAAGCTTAAGTCAAGTGCTTTCCACCAAGAGGCCATAAAGTCCTGAGCCTCATCAACCACAAATGCATCGAATTTACTTTCGGTCTCTAATTTCTCTGCTGCGGCAATCAGTGGCGCTGCGTAAACATCGTTTTCTTCATCGTAATTTCCAGGTGAGCCAGCGGTGCTTCCTAGGTAGTTGGCAAAGTTATGGAACGTTCCAACCCATGCCGGTCTATCAGCCTCTTCTAGTTCCAATACTTTATTCTGCATGTAGGTGGTGATGCCTCTATTGAAGGCAACGATTCCCACCTTTAGCCCTTCTTTAGACCAGCGCTTTGCTTGTTCAAAAGCGATCCAAGTCTTTCCGGAACCTGCTGGGCCGCGAAGGTAATAGCGATCATTTTCAGAAATCTGCGCTAATAGTTGCGCTCTCTCGTGTGTAAGGGTTTTTATGTAATCAAGTGTTCCACCTAAAACACTGTCTCTGTCAGCATCTGAGGCTGCAAGTGAAGTCAGATGGCTCACTGCAGCATCCACCCAAAGAGCCGAACTAGGTGCTGGAGCGATTTGAGAATCTAAATTGCTCTTTATCGTGGACATAATATTTGCAAGATCTTGCTTATCCACAATTTTGGAGCGAGGCAAGTTCTTATCATTGACATCTGGAATTCGATTTCCAGGGAAAGCAACAATCCAATCAGTCTTTAGATTTCCTTGCGACCAGCGATTTCGTATGTAGTCCTTGAAAGAAAACATGTTTTTGCGAGCCTGTTGAGCTGGATCTATATTTCTTGAACCTTTTGCATCGGATTGAACCCAATTTTCGCCGTCATAAGTGATGTGGCCACCCTTTGTTTCAACAATCATGCAGCCTCTATCAGCAATTAGTATGACGAGGTCTATCTCTATTTCACCACGATCATGTGTGCTTAGTTCTAGATTACAGAAGACAACATCTCTTTCACTCAGCCCAGAAACTGCAGCCTTGAAAACATTCTCCTCGGCAGAGCTGCGAAAGTTTGGATTTGGCGGAAATATACGTGGTGGCATCTTGTTAGTTAATAAAACAGCAGGAATCGGTATTAGCCTTCATTTTTCCTTGATGCGCTCTCTCGCTCTTCGAAAAAATACTTGACGCTTGGATAGGTCTCCAGGGACTTCTATAAAATCTACCCAAAATAACTCCGCCTTACAAGAGCTCATCGATACTAACCCTGATAAGCAGCCCTTGTCTCCACGCGAATATAGGTGATTGGCTGCGAAACTAATGTGAATTCGGCATTTAGCTCTGGATGCTCTTGGGCAAATAAATCCTTATTAAACTTCTCTTCGACTTGCTCCACACGCTTCCATGTACAAATACCCGTAATTCCTTCAAAGCCACCGCAGAGTTTTCTTAGTTGCGTTTTTGCTAATTCTTCTTCCCAATCAGCATAAGCCTTTAGGCTAACTATCCCTAGATATAGATTGTGTAAGGCGCTAGTGATTCCATTTGTTTCTGCTTTTGCAACTTCTGAGGCAAACTCTTTTAATGTATCACTTGCACCAGGATTAATTACATCAAGAGAATTTTTCCATTCTTTTACTAGAGTCACAAGAAAGCGACCTTTTACTTTACTTTCTGAAACAGAAAACTTGCTAAAGATTTCAGGGTGCTTCTTTTTAAGGGATTCTTCATCAAGTTTACTTGAGCCAGCCCTCTGCCTTCTCGTTATAAAAATGGAGACATCTTCACCTTGGTCCAAGGCCTTAGTTAATAGCTCTTTGTATTTTTCCATTTCCAACTCACACGCCTTGGAAAGAACCTTGGAGTCCTGTACCTTGGCATACCAAATATCTGAATCAATTGAAGGAGGAAGTTTCTCTTCTTTACTTACCTGTAGTTTCAGTTGCTCTGCCTCTTGAAACACCTGAACGGTTTGGACCATCTGTTCTTTGAGAAATTGGGCTTCTTCTATCGCTGTCTGTAATGATTTTTCATCTAATCGCATCCACTCCCCATAAACACGGTGTGGCGCTAGGCGATAATGCAGATTTGTCTCAATAGCTTCAACTGCATCGCAATCTAACTTATAGATAACTTCTAATCTTCGTGGATTTCCGGTCTGGTGTTCTAAAAGGCGATCCTGCGAAGTACGCTCTTCTTTTGCGCCGTGGCGAACTATTCCGATTTTGAAGAAGTCGGTTCTTTGCCCTAGTTTGAGGTCAAATTCTCCAATAAAATAGAGCTCCCCGGAAGTAAGGATCATTAAATAAACCTATAACTCTAAGGCGACATTAAACAAATTCTGATTAAAGTAACTACCTGTCGCTTACAAGTCTGATATACCATTGACCCAGGTCAAAGACGCCAAACGCTCTAGCCCTTTAGCTAGTTTGGCACCAACCGCGCTACCGCGCACGGTGGTCCTAAAGGAAGACCCGCTCGGGATGAAATCCACCTCGAGAAGAGCGGATCTCCAGCAAATGCATCGGGGTCCAGATTAGGACCGGTTATGTCTATTGGTTATCAAAGTGTTGAAGTTTCACCTGTAAGACTGCTTGAGCTAAAGCAAGAGATGGATAGCGCTCAGGGAGAGAAGAAGTATTACCGCTTTAAGGGATGGCTCCATTATGCCAATTTAGATAGATGGCAGAGGCAGGGCCATCACTTTCATTACCTAACTGATTGCAGTGATGGTGGAAAGAAGCTCTTATGTACTTGTGGCCTCTTTATTGAAGAGCCATTAGAGGATGAGGCAAGTATTAGCCAGAGGATCAAATCAAAGCTCTCTGACTTTAATTTAGATGGAGTTCAGATGGCTAGGGGACATAGGAGCCTTGATGACTTCACCTCTTCTACTACAGCTCTTATCTTCAACTTCATTTGGGATTCAAAAAGCGGTGATTACCTATGGAGCAGCTACTGCCAGATCTGTGGTGAGGTATTAGTTGAGAAATCTAATGAAGTAGCAAAGGCTTTTACCCAGAGTCATAACGCCTCTTGTCTGGAGAAGTTATGAGTAGCACTGATCTAAGGCATGCCAATTTGATCTGTCAGGTTGAGGGTGGTTTCTTTCAGAGCTACTGCGCCTGCGGGTGGAGCTCAACTATCTCCTTTTATGAGGAGGCAGATCTCTTGCGGGCGATGCACGCCCATGCGGTGGTGAGCTTTCCTGGCTTTAGATAAGGGTAGTGACAGGTTAGAACAGATGTACTAATGTACCCCTCCCCCTGATCACCGCTCAGATTGTCAGGGGGAGGTTCTATAGTTGAAATAAAGATGATGGAGGGGGTTGATAGCTATAGATAATAAAGAGACAGAGGATCAAGAACTCTGGAAGCAATTACCAAATACTGAAGGTGAAGAACGGGCGGAGTTATTTATCCAGCTCGCGCAGCAAGCGATTTATAGATCATCAGGGACTGAAGCTCTAGCGTTAGCAGAAGAGGCGCATGAGATATATAAAGCGATGGGTGCTAAAGCATCATCAATCGCAATGGCAAATGCGATAACCGGAATTGGTTATTCGTTAAAAGAGTTAAATAGAGTTGATGAAGCCACTAAGGCTTTAGATGGGGCGATTGATCTACTACGTCAGAGCAATCATCCATTCCTTATAGATACTTTAAGAACTAAAGCAAGTTGGTATGGCGAAGAAGGTAATTGGCAGAAAGCGCTAGAGGGTTATGTTGAGGCAGCTCAGATTAATGAAGTTGATGGGATCTCAGAGTTTTATGCCAGAGACCTCTTCTCAGTAGCCCACTGTTATCACGAGCTAGGAAGCTGGAGTGAGGTAATCACCTACGCTCTTAAAGCTAGAGAAATCTTCAAAGAGCAGAAAATGGTCTTTGAAATAAGCTGGTGTGATCTAAACATTGCAGATGCCCACGCAGAACTTAAAGATGGTGAACAAGCCATCTTCTGGGGACGAAAAGCAAATGACATAGCAACTCTTCGCAAAGATAACGAGATGATCTGCAAATCAAGCTTTGTTATGGCGAAGGGATATAAGGTTCTTGAGAAGTATCAAGATGCAGAAAACCTGCTTCTTGCAGCTC
>Ga0315902_10011588_pt1 | contig 11559 bp, 6 predicted proteins | sample LakEriMetagenome_9_FD_203523 | JGI IMG/M metagenome (GOLD analysis project Ga0315902, IMG submission 203523) | Freshwater fungal communities from buoy surface, Lake Erie, Ohio, United States - Buoy 12 MA117 | ecosystem: Environmental > Aquatic > Freshwater > Lake > Lake biofilm | place: USA... | reverse complement strand
TTCGTGAGCGTGACCTTGAAGTCAACGTCTGCAAGAAGAAGCACTTGACCAACATGCGTTCATCTGGTGCCGATGATGCGTTGCGCCTTGAGACCCCACGCAACATGAGTCTTGATGATGCGGTGGAGTACATCGGTGACGATGAGTTGCTTGAGGTGACGCCAAAGGCGTTCCGCTTGCGCAAACGCTTGCTTTCGATGGACGAGCGCAAACGCGACCAAAAACGTCGTGAAATGGCGCTGCAGTCCGAGTCTGTCTAGGATTAACACAACATAACATGTGTGTGAAAAGGAGGATTGTCATAGACAATCCTCTTTTTCTATTATTGACACAAACTGTTATACTACCCGTCAGACAGGTTGAACGGTTGGTCAAGAGGACACCATGAATCAACTTCGGGCATTGTGGCCATACGTGGTGCGGTATCGCTGGAGATTTGTGATTGGGTTGCTGTGTACATTGATTGCAACAGGCTTTGCAATCCAAGTGCCACAAGTCTTGCGTTGGATTGTTGACGAGATCAACACCAAGGGTATCGTGTGGAATGATCTGCAGTGGGCTGTGTTATTGATGTTGGGTATTGCCACTGTTGATGGTATTTTTCGCTTCTTCCAACGCGTGTTAATTCTTGGTTCAGCCCATCAAGTCGAAGGCGACATTCGTGAGGCCATGTTCCAGAAGTTGTTGCTGCTTGATCAGAAGTTTTACGGTGACCATCACACTGGCGACTTGATGACACGTGTCACCAACGATATTTCGGCGATTCGTCAATTCGTGGGACCAGGTATCAGCTCACTCGTGAGCGCCGTGTTGATGATTACCGGTGCATCGATTTTGATGATGACGACCAATTTGACGTTGGCGTTGATTGTACTCTTGTTGCTCCCTGCCGTGACAGTCCTGTTTATTTTGGTGGGTGCCCGCATGCGGGATATCTTCCGCAAGGTGCAAGATTTATTTGGCGAGGTCTCAACCCGCGCCCAAGAGAACTTTTCGGGCATTCGTACCATCAAAGCCTACACCCAAGAAGAACCTGAGACCACCGAATTTTTGCGTGTTAATGAGCGCTTTCGGGCTCAGAATGTACGCTACGTATTGTTGAGTGGATTACTCTGGCCCACGATTAGTCTTGTGCTCGGCACCATTGGCTCATTAGTGTTATTAATTGGTGGTCAACAAGTGGCTGCCGGTCAAATGACCGTCGGTGATCTGGTATTGTTTAATGGCTATCTAGCAGCTCTGGGCTGGCCGGTGGTGGCTCTGGGCTGGACCGTTGACCTGTACCAACAGGCGGTGTCGGCATCGTCGCGTTTAGCTGAGGTACTCCAGCGCCAGCCGTTGATTCGTGATGTTGACCAAGGTGCCATAGATCATGAGGTGCAAGGCCAAATTACCTTCGAACACGTCGGCATACAAGTTGGAACGACGCCCGATCAACGGTGGATTCTGCGTGATGTGTCATTTAGTGTGGGCGTCGGTCAGACCGTTGCTATTGTGGGCGCTACTGGCGGTGGCAAAACAACGTTGGTCAACCTCCTGTCACGCGTGCAAGACCCGAGTGAGGGGCGCGTATTGGTCGATGGCCACGATGTACGTTCGCTGACGCTCTTGTCGCTTCGTCAAGGCATTGGCTATGTACCCCAAGACACCTTTTTGTTTAGTGTGCCTGTGCGTGAGAATGTCACGTTTGGTCGCCCAGATGCAACCGATGAAGAAATTGATCAGGCTCTATTGATATCGCGCTTGAGCAACGACATAGTTCAGTTGCCCACTGGCATTGATACGTTGGTGGGTGAGCGTGGCGTGACGCTCTCGGGTGGCCAAAAACAACGTACTGCAATTGCCCGCGCTGTACTGCGCAATCCGGCCATTTTGGTGCTCGATGATGCACTTTCGAGTGTCGATACGCATACAGCCGCACAGATTCTCGACGGGCTTAAGCGCTTTCGTAAAGGCCGCACCGCAATTATTATTGCGCAACGCATTGCTACGGTGCGCGATGCTGATTTGATCGTGCTGTTGCACGACGGCAAAGTTGCCGAACAAGGGACGCATGATCAGTTGGTTGCGCTCGGTGGTTTATATGCCGCCATGTATCAACGTGAACAATTAGCCGATGCAGTAGACAACGCCTAAGGGGAACGTACAATGACAATCTACGATGATGAGATTCTTGGTAAAGCGTATGATGGTCGGTTGGTGCGTCGCCTGTTGGGCTTCGTCTGGCCGTACAAATGGGCGTTGACCGGCGCAATTGGGTTGATGGTTGGCAGTGCCGTTATGGAACTGGTGCCGCCGTATCTGATTCGTACGGCGATTGACGGTCCAATTGCTGAGGGGAACATTGAGGGCATTTGGCCGATCTTCTTGTTGTACGTGGTAACGTTGTTGGCTTCATTTGGTTTTCGTTATGCGCAGACCTATGTTATTCAGTCGATGAGCCAGAGCGTCATTATAGATATCCGCATGACGATTTTTCGGCATGTGCAAAAGATGAGTCTCAAGTTCTTCGATCATAATCCGGTTGGTCGATTATTGACGCGTATCACCAATGACGTTGATGCGTTGAACGAGTTTATCACCCAAGGTACAGTGGCGTTGCTTGGCGACTTGGTGCGCTTGGTGTTCATTATTGCCACCATGTTGATTTTGAGCTGGCAGTTGGCGCTGGTATCGTTCATCATGTTCCCAGTGGTGATTATCTCGACGATTATCTTTCAAAAAATCATGCGCGCGACATATCGCGAAATGCGTCAGCGCCTTGCCCGTATTAATGCCTATTTGAACGAGCAAATCACTGGCGTGTTAGTCACGCAGTTGTTTGGGCGCGAAGGGCGGAGTCGGGAGTTTTTTTCGGAGATAAGTAGCGATTATCTGAAGTCACAATTCAAGTCGAACAATACATTTGCCGTGTTCTTCCCAACGGTTCATCTCACCGGTGTGACGGCAACGGCCGTGTTGTTGTGGTTGGGTGGCCAACTTGTGCTCAACGACACTACGACCATCGGGTTGTTGGTGGCGTTCACGTTGTATACCGAGCAGGCGTTCGGACCGATTCGTCAGTTAGCGGAGCGCTACAACACGTTGCAGAGTGCGATGGCCTCATCGGAGCGCATCTTCCGTGTGCTTGACACTCCCGAGGACATCGCTGACCCAGCGGCACCAAAGCAGTTGCCATCACCGGTGCGTGGTGAAATCGTCTTTGACAACGTCATCTTTGGGTATAACCCTGAGGAGCCAGTACTCAAAGGTGTATCATTCACCATTCCCGCCGGGCAAGCGGTGGCTGTTGTTGGTGCAACCGGTGCCGGCAAGACATCACTGGTGAGTCTGATGGCGCGGTTCTACGAAATTCAAAAGGGCTCGATCCGTCTTGATGGTGTCGATATTCGTGAGATTACACAACACGATTTGCGCAAGCACGTCGGTGCGGTGCCACAAGATCCCACGTGTTTTAGTGGTTCAATAGCCCAAAACATCCGGTTACACGATGACACTATCACTGATGAGCGCATTCGGTGGGCGGCAGATATTTCGGGTGCAGCAAGCTTTATCAACAAGTTACCCGGACAATTTGAGTACGAAGTGCGTGAGCGTGGCTCAAACTTGTCAGTGGGACAACGACAGCTTTTGGCGTTTGCTCGTGCGATGGCGTTCAACCCCGAGGTGCTGTTGATTCTTGACGAGGCTACCAGTAGTGTCGATACTGAGACTGAGGCCGTGATGCAACAGGCGGTTCAACGGCTACTCAAAGGGCGCACGTCAGTTGTTATTGCACACCGACTCTCGACAATTCGCTATGTTGATCGTATCTTGGTACTTCATCGAGGTATTTTGGTCGAGGACGGCACGCACGAAGAGTTGTTGGCGCTTAATGGCTACTACGCACGGCTCTACAAATTGCAGTATGCCGAACAACTTGGTGGGTCAACGACCGAGAGCTAATCGATGTGAGTCTGAATCGAGATGATATTGCTGGCCTGCGGAGAAATTCGTGGGTCAGCGTTTTTTGGGGAAGTGAAAAGTGAAAAGTGAAAAGTGAAAAGTGAAAAGTGAAAAGTGAAAAGTGAAAAGTGAAAAGTGAAAAGTGAAAAGTGAAAAGTGAAAAGTGAAAAGTGAAAATCGGTGCCCAAGATGCAGAGGGGGTGACTGCTGTCACTGCGCATGCAATCGAATATCGCGACGGTAAAGTGAAAAGGGGCAGAGTGAAACAATGAGAGTTTGACAAAAAGGGCCAGGATGTTGATTTATGTGCAAACAGACGACAGATATGTTGATAAAAAGTGGTAGTATTTTAAGAGACAGCCACAACCAACAGAAAGTGAATGTAGCAATGGCGAAAAGTATTCAACTGAAGACTGCCATCCCTGGACCAAAGTCGCAGGAAATGGTCGCTCGACGTGAGGCAGCGGTGCCCAGCGGGTTGTACAAAGCACACCCTATTGCCATCGAAAAGGCGCATGGTGCGCTGGTGACTGATGTTGATGGCAATACGTTTATTGATTTTGTTGGTGGCATTGGCGTGCTTAATGCTGGCCATACCATGCCTGATGTTGTGAATGCCATTAGTGAGCAGGCCAATAAGTTAATCCACTTCTCTGCGTTGGTGGGCACATATGAATCATACGTTGCGTTGTGTGAGCGTTTGAACGAGGCTGTGCCGATTAGTGGTCCCTGTAAGACGATTCTTGCCAATAGTGGTGCTGAGGCCGTTGAGAATGCCGTCAAGATCGCCAAGGTAGCTACTGGTCGCTCGGCAGTGATAGCGTATGAGGGCGGTTACCATGGCCGCACATTGTTGACGTTATCATTGACGTCGAAGACATCTTTCAAGAAGAACCTAGGACCTTTCTTTGCTGATGTCTATCGTGCACCATATCCATACGAGTATCAGTGCCGCATGTGTAGCAATTCGTGTAGCGGCGCCTGTGCTGATCAACTCGAGAAGATGTTGCTCACGCATGTTGAACCGAGTCAGGTGGCCGCGATTATTATCGAGCCGGTGCAAGGCGAAGGTGGCTTTATTCCGGTGCCAGCAAGCTACATGAAGCGCTTGCGCGCCTTGTGCGATAAGCATGGAATTGTGCTGATTGCAGACGAGGTGCAGTGTGGTTTTGGTCGTACTGGTACGCTGTTTGCCATGGAGCAAATGGGCGTTGAGCCTGATATTATCGTGTCAGCTAAGTCAATAGCCGCAGGTATGCCGTTGGCTGCTGTTACGGGTCGTGCCGAGATTATGGACAAAGTGCATTTGGGTGGCATCGGTGGTACGTATGGTGGTAATCCTTTGGCGTGCGTCGCCGCACTTGAGGTGCTTAACCAGTTTCAGGATGGTGATCTTTTGGAGCGCTCAAAGGCGATTGGTGCCCAAATTCGCCAACGTGGTGCCACGTGGCAACAAAAGTACACCTGTATCGGTGATGTGCGCGGTCTAGGTGGCATGATTGCCATTGAGTTCGTCAAAAATCGCGATACACGAGAGCCCGATGCTGATGCGGTTGCGAAAGTAACTAATAATTGTTTGCAGCGCGGCGTGATTACAATGCGCGCAGGCTTGTACACCAACTGTGTGCGCCTGTTGATGCCGTTGGTAATCACCGATGAGCAACTGCAAGAGGGTCTCGATGTGATTGAATCAGCAATTGCGGCATTGTAAATGAGTGAGCACATGCAAGACGTGGTGATTATTCAGACGAGTATGCAGTATGCCGATGAAATCGAGGAACTGCAGCGACGCTGTTACCCGACGCTCGATCCATCGCATCTAATTCGGCGTGAGCATGTGGAGAGCCAAATCCGCATCTTTCCGGAGGGGCAGCATTTGGCCTTGATCGATGGGGTTCTCGTTGGGATGAGTTCGTCGTTGCGCCACAACATCGATTTTTCTGAGGCACAGCATTCATTTGACGAGATGATTGCTGGCGGATACATCACCAATCATAATCCGCATGGCGAATGGTTGTATGGTGCCGATATGAGTACCCATCCCGATTACCGTCGACGTGGGATTGCCTCAAAGTTGTATGATGCGCGCAAGGCGTTAATCAAGCGCTTGAACTTGCGCGGTATGGTCGGCGGTGGCATGGTGCCCGGGTATCGCTTTCATAAGCAAGAGATGTCACTCGAAACCTACGCTGCTAAGGTATCGGCAGGTGAATTGCACGATCCGACATTGACACCACAACTCAAAAACGGCTATGTGGTGCGTGGTGTAATCCACGAGTATTTGCATGATGAATTGCTTGGCAATGATGCGACGCTGATTGTGTGGGAGAATCCCGATTATCGGCCGTAGTTGAGGTCGTAATTAACGAAAGGAGATGTGTCGGTGCAGACATATCAAAACTATATCGGCGGCGAATGGGTTGCGCCGACCAATGGTAATTACAGCGAGATTCGTAATCCAGCGCAACTCGATGACACTGTTGGGCGTGCGCCATTGTCTGGACTTGTTGATCTCGAGCAGGCAATTGCCGCAGCTGCAGCTGCGTTCCCTGCGTGGGCCGGGCGTGCAGCACCGGAGCGCGGGCGAATTTTGCATAAAGTTGCTAATATTATCGAAGGTCAAATCGATGCTTGGGCCGCTGAGCTGACGCGTGAAGAGGGCAAGACTCGTACTGAAGCGCGGATGGAAGTCGTGCGCGCAGTTGAACTTTTCCGCTACTTTGCTGGCGAGGCGTGGCGTGTGGGTGGTGATGTGTTGCCTGCCGATACCCCCAATACACTCCTCTACAGCGTGCGCGTGCCACTTGGTGTTGTGGCGATTATTACCCCGTGGAATTTTCCTCTCTCCATTCCTGTGTGGAAAATGGCTCCAGCACTGGTCATGGGTAACACCGTGGTCATTAAGCCTGCCTCTGCTACCCCAATCATGGCGTTGCGTTTGATGGGGGCGCTCCACGAGGCTGGGCTCCCTGCGGGTGTGGTCAATTGTGTGACCGGGAGTGGTGGTTTGCTCGGTGATGCATTGATTACCGATGTACGCGTCAAAGCAGTATCGTTTACAGGTTCGTATGCGATTGGCCATGCCCTCTATCAAAAAACCGCCCCACGCTTGGTGCGAACACACCTCGAGATGGGAGGCAAGAACCCTGTCATTGTGGCTGCCGATGCTGATCTAGACAAAGCTGTCAATATCGTTGTCCGCGGAGGGTTTGGACTCACCGGTCAAGCCTGTACTGCTACTAGTCGGGTTATTGTCGATCGTGCCATCGCCAAAGAGTTCAGCGCACGCTTGGCTGCGGCTGCCCAAAAAATTGTCGTCGGTCCTGGATTGACTGATGGTGTACAGATGGGTCCGGCTGTGAGTGCGAGTCAGCGTGATATCGATCTGGCCTATGTGGAGATTGCCAACGAAGAAGGCGCCACTGTTGTCGCTGGTGGTACCGTCGCCGAGGGCAATGGCTACTTTGTGCGGCCGACGGTGATAACCGGTGTTCGCCCTGACATGCGCGTGGCTCAAGAGGAGGTCTTTGGGCCAGTTATTGGCATCATCGAAGTCGGCGATATTGCGGAGGCAATCGCTGTCTGTAACAACGTTGCATATGGGCTCTCTGCAACAATCGTGACCAATGATGTGCGTAACTCCATCCGTTTCGCTGAACAAGCTGAGGCTGGTATGCTCAAAGTTAATCAGCCGACGGCTGGTGTATCAATTCAAGCTCCTTTTGGGGGGTTTAAGCAGAGTGGATCTGGGATGTTCCGTGAAATGGGTAAAGGCGCTGTGGAATTCTTCACACAACAAAAAACTATCTACATCGACGGCCAATAGATTTTGATTAGATTCGGTGCACCATTAATTTAGTGTTTATGGTGCACCTGTTTTTTTATTTTGTTAAATATATATTTAATTATTATTGTTCAATTTGTTTGATGTGTTTTCGATTTTGAGAGTGTTCATTTAATGGTTACATTTTTGTAATGAATTGAGTAAGTATATCCTTTTCTGGTGCGATTTAATCGCTGAACATCATTATCGCTTGAATGTATGTTGTGATTATTTTCGTGGTATTTCACGAGTTTACAGAAATGTATTTGTTGAAAATCACAAAAAATTTCTGTAAATTGTATTTCGATATCGTAATATTATATTAAAAATTTGATAAGCTATAAATATTCAACGATAGATAAGTGTATACTTGACATTAAATCATGAGTAGTATATACATGATATGGGGATTCGTGATTCTGATGCAGAGGACAGTAGGATGCAAAAGACTGATTTCGTAAAGGCCGTGGCTGAGAAGGCCAAGATGTCACAGAAAGACACCAAAGAGATTATCGATGCAGCACTCGAAGTGATTGCTGATCAGCTCAAGGCTGGTGACAAGGTAACGTTGACTGGTTTTGGTACGTTCGAGGTGCGTCAGCGCCAAGCACGTGAGGGTGTTAACCCACAGACCGGCAAGAAGATTAGCATTCCAGCAACCAAGACTCCAGGGTTCAGCGCCAGCAGCACCTTGAAGGCTCGCGTTAAGTAAGAACTATCGCAAAGCACCCGTGCCTGCATATGCAGGCACGGGTGCTTTGTCGTTAATTGATACCGATTATGGTGTGGCTTTTTGGTTGAGATATTCGCGCAAACCAGCGTAGACATCAAGTGCTGATTGCGGATATCCAGATTGTTGCGCAAGAGTAAACAGTCGTTCTGAGGCGCGGTAGGCTTCGGCATATTGCATTGCCGTACTAAGCACGAGGGTATAGTTTTGCTGAGCTTCGATGTTATTTGGTTGCAACTCAGTTAATTGTGCGAACGCACGTATTGCATCATCGTTATCATTGATGCGAGATGAGATTAGCCCCATCACTGCTAGGATCACCGTGTCATCTGCTGGGCGTACACGTGCGTATACATCACGCAAATTACGTAAGAAAGGATGCGAGGCCGTATTAGGTGCATGTTGGCTGATAATCGTGGTGATTTGATTATCTAGTGCCCGAGGGTTGAGCGTAAGCGCTTGATCATAAAAGCGTAGTGCAGTTTGATAGTCGCCCTTGGCAAGCGCTAGGTCGCCTAACCGTACAGTGGTATTGCGGTAGCGTTGATCGCGTTGCTGCGACTGCTTGAGCAGATCTTCTGCACGATTCAGTAACGAGTTTGCTTTGACACTATCAGTTTCACGAATTGCATTTGCGTAGCTGATCAGTGATCCTGCATATTCGTTGATGATTGATACATCGTTCGGTGCGACTTGAACACTTTGCGAAAACCAGTTCGTTGCAGTCTCAAGTAATGCAGGATCTTGTTCGATGCGATTAAACCAGAACAAATAGAGCCGTGCTAAGTTTGCGGAATGATCCTTGTTGCGCGGATAGAGTTGATTTGCACGGAGAAGTGACTCTTCGGCGTAGCGTGTGATGTCGCGCGCTGACAATGGTGCCATAAATTGTTTCAGGTCTCGAGGATCTTGTTGTATCAGCAATCCACGAAAATCGACGACGTGCGTTGACTCAAGTGCGTTGTTCTGACGTCGGCGTGAATCGGCGATGTTTAATAATGATCTGCCAATATTAAGATAGTAGTAGTCTTGAGAGGGAGACAATGTTGCTGCAGAGAGGTAGTGTGCAAGTGCAATTATTTGCTGATCGCTGTTGTTCGTCGCAATCGCACTACTGTTATATGTTTGAGCTTGTTGAAATCGCATGTCTGCATACATGTTGTTTATATTACTTGACCACGCCACACCTACACCGATAGCGACGATTGCAATATACCCAAGCATGACTGGAAGTGGTGATTCTGTGTGGACGATAGCGGGTGTCACTTTGGCACGGATCGATTTATTGCCTTTGGCTGACTGCACGGGTGCAGGCGTTGGTGTCGTTTCATTTGTATGCTGTTGAGGGAGAGGATTATGCAGATAGATGATAAGCGCAATCGCAATCCATTGAAGCATCAGTGAATTAACAACAGGAATTCCAGTTAGGCCTTCAACTAGGTGTGATGCCAACAGGCTGATGATGGCAATCAGGAGAAGATCATCAGCTGATTGTGCTGATTTACCTAATTGAACCCAGGCTATACGCAAAGCGAGGCTGATGACGGCAAGATAACTCAATAACCCAAGTATGCCTTTGTTCACGAGCTCATCAAGAAACGCTTGGTGTGAACGATCAGGTGTTGCAGACCGTGACTCGATATTGGCAAGCGAGGGTGGATAAAATGGTGTGTAGGCTGCAAACATGCTTTCGGGCCCCCAACCGATAATCGTGCGGATTGGGTTCGATAAAATTAAGCCGACAGCGCCCGACCCATATTGGTCACCAAACCAGATTTTCATACGGACATCGCCGGTTGTGCCGGGGCTAATGTCAAATAACTTGCCCATGCGCCCGATATACGGCATCTCACGAAATTGTCGGAGTGCCGGAACATCAGCAAAATTAAATACGAGCAAAAAACCAAACAGCGAGACAAACCCTACCATCGTTACAATTAAGATGCGTTTGGCTGTGGTGGCGTAATGTGGGTTGGTGCGAATCTGATGCACGGCAAATAGCACAAAAAATAGAAATAGACCTACTGCCCCACCTATCCATGGGCCACGACTTTGTGAGAGGATGATGGTGACCCAATTGGCAATAGCAAGACAGGCACTTGCAGCCGCAATGGCATATGCTTGTGTTTTGAGCGTATTGATTGCATAAGGTGCTTTGATATAGGCGGTAACACCAATCCATGCGAAGAGTGTGGCTGTCCACAGCCACCAGTTCCAATTAGCCCCAAAGCGCGTGAGATCTGGTTGCATTAGTGATTCTGATGCACTGATGCCGATGATTTGGCAAATGGTCGTGTATAGCGTGATAACTACTGCAGGAGTAACCCAGACTGGATTGAATCGAGGTTGTTGATGGAGCGTTGCTGTAATTAGTAGTGCAACGCTAAATCCACTGATGATCGCACTCGGATAAATCCACCAGTACATAGTGTCAATTGAGCGAATGACGCCACTCATCTGCATCCCACCAAAGATGACGGCTACGACAGCACCAATGTTAAACATGTGCCCGGATAACCACAGCCAACTTTTTGGGTGTTCCTCGGCTGGTTGTGTGCGTGCAATTTGCCAATGATGAATTGCATGGGCTAATGCAAACGGCACGACGAGTATCAAGTAGGCTGCGATAAAAATGGAGTTTCCCGAGGTTGATGCAACCCGTGTGATGACATCGCCTTTCCACGGGAGTGGATCCATCTCGAAGTGCTGCACATACCCGTAGAGCGTTGGTACGATGCTCCCGAGTAGAATCATGCTCACCACGCGCCATACCTGCGCGCGATGAGTGATGTAGCGAAGCATGATGAGCGCGAGCACGACGTAGCTGATGTTTGTGTATGTACCTTGTAGTCGTTGGTACGATCCCCAAAATGAAACCTCAGGTACAATTGACGTTATCGTACTCAGTACAAAAATACCGCAATAACTCATGATGGCAATCATAAGCGGGTAGTTCTTGTAATGTTGCCACCACATGCGTGGTGGTGTGGGGTGTGTGCGTCGTGATTCAATGATATTAATAACCACAAATGTGGATAAAACAAACACGATAAAACGAAAC
>Ga0315902_10011586_pt1 | contig 11559 bp, 10 predicted proteins | sample LakEriMetagenome_9_FD_203523 | JGI IMG/M metagenome (GOLD analysis project Ga0315902, IMG submission 203523) | Freshwater fungal communities from buoy surface, Lake Erie, Ohio, United States - Buoy 12 MA117 | ecosystem: Environmental > Aquatic > Freshwater > Lake > Lake biofilm | place: USA... | reverse complement strand
ATGGTGTTTATATCTATAAACTTGCATGGTTAAATCAGCATCTTATGGGTAAAATGGTGTTAATAAGTCCATAAATGGTAAGTGTCATCATCCCCGTGTACAATGCTGAAAAAACACTAGGCAGGGCCATAAAATCTGTGCTTAATCAAGCTTTTGTCAGCCAGTTAATTATCGTAAATGATGCTTCCACTGACCATAGTCTTTCTATTATTGCCTTTTTTCGGACTACTTATTTTTTTCCAAACGGGACCATAAAACTGGATTTACGTAGTCTGGACGACAATAAAGGAGTTTCTACGGCAAGAAATATAGGCTTGGAATGGGTCACTTCTCCTTTGGTCTCCTTCCTTGATGCAGATGACGAATTTTTACCTGGAAGATTTTATGAAAATGTCTTTCAACTTATGGAAAATAAAGAGATTGAAGGTATTTATTCGCCTGTTCAGGTGAAATATGAAGGTGTATCGGCAAAGGAAAATCATCAAAAAATGAGTAACGAAAAGGAAATTATTGGAGATATAGGCGAACTTAACACCAGATTGTTTTCTAATTTTTTGGGTTGTTCAGGAAAATATTTCTTGCTATCCGGATTATTAATCCGCAGAAAAAGTATTTTAAACATTGGCTTTTTTGACCCGGATTACCACTATTGTCAAGATACAGATTGGTTGCTGCGCATTACTTCTACCTTAGCATTGTTACCCTCAAAAAGTAAAGATCCCCTGGTAATTATTTGGAGGCATGCTGAAAATAGAATTTTAGATTGTTCAGCAGCTTCCGTTTTCAGATATGCCTTGCTTATAAAATGGTTGCCGTATGTTCTCACCCGCATAGATTTTTCTTTTAAGCAGAAGCTGTTTTTTCTTAATAGTTTGTTGGATTCTCCAATAAAGTCAGGCAGCCATAAAATTTTCAAGATTTTAACAGCCTTTGAAATGTGTATTAGAAATCCTCGAATACTTATCTGGCTGATTAAACAATGAAAATATTATATTTTTCTCCTACTTATTCTCCCATAACGCATGGCCCTGCGTTAACAGCTCAAATTATAGCGAACCTACCGTCAAATAAATATTCCATAGAGATAAGAATGGTGTCAGAATCTTTTGAATTTGATACTCCGCCCAATGCCTATTTCATAGATATCAAGATAAATAGAGTTTTTCACGCATGGGGAAAATGGATAAGAATGTGGCGCTATTACCAAAAGGCCGTTGAAATTTATAAAGATTATCCTTTTGATTATTTGTTGTTTAATGATGCTTTATTAGGATTTTTTTCGGCCCTGTGGTGGCGATCTTCGCCTGTCCAGATTTGGGGCTTTTGTAACGATTATGCATACATGAGTTTATCTTCTAATGTTAATAAATGGAAGCTTAGCTTTTTGATGGAATGTTTGCACACCTTAGCGGAATATGGTACGATGAAACTGGCGGACGGTATTTTTACCTGTTCGCAGTCTTTAAGGAATATGGCAATACATGTCTATGGAATCAAATCGGATAAGATAAAATGTTTATATCCTGGCATTCATCTTTCCTTTTGGACATATAAATTCCGTTGCTTTAAAGACTTAGGAGAAATGGAGGAAATTTTATTTGTGAAGAGTGATTATAAAAATGGAGGTTTATTAGTCCTCTTAAATGCTCTTACCAGGTTAAGCCATCTTTCTTTTCGTTTACATATTGTGGGAACGCCATCCAGTCAACTAGGTAATCTACAAATATTACTAAATAAATATCCAAAACTGAGCATCGTCATTTATGGACAAGTTTCTCCTATTAAAGTGCGGGAGCTTATGTATCAATGTGATATGCTTTGTATCCCATCTATAAATGAAGGATTTGGTATTGCTAACATTGAAGGATTAGCCACAGGAATCTCTGTCGTCAGTTCCAGCGCAGGGGGAATCTCTGAAGTTTTACCGATGGATAAATATGGATGGACAGTTCCGCCCAATGATGACATTTCTTTGGCATGGTCTATTGAATATTGTTGGCACAATAAGATGGAGCGATCAAAACGGTCCCAGGCAGGGCGTGCAATGGTTGAATTACATTTTACAAGCCAACAACTGCAGGAAAAATTCATACAATGCATTATCAAAAAGTAACTAAAATTGCCCTTTTTGAACCTGAATTACATCATGAAGTATTAGAATTATTTTTAGCTCATTATGTTCATATTGCCAAAAATATATCGATTTTAACATATAGTGAAAATATAAAATACATCAATGAAACATCACGTTTTCAGCCCAATGTAATTTGGTGCACTTTTGAAAATAGGAAAAAAGATGAACGGTTAATAAAACAATGGATATCAGAGCAGTCTGGTGTTGATTTATTTGTCTGGATTACTTTATCTCCTTTATGGTTAAATTTTAACGTCGAAAAATTACCAGTGAATTCAATGCTTGTTATTCATAATTATCATTTTTGGTTTGAGTATGATATCCACAAAGCACCTTTATTTCATCATTTAAAAACAATTTGGCATCAATGGATTTACTTTTTTAGTTATCGACAAAAGCAGAAAAGATGGCTCTCAAGATTTCGCTATTGGAACAGTTTGGTATCCTTTCCAATTCTTCCTCCTCAGCGCATTCCTCCGCAGCATTCAACCACTAAAAATAATTTAACGGTAGTGATTCCGGGCGGCATCAGGGAAAATGGAAGAGATTATGGCTTAGTTATTCAATTAATTGAAAAATTACCCACCACCATGGCGATTGAACTTGTATTTCTGGGAGTTGTAGGCAGTCATTTTGCCCAACGATTTCTAAAATCGATGTTTAAAATCAAACCTATAACTGTCATAATCGTACACTTTAAGCATTATGTGCCAGAAGATCTTTTTACGTTTTACATGCAACGGGCTACCTTTCTATGGATTCCCCTAATGCCATTCAGATATTATGGTGGTGTGATAGAAAAAGTTGGTTTTTCTGCCATTACAGGGGGTGTATTCGATGCCTGGAAATACCAAAAACCCTGCTTTCTTCCTTGCTGGTACCCAATTCCTTCCGGTATGGAAAAGTTGATTTTGCCTTACACACGGATAGATGAAATAATTCAACATATTTCAGGCAGTAAACGGCATGTTAGTTAGATTTACTGTTGAGATTTTTTGTCATTTAGAGAAAAACAAGTAGAGAAGACTGTTTTCATATAGCATTGGCAACCATAAATAAAGATGATATTTTAGTAAGTTGGAATTTTAAACACATGGTAAATGTATTGAAAATAAGGAGGTGTAATGCTATAAAAGACACTATCCCTTTAATCGCGAATTTCCTTTTTGAGTAGTAACGTATTTTTGGTTCCGATCTTTAGCATTTTCTTTTTTTGTATATTCTAACAGGTTTTGTTCTATTAAAGGTAAAATATGTCTTTTGAAGTTATAAAAATGGTTTGATATACCCATAATAGAAAGTACTTCCAATCTTGACTTTGGTGTTTTACAATACTTTAAAACTTTTTTTATTTGGTCAACTACTTGGTCACTTACTTGGTCACTTACTTGGTCACTTACTTGGTCACTCCGTACTTTTTTTTCTAACATAAACGTTTCGTGAATATGGAATTCACTAATGAAAAAGGTACGTTCTGGTTCATTAGCATCAAAAAGTGGTTTTGGTGAGCCATTTTCTGCTAATACTTTTAAAATAGTTGGAATACCTGTGCCTTTTCCTTCGGTTAGTTTTAAATCCTTCAAAAACTCTCCAATTCGTCTGTTTCGGTATCTTCTGGCACGAACTATTCCTTTATCAAAATCTGATTGCTTTAAAGAAGGGTCAACACCATTGAAACTGATTATTTCTAGAGCCAACGGAAGAATTCTAACTTCTATAGGGTCTAGTAGTTCATAGTTTCTGTGGTAAATGGCATTTGCTAATGCTTCTTCAATAGCTTCAAAAGGGTAATTAAAAACTCGGTCTGATTCAGCTCTATCTTGGTATTTAGTAACTTTTTCTTTGATGATATTCATTTTTATGTAGGACAAAACATCAACCAATTGTTGCTGAATAGCACCTTTGAAAATTTTTTCTGTAAAAAATTTACCTGCAATTCCCTCTTGAAATTCAACTAAATCAATTTGTGCTCCTTTAAAGTATTTTTGAGGTTCTGAGCTAAACATTAATAGTCCGACATTTTTGGGGAACAGGTGTTCATTCGTACCTTGACACAAATTCATTTGTTGTGCTAATTCTTCCACACTCATTCGGGCACTTTCATTAAAAAGTTTACTTTTAGTTTTTTCCAGGTGCTCTCGCAGTAAAGCAAAGCTCAAATCACTTATTTTTGCAAGTTGATTTACTCTATCATCGAAAGGAATTTTTGCTGTTAGTTGTACTAATTCTGCTTCTTGTTTTGGATTTGGAATGATGGTGCTTGAATATTGTCGAATGCGGTAATTGTAGATTTTATGTTTAGATAAAACATCTTCAGGTACTTTATATGGACGATTGGTTCCTGCCGGAACCCATATTGCAAGAATATGCCTCCCATCAATTTCTTCTAATGAAAGATTGGGGAAATAGGTAGGTTGGATAAGATTACAATAGCCAATCATTTCTTTTTGTATTGTCTCAAAATCATCGGGATTAAATCCTTTTACAGGTCGAATGGGTTTCCCGTTTTCTTCTGCTACACCTACAATAATATAACCGCTTCCTTCATTTTCAAAATCGTTGGCAAAAGCACAAATGGTTCGCATAATTGATTTTGGATTCCAACCTTCTTTCAATTCCATACGAGAACCCTCGATGATGGCACCTGATAATATTTCTTCTATATTGACCAATAAGCTCATGTTTTCAATTTTTGTGTAATAAGTTTTTTAAAATAGGTTGATTTGTATCTGCGTAGTAAACTGCCAAGCCCCTGGGCTTGATAAAGAAAAAATCGACACATCCTGGCAATGGGTTTTTAATTATTTGCATGGCTGCATCCAAGGAAATAGGGGGACTTAATAGATTGTTTGAGGAGCAAAGTAGCAGGTGATGGGGTAATAATGCTTTTAAATGCTGCAAAATGAACTGGGTATTTGAAGCAAATAAAGGGAGGTTTGCTTCAAAGCAAAGGAAGGGTATGTCCTGATCTATCGATTTTATAATCTCCCATTCCATACCTTCAACATCAATTTTAATTAAATCTGGAAGACCATGTTGTTGAAAAATGTCCGTTATGGGAACCATATTTGCCTCCAGAATTTTAGAATCAGTCAATACATGTTTATGGTACCAGTCGCACACAAAGGTATTGTAGCCAGAATGGGGGCTAATCTGGTAAAAGGGAAATGGACCTGTTTTATCCCCTAATGCCACCTGAATAAGATCTACTTTTTTGCTTTTTGCAAACCGAAATCTAAGTATTTTAAATGCTTCTGGGTCTGGTTCTACAGCAATGATGCGCTTTGCCTTCATGTTGAGAAAATATTGGGTAGTAAAGCCTTCATTAGCACCAATATCATAGACAAGGGTGGGTGGTTGGTCGCTGTAATATTTCCACGCTTGCTTAAAGACTTGTTCTTCCCGTTTCAAATAACTGTTTAAACTCGGATGAACCTTTAGGTGTATCCAGTCTATAATGGGGTGATACCTTAATTTTCCAGAAATTATTCTTCGCAGAAATGAAACCGTTTTTTGTTTGAAAAGCACTGTTTTTCTTTTTATCAGGTAGCCTGAATGTTATAAATTTTTAGCCACTTTTGAAGAGAGTTTATTCTCCATGCCAAAGCTGGATATTGATGGAAAAGCTGAATAGGTTCGCGCGTTGGAAGGAAAAAATGGCTATCCAGGAAGATAAATTCCTTTAAATCTGACAAAAAGGCCCTTTTTTCACGCTGATTTGGTTCCGGCATTTTAGTCGGAAATCCCTTTTTAGAATAATTATTCAAGATACTTTCCGGCAAAAAATCTTCTCCAATGGCTCTTAAAATCCATTTTTGCTTTCCTTGATTAATAGAATAACTTGTGGGTAATTTTCTGGCAAAGGCAAGAAACTGACTGTCTAAAAAGGGAACTCTTGCTTCTATATTATTCGCCAGACTATGCCTGTCTTCTGCATGAAGCAGGTAGGGTAAATTACTCTTTATTAAGTTATTATCTCTAAGGTCAGAAAGAGAAATCTTTTCTTTGTCTATTCGCCCGGGCTTTTTATTTTTGAGAAACTGAAGGAGTGGTTTATATAAATCTGTTCTTGTTAGAGCAGTATGAATTACCTCGGATAACAGGTTTGTATATTTTTTATTTATATATAAATCTTTCCAGTAGGATGTTAAAAAACCAGGATATCCAAGAAACAGTTCATCAGCGCCTTGACCTGATATCATTATTTTTACACCTAATTGTTTTGCAAGGGCATAGATATTGAAATGATAGATGGCGTTTGGGCCAGGTAAAGGTCCTTCACTAAGCAGAACGACTTCTTTATGGGTATCTTGAAATTGTTCATAAGAGGGGATAGGAAGGGTGTAATAATCGGCCGTAAAGTGGTTTTTTAAAGCATTTATTTCTTTTTTCTCCATTTCAGCATAAGAAATAGCGAGGGGAATACATTGCGGTTGAAAGTATTTGTACAAAGAAAAAATGAGTGAGCTATCTAACCCTCCCGACAAGGAAAAACCTAAGGATCCGTTACCTTGTACATGGGAAAGTACTGCCTTTTCAAGGATAAATTTCCCTTGTAAGGTTGCCTCTTTAAAAGAAAGAGTTTCGATTTGATTGGGTGATTCGGTAGGCTTTGAATCAGCATCCTTCAAAATTTTCCAATGAAAACGACGAGCAAGGGAGTAGTTCAGTTGAAGGGTACATCCCGTTGGTACTGCTTTAGCCTTTTTCCAAAACGGATCGCCCTTTATTTCTCTTTCGCCGGTGGTCAAAAAAAGCAATATTTTTTCATTGTCCACTTCATTAGACCAGTCTGGAAAATGAAAAAATGATTTGGTTTCCGATGCCACAGCCAGATATCCATTCAACAATGCATAATATAAAGGCTTGATTCCTAAAGTGTCCCGCCTTATCCAAACTTTTTTTTCCTGAGAATCATAAAAAATAAAGGAATACATTCCCTCCCATTCAGATAGGTAGTTTAATCCAAAATGTATTAGCCAGATAAAAGCGATTTCGGTATCGGAGGAGGTATGAACGGGTATATTTTGGGCCTTTAATTTTTCGGCCAATCCTTTATAATTGTATAAAGTGCCATTAAATACAAAATGATATCTTTCTTTGAAATGCATAGGCTGGTGTCCCTCATTTTTCTCTCCAATAATGTGAAGTCTTCTGTTTGACAGACCAATATCACCGTCTATAAATACTCCTTGACTATCGGAACCCCTATGCTTTATGGCCAGATTCATTCCCAAAAGAAGGGATGGATTAATAGACAGGCCACTCAGATGGATTAAACCCGTTATTCCGCACATAATTTCAATTTTTTTAAAAACGAAAGATGCGCAAATTGTAGATGGATGTCAAATGTCAGAAATTGCTGTATTTTTACGGTTTATAGTGTATTTTGTCCTTATGAAAATAATAAAAGATAAGTTTGAATATATCAGGCAGTCTCTTGGTTTACCCCTTTTCTATCAAGCAAATTGGTGGGATGCAAATTGCGGGGAAAACGGGTGGACACCCGCTGTTATCATTGATCATAACGGAGAAATAGTCGCCGTTTGGCCTTATAAATTGACCCGAAAACTAGGCGTTAATCTTTTGTTGCCTATTCCTTTTACTCCCTGGAATGGTCCCTGGCTTTTACCTTTAAAAAATGAAAAAGAGGGAACGAGAGCGATTAGAGAGAGAAAAATTATCGCGGAACTGTCCAAAATTATATGTCTGGAAGCTGACCTTATTATTTTTCGCTGGCCACCACATTTTCAAAATACGCAGGTATGGAAAGAAGGTGGTTTTTTTCAAAGCACTCATTTTACGCGGCAATTTAAAAACTTAGATAGTATTCAACATATTCGTACACAATTTTCAGCGGACATTGAGAACGACCTTAAAGCAGCCGAAAATATATTTCACCATTCGGAACAAAATGCAAATAGTACCAATGCATTATTAAATAATCAACGTTTTTTTCTCGCAGAAAAAAATATTTCATTTAAATGGGATCTTCCTACTTTTGAAAATATTCAAAAAAGTATTCGAAAATCCGGGGGAACAGATGTATTAATTGAGGCAAAAGATGAAATGGGACGAGTTCATGGTAGAAGCTGGACCGTTACTGATAAACAAACTGCCTGGTTATTAATTCAGATTTCTGATAAAACAATAAGACATAGGGGAACTATGATCTGGTTAATATGGCAAAGTATATTAGCCCTTCAAGGAAAAGTTAATGTTTTTGATTTAGAAGGTAGTATGATTCCTTCCGTTGCCAAAAAATATGAGGCAACTGGTGCTTCTCAGGTTCCTTTACAAATGCTGATCGGGGGTAAATATGCGATGATTTATATAGTATATCAATTTCTAAAAAGTAAATTTCGATCTAATTAATGAATTCTAAATAATTTTTGGGTGTCTAAGCAGCGCGGGAAATGCCAATTCTGTCCTTTCATATCTTGTTAAAACAGGTGATATTGCCTAAAAATTGCAATGGAACCGCATTACATAAATAATCTTTGGAATGGAATTATAGAATTAACAGAATTGGTATTTTCGGAGACCTATTTATTTCCATTAAATGAAAGAGCAAGCCTGTTAAGTAAGGAATTGAGAATGGACGTGATATTTATAGCGTCTAAATTTGCAAATACAGTGGAGGGACAGGTGTCACCTGAAAACTTACTTCCTTTCTTCCTAATCGATGAAAGATTATCTCGAATGGAACGTAATTTATTAGATTGTTATAAGGAAAAATGGGTCTTTATTGCCAAATATTACTTCATAAAACAACTCATGGAAAGTATAAGAGGTCAGATTGTTTTTAGAATAGACCAATTTTCAATTCAGCCCACTTTATTCCTGTTTCCAGTAAGTCATCACCAATTAAAATTGACAGGAGTATGAAGGTCATATATTTGAGGGTTTTCTTTCTTTTTTCGTCAGCATATATACCTGTAAACCATATTTATGGCCAGTTGGCATCCTGGAATTTTGAAAACGTATCGGGTCCCATTCCAAGTATTCCCATTTTACCTTCGGCGCTTGGCGCGGGTATCGCTTTAGGTGGTGGTAGTTTAAGTGGCGCTCAAAATAGTGGAAGCCCTACCACTTGTGCCAGTCCGGAAACCTGGGCTACCAATTTTTGGCCTACTACTACCGTAAGAAACACAGGTTCTTATATGTCTTTTATGGTTACCGCTTCAGAGGGATATAGGGCAAACATTTCGGGGATTAGATTTATGCTATCAAGGTCGTCGTCGAGCGCACCCAGTGATTATTATGTTTCAGTTTTCCGTTGGGGTGTTGAGACATTTATAACCTCGGGGGTTGTTCCCATTTCAGGTTGTAATAACTTTAGTGGTTCTTGTAATATTTCAGGTACCAGCGGAGGCTCTTTAGAGGTCAGAATCTATCTTTTTAGACAAAATAGTGCCGCGATGGCTGCAACCATGCGCATAGATAATGTGTCGTTATTGGGTACAACAGAAGTGGCTCTGCCCGTATCATTAGGACTTTTTTCAGGTCATTGCAATGAACAAAATATCCCCAAGCTAACCTGGGAAACGCACTCAGAAAGTAAAAATCATGGATTTTGGGTGCAAGAAGCTCATTCAGACTTAGTATTTAATGATGTTTTTTTTGTTACCGGCTATGGGGAAAGTCAATCGAAAAGACAATATAACTGGCAGGATTTTCAGGAAAAGAGGGGTCTAATTTACTATCGGTTAAAACAAATAGATTATGACGGCGTGTTTGCATATTCTAAAATTATACCCGTAAGTTGCGAGCAGGGTGAAATACTTATAACGCAACAAGATAACACAAGCATAAGTATTTTTTTAGGGAATCAAGCAGGTCAGTTTGAAGAATGGACGTTATTACACTCCGGAGGGCATAGAATTCAGGCAGGAAAGATCGACATACATCATCGACAAATAAAAATAACCTGTCCTAACATTAGGACAGGTATTTATATTTTATTGCTTACAGGAAAAAAGGGTAACGTCGTTAAAAAAACAAGTTGGGTTGAATAACCAATTATATTTTATAAACTACTATAACCTTGGACGAGCAATGAGATTTCATTATTTAGCACTTCAACGAACCCCGTAGAAATATTAAATTGTATTTGTTTACCAACTTCATTGGCTACTTGTATGGCATTTTCCTTGGCATTCCAATAGGAAAAATCACCTTCTCCAGTCACAATCTGCACGGAACCACTGGCAAGAGCCGCTACTAAGGGAGCATGTTGATTTAGGATTTGAAATTTACCGTCAACACCAGGAAGTTTAGTAGAGGTAACATTTCCACGGAATATTTCCTTTTCAGGAGTAAGCACTGTTATTTTCATATTAGTGGGACGGATTAATTTAAAATTAAGACAGATTAAGCTAGTTCAGCAAGCATTTTCTTTCCAGTCTCGATCACTTCGTCAATCGATCCCTTGAGGTTGAAAGCAGCTTCAGGATACTCATCCACTTCACCATCCATAATCATATTGAATCCACGAATGGTTTCTTCGATAGGTACTAAAACACCTGGAATACCAGTGAATTGTTCTGCTACGTGGAAAGGTTGAGATAAGAAACGCTGAACACGACGTGCACGGTGAACAATCATTTTATCCTCGTCGGACAATTCTTCCATACCTAAGATGGCAATAATGTCCAGTAACTCGTTATAACGCTGAAGAATATTTTTTACATCTTGTGCACACTTATAATGAACATCCCCAACAATAAGAGGATCTAATATTCTGGAAGTAGAATCTAATGGATCTACCGCAGGATAAATACCCAGGGCTGCAATTTTTCTACTTAAAACCGTTGTTGCATCTAAGTGAGCAAATGTGGTAGCAGGAGCAGGGTCTGTCAAGTCATCGGCGGGAACGTAAACGGCCTGTACGGAAGTAATTGAACCTCTGCGCGTTGAAGTAATACGCTCTTGCATTAAACCCATTTCAGTGGCCAATGTTGGTTGGTAACCCACAGCAGATGGCATACGACCCAAAAGAGCCGAAACTTCAGAACCCGCTTGGGTGAAACGGAAGATATTATCAATGAAGAAAAGGATATCTTTTCCACCATTTGGATCAGAAAGATCACCATCTCTATAATACTCGGCAACAGTCAATCCTGAAAGAGCTACTCTGGCTCTTGCACCCGGAGGCTCATTCATTTGACCAAAAACGAATGTGGCTTTAGATTCCTCTAATGCCTTCATGTCCACCTGGCTTAAATCCCAGCCTCCTTCTTCCATAGAATGCATGAATTTTTCGCCGTAGCGAATAATGCCTGCCTCTAACATTTCTCTCATTAAATCGTTTCCTTCACGAGTACGTTCACCAACACCTGCGAAAACGGAAATACCATCGTAACCTTTGGCAATATTATTAATTAACTCTTGGATAAGTACGGTTTTTCCTACACCGGCACCAC
>Ga0315902_10011585_pt1 | contig 11560 bp, 15 predicted proteins | sample LakEriMetagenome_9_FD_203523 | JGI IMG/M metagenome (GOLD analysis project Ga0315902, IMG submission 203523) | Freshwater fungal communities from buoy surface, Lake Erie, Ohio, United States - Buoy 12 MA117 | ecosystem: Environmental > Aquatic > Freshwater > Lake > Lake biofilm | place: USA... | reverse complement strand
CAGACGAATTTTAAAATCTCCTAATTTCGAATTAAAGATGGTTGATTCAAGTAAGAAGTCCTATTTGATTTCAGTTTTTCAGTCAGAACATATAGAGGATTCATATGGGATTTATTATGAAGAAATAAGTAAAATTATTTCTAAAAAATCTTTAAAAAGTTATAAAACTGCTAATAGTTCTATTAATTCTAAACTGATTCTAATTATTGAGGTAAATCCTCTTTGTTTTCAAATTAAGGAACTACTTGATTACTTTGAAGATAAAAAGTTCATAAATTCAGAATCTTTTGACGAAATTTATATTTTTTCTAAAGATAATTTTTATAAAATTGATTAAAAACCATAAAGATTTGTAAATTTAATTACCATGAATCAGGTATTTTAGCTAAACAAAATTTCAATGTCCTATTCTATCTTTTCGGAAGTCTTCCACCAGAATTTAGACAATCCTCAACCGTTTCATAGGCTGTAAAGTTTTTGGTTTTGTTGTAATAAGTTGTTCCTGGGGCGTGGCAAATTCCAGTTGTTGATTTTTTAACTATCTCAGAATTATCAGAAACCAAAGCATTTGAAGTAACATTTGGTGCAACACTTACCTCACAAGCACTTCCCCACAAACCTCTTTTATTCTCCCTTGCCTCTCTTTCAGAAGCTGCAAATTGCTCGGAGAATTTAACATCAGGAGCGTAGGTTGAGGCTTTGGCATAGCCTTCTTTTACCAAATAGTCATTAACAAAAGTATCATCAATATAAACATACCTCAAAAGCCTGCCGTATTTATCGGTATCTGAAACATCTTTTACAAGTCTTACTTTCTTGTTTAAAACCAATTCAGAATTTTTATTTGAGGCTTCTTTGCCGTAGCATCCAGCAGGTCTATTTGGATCAACTGTTTCTGGCGTATCAATTCCTATATATCTTACTCTTTTACCTCCTTCAATTTCGATTGTGTCGCCATCGATAACTTTTGTAACTAAATATAATTCTTCAACCGGTTCTTGAGGTTTTGTATTTTCTACCCTATTTTCTTCTTTTCTGTTTGGCTGATTTTCGTGACTTTTTGGGGAATTATTTCCTAAAATTAGGATAGCTAGAGTGATAATTGTAATTACACCCCATTTGATTTTTTCATCAGTTATATTTTTATACGCTATATACAAAACTACTGCTCCAAACAAGAGATGAATTCCAAACCTACTTACAATATTTGCAAAAACACCTAAAGCTAGAAAATATAAGAAAAATTTAAGATATTTATTTGTAACAAACTTACCCAAAGGGTCTGGAATATTTTGAAGCATTTGTTAATTTTAACACAAAATGAGGTTATAAACTATGGGTTATAAATTTAAAATATACTAAAAAATTAAACTTAGGGGTCTGAAAAATCAGACCCCTGTGAACAATAAACTAGTTTGGATAACCATCCTTATCGAACTTTCGTCCGTTAATGATATCCTCCATAGTCTTTTTGCTTAGCTCTCCAAAACTAGCTCCATGTCTAGTGGTATTGGGATCATAGTACAGATGAGTACCCTCCCAAGGGCCTGAAATGTACTTTTTGTTAATCTGGCCTTTTGCGTCCTGCCAGATAATATACTCCCCATTCTCATCGCTTCCCCTAAAACGCTCGCCCATAATATAACTCCTTGTATAATATAGGACCCAAGAAATTTTATCGCACAATTACAATAATTCAAGAATATCTTTATAAAATAGTTCTTTTGGGTACGCAGTTTTGGGATTTTCAGAAATCTGTGCGTTTGAAATTTTCTCCCAAATTTCCATTTCTTTTGAATTTCTTATAAATTCATTAGAATCATTATTTTTTATCATCAAATTAATCTCATTTATTAATAATGGGAAAAACTCAGTATAGTCTTTGGTATTTTCTTTAGTATCTATGATTAATTTAAGTAATTTTTTATTCATTATTATTAAGTATAATTTATATAATGCCAAATAATAAAGGGTTTTCTAGTTTGCTATTAATTTTTATTTTTGTCTTAATTTTCTCAACCGGAGGTTTTTACTATTATTACTCAAATCAAACATCAACTTTAAATACAGTACCTACGACCAAATCTATTATCCCACCTACCCCACCAGTAAACCCACTAGTTACCCAAACATTAAATAAAAAAATTTATTTGGTTATTTACAATCCAAAAATTGGGAATCAATCAACAATTGAATATTTTAATTGGAATAATCCCGACGAAATAACTCAAGGAGTTATCAATTTCTTTAAAGAAGTAACTAGCGGAAAAGTTTCTTACTCAGTTGTGAAAAGACAGGTATACGAAACATTTCCAATCAAAACAGACGGTTTTACCTATACCAGTGAGTCTTATCTAAAATGCATGTCTAGTGAAACCAAAGATATCGATTGCCATAATCCCGACAGCGCAGATTATTTAGAAATTCTTCGAACAACTGGTGCCTGCGAACTTTTGAATAAAGGAGAAATTGATGAGTTATGGATTTGGGGCGGTCCTTATTTTGGATTTTGGGAATCAAATGTAGCTGGTCCTAAAGGGTTTTTTGTAAATTCTCCCGAGACAGTTGGTTCTACTTGCCAAAAAATTCTTCCAATCATGGGTTATAACTATGAAAGAACTGTCAATGAAGCAGTTCATAATTTTGGACATAGAGCTGAAAGTGTTATGAAAGAAGTTTATGGAAGTTGGGAACCAACCCCTACTCACAGCTGGAATCGATTTTCTTTATTAAATAAAGATACTCAAAATATTTCCGGTTGCGGTAACACCCACTTTACCCCAGGTTCTACTCAAGATTATCAATATGATCCGTCTCAAAATGTTTCATCTAATTGTCATGAATTTAAAAATTTCCCTAATATTAAGGGTGAATACAAAACTATTAATTGCACTTTGTGGGATTGCGATGAGTTAAAATTTTATAAATATTGGTGGTCTAATTTTCCTCAAAATAATGGCACCAGTTTTGATACATTTGTCAACAAAGAAATTTATAATAATTGGTTACTTTATGTATTTGATTTTTCTTGGAGAGAATAAATATTAATTATGGAAAAACTTACCAACCAATCCCCGGAATATAAAGAATACGAAACCAAAATTTTAAATCAATACGAACTTGATCAAAAAATTAGACTGCAAGAAAATCCCAATATTGAAGAATGGCAAAAAATAGATGCGGATTCTCATAAACTTATAACCGAATATTTAGAAAAATTCGAATACCCTACTGTTGCCAAATATGGCCGAAAATTTTCTTTTGCTTGTTGGGTATTGGTTCAACATTGCCCCGAAGATACTAAACTTCAAAATGATTATTTAAAAATGATGCAAGATGCAAATGAAGAAGAGAGTAACGACAATATGGCTCTTTTAACCGACAGAATCTTAATGTACGAAGGCAAACCACAGCTTTATGGAACCCAATTTACCTCTGATGAAAATGGAAAAACTGTTTTATATAAAGTTGCAGACCCTGAAAATTTAGAAAAAAGAAGAGCTGCTCTTGGTTTAGTTTCGCATGAAGAGTATCTAAACGGTTAGAATATTTAACGAATTCAAATATAGCTCAAGATTATTATAATCATGAGTATCCCCAATTTCTTCAATAATTTTGATATTTGGATTATTTATTTGATCCAGCATAACTTTAACCTCTGTATATCCGGAATACGGGTCATTAGAATTTTGAAAAAAGGTTACAGGAAAATTTATGTTTTCTAAATAACTTTTAATTTCTGGCATAAACTCATTTAAGAATGTAATTGGGAATCCAACAAAAACACAATTTTTAGGATTTAATTCATAATCTCTTATCGCTTTTAAAGTGGTCATTATTCCTGCAGATTTTGCAAACACCTGGAAATTGTTTTGGTTTGCTGCTTTTTCAGCCAAATTTTTTGCTTCGTAATCTATATCAAGCGAAAGTTTTTCAATATGTGTCCAATGATTGTAATAAATAATACTATTATTAGGAAAGTTCTTATTAAATGAGTTAGAAACATCCTTTATCCAATCTAAATTTTTAATTCCATTTCCTCCAAGTAGAAACAGCTCTATTTTTTGATTTGAAATTATCTTCCAAGCATTTATAAGAGTTTCTTTAGATTCTTCAAATGTAAGAATATCTAAAGCAGCTTTGTAATCAAACCAGGATCCTTCTAAACCTTCTTTTTCGATAAAAGGAGTAGTTTCTGGTATAGATTCGTTTGTTTTAAAAATAAAATAAGTAACATATTTATTATTTTCTTTACCTGTTTCTTTATCTATAAATCTATAATGAGATATATTAATTGGGTTTTTATAAAAAAGTTCAATATCTTTAAATCCAGTTTCTTCTCTTAACTCTCTAAAGGCTGTATTAATCACTTCCTCATCCTGCTCAACAGTTCCCTTAGGAATACCCCACTCATTTCGAGAAATTTTTTTAACTAAATAAATTTGATTATTAGAATTTATTAAAACACCTCCTGCTGAATATTTATTTTGTTCCATATTTAGATATTATAGTAAATTAACCTTGTTTATACTCTAAAACAATAATTTCATCATTTGTTATAAGTTTAATCTCATTTGTAGTTTTTAATTTGTAAGCATTAATTTGTGAATCCTGCTCCGGTGAGTAGTGAGGTAAAATTTCAAAATTAATTATATTCATTCCAGTCATGTCTAACAAACCAACTTCATTTTCATCTGGTTCAACTTCCCCAGCCATTGCAATGGTTGGGGAAAGTATTAAGGCTCCAGCACTAGCTCCAATATAAACTCCTCCCCTATTTAAAACTTTTAAAACATCTATCTTAAAGTTCGATTCATTTACCGCCTTCATTAATTTAAAGGTATTTCCACCACATACATATATAGTGTCGTAATTATCAAAATTTACATTTGGTGTTGCTTCTAAGTCTAAAAAGTCTACTTTTTCATATCCCATAGCTAGTAATTGTTCTTTGGTTAAAATATTCCATTTATTGTTTTCTTTATCCCTTGCAGCGGTTGTTATTAATACTAAATTCTTATTTTTAAGTGATGGAAGTAACTCCGAAATTTTGTTTCGGCAAAATTCTGTTGAAGTTCCGATTGAAGTTAGAATGATTGTGCCATTCATATTTTTAGATATTATACCCCATTTCATTGATAAATAATGTTTTCATTAGCTTTATCATTTTATTTTCATGTTTAAAAATACTTACTCTAATGGGGTTGTTGGTGTTGCTTTTTCAAAGTTATATTCATAAATGTTATCTCCCTTATCAATAATAATTCCACATAATTTGTCATCTTTTGGGATTTCTGTAATTTTGTTCATATAATAACAAGCGCCCGAGGCTGGCATTATTCTAATATTTGGAAAATCCCCTAAAGCATTTTTAACATAAAAACACATTGGAATTTGAATATTGCCTTCTGACCAATGTATAGGTTCTTTTCTGGCATGGGTTTCTCCGCAAATTATCACCATGGGTCTTTCAAAATTTTTTAAAAAATAAATAGACTGTTGTTCGTCTCTTGAAATCTCGTTTCTTTCTAATTCCTCGTCTAGATAAATAATTTTAGTATTTTGGTTGTCTAAAAGATAATTCTTAAGAAAATTAAAGTATTCTAAATTTACCCTGCCATCACCTTGAATGTATTTTAAATCTAATTTCTTGTTATTTAAAAAATTTTGAAACTCGATTTTATCAAAATAACCAAATTCAATAGCTAAATTAGGTTTTTGCGGAAGGGAGTTGAGTATCTGTTGATAAATATCATAATTTTCTTTAATACCGTGCCTCTCACCTAAAGACATAACACCAACTTTTTCATATAAGTCTAAGATTTTCTTAGGAATTTCTATCTCTTTCACATTTATATTTTACAGCATTATAATAATATGAAGGTGGTAAAATTAAAAAATGGAATTATCAATTATAGTTCTTACTTATAACGCCAAAGAAATAACCTTAAAAATGTTTCCTGCTTTAAGAAAAGCAGTTATTTTATTTGAGGAAGTAACCGGAAAAAAAGCAGAGATTTTAGTTATTGATAATGCCTCAACAGATGGCGTTTTAGAAGAAGTAAAAAAAAGATTTTCAGATTATATAAAAATTGTTCCAAACGATAAAAATTTAGGTTTTTCTAAGGGCAATAATTTAGCAGTTAAATCTATCTCAAAAGATTCTAAATATGTATTATTTTTAAATCCTGATGTTGTTTTAGATAACAATACCATCTTAGAAACCTATAATTTTGCTTTAAAACAAGATAATTTTGGTTTAGTTACTTGTAATTTACTACTCCCTAATAATGAAATAGATATTGATTGTCATAGAGCATTTCCAACAGTTTGGAATGCCTTTTGTTATTTTACAAAATTAGAAAAAATTTTTGGAAAAATCATACCTTCTATTTTTGGTAGATATCATATGCTTAATGCCGATTTTTCTAAACCTCATGAAATCGATGCTTGCTTAGGAGCCTATATGCTTATCGACAGAAAAGTTGGAGATAAAGTAAAATGGTGGAGCGAGGATTATTTTTTGAATGGAGAAGATATCGATTTATGCTATAAAATTAAAGTCCAGAAGGGTTTTAAAGTTTTCTTTTATCCTCAAGCGAAAGCTTATCATTTCAAAGGTTCCTCTAAAGGCACTAAGAAGGTATCCAAAAATTTTTCAAAAGTTAGTGATGAAACCAAAAATTTGCAAATTAATTCTGGTATTGATGCGATGAGAATTTTTTATAAAAAGTTTTATGCATCGTCTAAACCTGAATTTTTAAATAAAGTTGTATATTTGGGTATGGATATCTTAAAAAGAATAAGATTAATTACTAAAACTGAGTAAAGATTCGAAAATTATAATTTTTATTTCCTTCGTCATCCTTATATTTCTTTAATGTTCCTAATTTATAAATTTTATTAGTTCCAAAGTATGGTTTATTCTTTAAGACACTTTCTTCTGTATCAGAAATTTTTAAAATTCGAGATTCCGTGGTTTTCAAATTAAATGATAGTAATTCTTTTGGTTCTTCATAATAACAAGGATCCGGTAAAAATTTGCAATTATCAAATCTTAGGAATATTTCATCTCCTTTTTTATTAAAAAATTCATTAAATTTTCCCAAGTTTTTTATTTCAAGTTTGTTATTATTTTTGTTTTCTAAATTAATGGTTATTAAATTCTTTTCACTAAGAATTAAAAGAAAATTTTTATCTAAGAATGTATCTTTTAAAGTTTCTTTATCTTCATTTTGAAATAAAAACGAATCTTTCTTGGTATCAAAATCAAAAACTTTCACTTGATCATAATTAGCATCATCTGAAATAAAATAGACTTTATTTGCAGTAAAGTTTAGAATTGTATCTTTTTTATATGTAAAAATAGAGTCGATAACATTTTTATCTTCATTTCTATCAGTATTTCTCAGAAAAAATAAACCCTTAGTATTATCTATCGAATCTCTAAATGTATAATGATAAGTTGTTTTTGACTCTCTTATAAGATTGTAATAAAAACCAAGAGATGTTGTGATTAATCCAAGAATTATTAAAATAAAAAGAATAATATTTCTCTTTATTTTTCCGAGTATATAATTTTTAAATTTCATATGAGATATTTACCAAATATTATTATAAGTATTAAAAAACAAGCAACTGCGTTAATTAAAACAAAACCAGCTGCTAAGTCTTTAACAACTCTCACAACCTCGGATTTCTTAGGTATTAAAAAATCGGCAAAATTTTCAATGGAAGTGTTTAAGACTTCGGCTGAGAGAAGTGATGCAAATGCAATAATTAAGACACTCCATTCTGAAGGAGATATTTGAAAGTAAAGACCTCCTATTACAGCAAAAATTGTAATAACTATTTGAATTCTAAAGTTAGCTTCATGGTACAAACTGTGTAAAATACCTGAAAAAGCATATCTAAAACTCTTTAAATGTTTTACTGGGTGGTGAGACTTTATAAAAGACATTATTTATTTTGATTGATTATCTTATCAATTTCAATCTTCATATCGTTAATCTCCTTAGATTGTGAAGAAATGATGTTTTGAGATAAATTCTTAATAAAATTATTAGAAGAACTGATTAAAGCTCTTTGAGCCATATCTAATGCATCTTGGTGGTGAATAATCATTAAATTAAGGTACTCTAAATCTGAATATTCTTTCATCATAGAATTCATAGATGGCATTCCATTCATCATGTGTTGTGAGTGATCCATAGTGTTTGCTGGAGCCTGTGGAGCGTTTTTTATTTGAAAATTAGTATATAGGTAATAAAAAGATGCTGTAAAAATACCAAGAACAAAACCTAATATAAGTAAAACTAATTTATTATTCATAATTAAATAATACCAAAATATTGTAATGTGTCAAAAATTGATAAAATTCACGGTTTATACTATAATTTCAACGTGATTTCAAGAAAATACATTAATGAATTATCAAATTTTATAGGTCAAAATATCTCTGTTTGTGGTTTTGTAAATACAGTTAGAAACCAAGGAGGTATCAAATTTATTCTTTTAAGGGATAATACTGGGTTTATTCAATGTGTTGTTCTTAAATCAAATACTGAAGCATTTGAATTAGCTGGAAATTTATTTAATGAATCAGTTGTTAGAATAACCGGTTTGTTAAAAGAAGAAAAACAAGCTCCAGGAGGTTTTGAAATTCTAGCTGAAGAAATTGAAGTTTTATCTTTATCAGATGCCGAACTTCCTATTCCTGTTAACCAAGACAAAATAATAGATGATGTTGAGGTCTCTAAAAGAATGGATTACAGATGGCTAGATCTAAGAGATCCTGAAAAACTAAAAATATTCAGAGTATGGACCTCTCTTGAAGAAGGGTTCAGAAAAGTTTATCGAGATTTAAATTTTATTCAAATTTACACCCCATCTTTGGTAGGTACTGCTACAGAAGGAGGTTCTGAGGTATTTGAGGTTAAGTATTTTGATAGAAAAGCTTATCTTGCTCAATCTCCTCAATTTTATAAACAAATGGCTATGGCATCTGGTTTTGATAGAGTTTTTATTTCAAACCCAATGTTTAGAGCCGAGCCTTCTTATACAACCAGACACTTAACCGAATTTACAATGTGGGACTTTGAGGTTTCTTTTATAGATTCCCACCATGATGTTATGGATATTGAAGAAAAACTTCTTATTTCAGGTATAACTCAAATAAATAACGATTTAAATTTAGGTCTAGAAGTACCTACAGCACCTTTTCCTAGAATTCCTTTCGAAGAAGCAAAAAAGATTTTAAAATCCAGAGCAATTAATTCTGATAAAGAAAACGATTTTTCACCTGAAGAAGAAAGAGAGATTGCAAAATATGTAAAAGAAACTTTTAATTCTGATTTTGTATTTATTACAGATTATTATTTTAGCGGCAGGCCTTTTTACACTAAAAAACATGAAGAAAATCCTAAACTGTCAAAATCTTTCGACTTGTTATACAAAGGAATTGAAATTACCTCTGGTGCTCAAAGAGAGCATAGAGCTGATGTTTTAGAAAAACAAATTTCTGAAAAGGGACTAAACCCCGAAGACTTTAAAGATTATATAGAATTTTTCAAATACGGCTGTCCTCCTCATGGCGGTGTTGGAATTGGGCCTGGAAGAATAGTGATGCAAATTTTAAACTTAAACTCTGTAAAAGAGTCATCATTTCTTCCAAGAGATGTTAAAAGATTAAATCCCTAAAATTACTTTTTCTCTTTGTGTATTTTGTATTTAACATGAAGATACTCAAATAGAACAGGAAGAAGTGATAGGGCAATTAATCCAAAAATTGCATATTCAATATTTTCTTTTATACCAGGTAAATTACCAAAAAAGTAGCCTACAAGTATAAAGCCAAACACCCAAACAAAAGCTCCCACTACATTAAACAACATAAAATCCTTATATCTCATTTTTGAAACACCTGCTACAAAAGGGGCGAAAGTTCTAATAATGGGTATAAATCTGGCAAGAATAATTGTTTTGCCTCCATTTTTATGATAGTAAGCTTGGGTTTGATCTATATGTTCTTGGTTAATTGGAATTTTTGGATTATCGACAATTTTTTGACCAAAATATTTACCAACCGCGTAATTAACGCTATCCCCAACTATTGCTGCAATAAAAAGTAAAACTAAAATGATAGTAAGATCAACATACCCTAAAGCGGCGAAAGCGCCGATGGCAAAAAGAAGGGAATCTCCAGGCAAAAATGGAAAGATAATTAAACCAGTTTCTGCAAAAATAACAAAGAAAAGTAATACATATGTCCAAATTCCTAATGTAGAAAAAATGATAGTTAAGTATTTATCAAGATGTAGAAAGAAATCGGGAATTATAGAGAAATCCATATTTAAAAATATAGCATAAATATTGGTTCTTGAAATTACTTTGTAAGGTGTTATAATATTATAAGTTATTATGTTACTAAAAAAATAAATTCTTGAATAATATTTCCCCCTTACTATTTGAATATACTTATTTCGAAGAAAGGAGTAATCTATGAAACTATTTGTTGGTGGTTTATCCTGGGGTACCAGAAACGACACATTAGCAGCTGCTTTCGCTCAATACGGCGAAGTAATCTCAGCTAATATCGTACTAGATAAAGAAACTAGAAGATCTAAAGGTTTTGGTTTTGTTGAAATGAAGAATGATGAAGAAGCTAGAGAAGCTATCGCTAAACTTAACGATACAGAACTAGACGGAAGAAGAATTAACGTTTCTGAAGCTAGACCTAAAGCTTAAGTTTTTTAAGCTATGAGATTGGGGCGCGAAATTTGTTTCAAATTTCGCGCCCTTCTCATTTATATAGATAGTTCTTTGATTTGCTTTGATTTCAGTTTTTCGTAATTCGAATGCTCCAAACCTAATTTTTCTAGCATCATTGAGGCCTGTCTTGCTCCAATATAGTGAGATAAAACTACATGAGTTGCACCTTCGTTATAAAGCCTTAGCGCTAAATCTTTATGCTCAGACATAGCTATAAAAATTCCTTGAGGATTTTCTCTTCTAAAAGCTCTAATCAAGACCATATTTGTGTCATGATCGTTAATCGTAGAGATAATTAATTTCACGTTTTTAAGTGGCAATTCGCTAATAAATTCAACATCAGAAGCATCGCCGTATTCGACTTTTAACCCCTCTTCTTCTGCTTTGTTTACTGTTTCGGGATTGAAATCAACTATTAAAAATCTTATATTAAATTTTTTGAAAATTTTAATAAATTCGGGACCTGCCCTTTTATAACCAAAAATGATTGCATCAATCTCTTTTTCTCTTCGAGTTACTTTATTTTGCATTTTTCTAAATTCAAGTAAATGTAGAAAAGGAGTAAGAAACTTATATAACTTATCTGAGAAAAGAATTAGATAAGTGGAACTAGCGATAGTTAATATCGAAACAATTGTAATCATCGAAACAATCTCCCTGCTTAAGTGACCCAGATTTAACCCTAAGGTTACAAGTATCAAAGAAAATTCACCGATTTGTGAAACTGTAAGACCTGCCTGAAAACCAACTTTTCTGGAGTAACCAAGTAAGTTGAGTAAAATAAACATAA
>Ga0315902_10011584_pt1 | contig 11560 bp, 10 predicted proteins | sample LakEriMetagenome_9_FD_203523 | JGI IMG/M metagenome (GOLD analysis project Ga0315902, IMG submission 203523) | Freshwater fungal communities from buoy surface, Lake Erie, Ohio, United States - Buoy 12 MA117 | ecosystem: Environmental > Aquatic > Freshwater > Lake > Lake biofilm | place: USA... | reverse complement strand
GCACGCAGCCGGCGCGGTACGCCAGCCTGCGCTACTTCGCGCGCGGCGCCGGCGCGCCCGCGGCGCCCGAACCCTTCAGGTAGCGGAAGAAGTCGGACGAGGGATCGACCACCAGCAGATCCGAGCGATTCCGGAAGGACGCCCGGTAGGCCTCGAGACTGCGGTAGAACTGCGCGAAGGCGGGATCCTGACCGAAGGCCGACGCATAGATGGCCGATGCCTTGGCATCGCCCTCCCCCTTGATCTTCTGGGCATCGCGGTAGGCTTCGGCCAGCACCACCTCGCGCTGACGGTCGGCGTCGGCGCGAATCTTCTCGGACTCGGCCGCACCGGTGGCACGACGCTCGTTGGCCACGCGCTTGCGCTCCGACTGCATGCGGTCGAACACCCGCTCCTGCACCTCGGGGGCGAAGTCGACCCGCTTGAGCCGGACGTCGACCACCGCGGCGCCGATCTGCTTGGCGTCTTCATTCACCTTCGCCAGCACGCCCGCCATGATCTGGTCACGATTGCCCGAGATCACATCGGCCACGGTGCGCTTGGCGATCTCGTTGTTCAGCGCATCGCGAAGGCTGCGCGAGATCCGGTCGGCGGCAATGATTTCGCTGCCGCTCACCGAACGGATGAAGCTCTTGGGTTCGGTGATGCGCCACTTCACGTAGGTATCGATCTGGACATTGAGCTTCTCGGAGGTGATGAAGCGGTCGATGTCCGGGTTGTCGATGGTCAGGATGCGTTTGTCGAAGTACTGGACGTTCTGGAAAGGCGGCGGCAGCTTGAAGTGCAGCCCGGGCTTGTCGATGACCTGACGGATCTCGCCGAGGGCGAACACCACCGCGAACTGGCGCTGATCGACGACGAAGAGACTGGCCGAGAGCAGACCGAGCGCGGCAAGCGCAGCCAGTACGAGCGGAACGATGCGGTTCATGGGGCTCTCCTAGCGGCTGCCGTCGCGTTCGCGGGAGCGCAGCCCGTCCCGGGCCCGATTGGCTTCGGGTGCGGGCACGGCCGGTGCGTCGGCCGGCGCCGCAGGCGCCGTTGCGGGCGCAGGGGCCGACGCGACACCACGTCCGCCCTCGGCACCGTTCGCCTGGAGCAGGCGCTCGAGCGGCAGCGACAGCAGCGTGCTGTTGCGCGAATCGACGTAGATCTTGGTGGTGTTGGCGAAGACCTGCTGCATGGTTTCGAGGTAGAGGCGATCGCGGGTGACCTGGGGCGCCTTGCTGTACTCGACCAGAACCTGACGGAAGCGGCTGCCATCACCCTCGGCGGTGGCGATCACACGCTGGCGATAGCCTTGCGCTTCCTCGGTAAGCCGCGCGGCGGTACCCCGGGCCTTCGGGATGACGTCGTTCGCGTAGGCACGCCCCTCGTTGATCAGCCGTTCACGGTCCTGGGCCGCCTTGTTGGCGTCTTCGAAGGCGGCCTGCACCTGCTCGGGCGGTTGCGCCTGCTGGATGGTGACGTCGACGATGGTGACCCCCGACTTGTAGCGGTCGGCGATGGTCTGCATCAGCTTCTGGGCATCCTTGGCGACGGCTTCCTTTTCCTCGTAGAGCACCTGGTCGATGCCCTTGCGACCCACGGTCTCGCGCATCGCGGTCTCGGCGGCCTGCCGGATGATCTCGTCGGGCGCGGGGCCGGGATTGTTGTTGAAGAGCCAGGCTTCCGGGTCGGACAGGCGGTACTGAACCGCGTACTGCATGTCGACGATGCTCTGGTCCTCGCTGAGCATCAGCGACTCCTTGAGCACCTTGTTCTTCACGTTGCTCCGGTAGCCGACCTCGATCTGGCGCAGCTGCTGCACGTTGACCAGTTCGTGGACTTCGACCGGATAGGGCATGCGCCACGTGAAACCCGGACGATCGTTGAGCGCCCGGAACTCACCGAAGCGCAGGATCGCGGCCGCATGACCCTCGGGCACGATGTAGAAGCCGCTGCCCAGCCAGAGGAGCAGCGCCACCACGCCGAGCACACCCGCACCCGCCCCGGCACCCTTGAGGCTGGGCCCGTCACCGGAACCCGGCGGACCGCCGGCGCCACGACCGCCGCGCCGGAACATGCCGTTGAGCCGACGGTTGAAATCGCGCCAGAGCTCGTCGAGATCCGGCGGCCCGTCATTGGGGGGTCGGGGCCGGGGCCCATCGCCGCCGCCCTGGTTGTTACCGCCCCCGCCACCGGAGCCGCTGCGGCCCCATCCGGGATCGTTCAGGGAAAAAATCCGCGTGATCGGCTTCCACATGGCGAGGATGAGGGTGAGGGCGTGGGGGAGTCAGACGCGGCCCGCCGAAGGCGGAACCGCCTCGTCGGACGGGAGACTGTCGGCGGCTTCAGGGCACCCATCGGAATGCTGCCAGCCTGGGCCGACGGGCATGGTGCCGGATGAGTCGTGGTCGGCCGGCTCGCCTTGCCGTTGCCGGCGCAGCGTATCGGCGAGCGCGTCCCGAAGCGCGTCGAGGCCCAGCCCCGAACGGGCACTGACCGAAACTCGCTGGATGCTACCACAGGGGTCCCGGCCGACTTCCGGAGACCATCCCGCCGCATCGATCTTGTTGTAGACCATCAGCATCGGCACCTCGGCTGCGCCGATGTCCTCGAGCACCCGCAGGACCTCGGCCACCTGGTCGTCGCGATCCGGAGCCGAGGCGTCGACCACATGGAGCAGCAGATCGGCGTCGCGGCTTTCTTCGAGGGTGGCGCGAAAGGCCTCGATCAGCGTGTGCGGCAGCTGGCGGACGAAACCCACGGTGTCGGAGAGCACCAGCTCGGCGCCATCCGGCAGCCGCGTGCGTCGGGTGAGCGTATCGAGCGTGGCGAAGAGCTGATCGGCGGCGTAGGTGCCTGCACCGGTGAGCGCGTTGAACAGCGTGCTCTTGCCGGCGTTGGTGTAGCCGACGAGCGAGACCGCGAAGACATCGCGCCGCAGGCGTGCACGGCGCCGCGTGAGACGCTGGCGTGCTAGCCGGTCGAGGCGCTGACGCAACTGCCGCGCCTTGACGTCGAGCATCCGCCGGTCGAGTTCGAGCTGCTTCTCGCCGGGGCCGCCGCGCTGGCCGATGCCGCCGCGCTGGCGTTCGAGGTGGCTCCAGCCGCGCACCAGCCGCGTGAGCTGATGTTCGATGCGCGCGAGCTCCACCTGGAGCTTGCCCTCGTTGCTGCGCGCGCGTTGCGCGAAGATGTCGAGGATGAGTTCCGTGCGATCGATCACCGGCACCTCGAGCAGGCGCACGAGATTGCGCTGCTGCACCGGCGAGAGGGGGTTGTCGAAGACCACCGCGGCGGCCTCGCATTGACGCAGCCGCTCACGCAGCTCGTCGGCCTTGCCGCTGCCCACCGAGAGCGCGGCATCGGGCCTGGCACGACGCACGGCAATGGTCTCGACCGGCTCGATGCCCGCGGAGCGGGCGAGCGAACAGGTTTCCTCGAGGCTGGCCTGGTCGGGGTAGGCGCCGCCAAAGGCGACACCGACCACCAGCGCCCGGGTTGCAACGACGGCGGGGCTCAGCTTTCGGGGCTTTCTTGCGGGAAGTTGACGGCGCGCGCCGGCACGACCGTGGAGATCGCGTGCTTGTAGACCATCTGGGTCACGGTGTTGCGCAGCAGCACGACGTACTGGTCGAAGGATTCGATCTGACCCTGCAGCTTGATGCCGTTGACGAGATAGATCGATACCGGCACATGCTCCTTGCGAAGCAGGTTCAGAAACGGGTCTTGTAGCAGCTGCCCTTTGTTGTTGCTCATCGTGGCTCCGGTGACGCCGACTGGTCGGAGATGGGGGCACGCGGGCACCGCTTCAAGGGTGCGGGCCTGCGCGATCGAGCCCCACTATAACCGCAAACCCCAGGCGCTCGCCGACGCCCGCGACCGCTTCTGCGCGGGTGCTCAGCGTGCCGGCGCGTAGGGGTTGGCGCCGCTTCGCCACTCGATGCGCAGCGGCGTGCCAGCCAGCGAAAACTGCTCGCGAAACCATGATTCGAGGTAGCGCCGATAGGTCTCGGGAACCTGATCGAGCGCACTGCCATGCACCACGACCACCGGCGGATTCTGACCGCCCTGGTGTGCGTAACGCATCTTGGGCCGCACCGGGCCCCGACGCGGCGGCTGCTGACGCTCGACCGCCTCATGCAGCGAGCGGGTGAGGCGCGGCGTGGGCAGCTTGCGCATCGCGGCAGCATAGGCTTCGTCGACCGAGCGCATCAGCGCGCCGACCCCGAGTCCGCTACGCGCCGAGATGAAATGCAGTCGCGCAAAGCGCAGGAAGTGCAGACGCCGGTCGATCTCGGTCTTGAGGCGGTCGCGCGCCTGCACCGGCAGGCTGTCCCACTTGTTGACCACGACCACCAGCGCCCGGCCCGCCTCGAGCACATAGCCGGCGATGCTCGCATCCTGATCGGCGACACCTTCGAGGGCATCGAGCATCAGGACGCAGACATGGCAGTCCTCGATCGCCTGCAGGGTCTTGACCACCGAAAACTTCTCGATGACGTCGGTGACCTTGCCGCGCCGGCGCACCCCCGCGGTGTCGACCATCGTGTAGGGCCGGCCGCCGCGCTCGAAGTCGATCGCGACCGCGTCGCGGGTGGTACCCGGCTGATCGAAGGCGATCAGGCGTTCCTCGCCCAGCAGCGTATTGATCAGCGTGCTCTTGCCCACGTTGGGGCGCCCGACCACCGCGACCCGCACGCGGCGCGGGCCTGGCTCCGCGGGCGGCGCGGCCTCGCCGGGCGCCTGCGGCGAGCCCTCGTCGGGCACGGGCGCCGGCTCGGGCAGCAGGCCCTCGAGGGCGATCTCGAGGAGCTCGCGGACGCCGTCGCCGTGAGCGGCCGAGACGGCGAGCGGCGCGCCGAGGCCGAGTTCGTGGAACTCGGCCGCCACGGTCTCGCGCGGCATGCCCTCGGTCTTGTTGACGGCCACCACCAGCCGGCGGGCGCTGCGGCGCAGCTCGGCGGCGATGTCGCGGTCGTGACCGGTGAGCCCCTGACGACCGTCGACGATGAAAAGCACGACATCGGCCTCGAGCACCGCCTGGCGCGCCTGACGGGCCATCTGGTATTCGATGCCGCCGCGCGCCACCGGCTCGAAGCCGCCGGTGTCGATGACGATGCAGTGCGACTCGCCCACGCGGGCGCGGCCGTAGTGACGATCGCGGGTGAGGCCGGGACGATCGGCGACGAGGGCATCACGGGTGCCCGTCATCCGGTTGAAGAGCGTGCTCTTGCCGACATTGGGGCGACCGACGATCGCAAGTACCGGAGTGCGGGCCAAGTCAGTCGACCTCGATCGCGACGAGCGTGCCGCCGCTGGTCTGCAGGATCGCGAGCCGCTCGAAGCGTACGCCCTGCGCAAGCACCGGCGTCCCATCGGTCGGGAAACGGGCAACGATCGCGCCGTCGTCGCGCGACAGGGCGTAGACCTGCCCCTGCAGATCGCCCAGCACGAGATGGGCGCCCACGGACACCGGCGCCGAGGGCTCGCGCCGAGCCAGCGCCTCCTGGCGCCACAGGCTCGCACCCGATCGGGAAAAGGCATGGACGTGGCCGCGCTCGTCGGGCACGGCGACCAGCCGCGTATCGACCTCGATGCCGCCGACCGCCGCGACATCGCGCGCCCAGAGAGGCCGGCCGGTGGCCGCTTCGAAGCAGGCGACCCTGCCCTGATAGCTCGCGGCACAGACGTCGCGCCCGGCAGCCACCGGCGAGCCGACGATGTCGGCGATACGCTCGATCTCGTTGGCGCCCCGCGGGTTCGACACGGAGCCTTCCCAGCGCTGCACGCCGCCCTCCAGGCCGATCGCCGCCAGGCGCCCGCCGGGCAGGCCGACATGCACGAGCCCCGGTGCGAGCGCCAACCCGGCGGTCTGCCGCAGCACCAGCGCCGACGGCTGCCGCGATACGCTCCACCGCCGTTGCCCCGAGGCGGGATCGTAGGCGCTGACGCGGTTGTCGCTGGTTCGAACCACGACGCGGCCAAGCCCGACAGCGGGCGCCGTGACGGCCTCGGCGCCCAGCGGCGCAGTCCACGCGGGACGCCCGCTGGCTGCCGCGACCGCGATCAGGTTACCGTCGCGACCGGCAACCACGGCCAGCTCGCCATCGCTTCCCACCCCCGAGCTCAGGCGACGTGCGGCCTGCACCTGCCAGCGCACGCGGCCACTGGCGGCATCGATGCGCGCGAGCGTGCCATCGGCACCGGCCGCATAGACCGAGTCACCGGCCACGATCGGCGCGAATCCCGATCCGGCGGCGGCGAGCCGCAGGCTCCAGACCACGCGGGCCGTCGAACGACCGGTGGGCTGCGGCGCCTCCGGCAGCTTCGGTCGACTGCCGGACCACGGCATCGCGCTGCAGCCGGCAAGCAGCAGGGCCGCGCCCCCGAGGGCGGCGCGGCGCGTCACGCGAACCGCCGAGGCCGCGCTCACGAGCTGCTCCCGCCGAGCGCGTCGAGCTTGAGCTGAATGACCCGACGCATCGGCGCGCCGGCCTCGGCCTTGTCGAGCGCGATCTTGTACTCGGCCCGCGCCTCCTCGGTCTTGCCTTGCGCCAGAAGCAGGTCGCCACGGCGATCGGCCCAGTCGGCGACAAAGCGCGCCGGCGCGGTGCCCGAGAGCAGCTTCAGACCCTCGTCGTAGGCCTTCTCGTCGAGCAGCAGGCCGGCAAGACGCACCCGCGCGAGCTCGCGCATGCCTTCGTCGGGCCCCTTGTCGAGCACCCACTGCAGCAGGGGCCTCGCGGACTTGGGGTCGCCCGCCTCGAGATGGGACCTGGCCGCGAGCAGCGCGCCCATGGCGGCAAACTCGGTACGCGCATGCCGCTCGACCAGCGTGCCGACCACCGCCTTCACGCGATCCGGGGCGCGCTCGCGCACCGCCACCTGGAGCTGTTCGTACACGACCGCGGCCTCGGCGGCGTCGCGGGCCTGGTACCAGCCCCACGCACGCCAACCCGCGATCGCGAGCAGCACCACCGTGACCACCGTCATCAGCAGGGTGCCGTACTGTTTCCAGAAGGCCCTCAGGGTGGCCAGCTGTTCCTGTTCTTCCAAGTCGTAGGCCATGGGCCGCTCGTCCTTTCGTGATCAGGCGTTGTCGTCGTCGACGTCGCCATCGCCATCGCCCGCCAGCGCGCCGAGCAGAAGCTCGGCCAGCCCGGCCATCGACACCCGCTGCTGCGGCGCAGCCCCAGGCTGCCCGCCATCGCCGCGCAGCCACTTGACCGTGACTTCGCCCGCTCGCACCTCATCCTCGCCGAGCACCACCGCCACGAAGGCGCCACTCGCGTCGGCACGACGGAATTGCGCCTTGAAGCCGCCGCCGCCGGCGTGCAGCAGGACGTCGAGACCGACATCGCGCAACTGCTCGGCCGCCTCGAAGGCCGCCGCGAGCACACCTTCGCCCTGGTGGACGACATAGGCATCGCAGAGCGCGGCCGCCGACTGCGGCGACTGGCTGCGCATCAGGTCGAGCACCCGCTCCACCCCGATCCCGAATCCGCAACCCGGTGCCGGCTTGCCCCCGAGCATCGCGACCAGCGGGTCGTAGCGGCCACCACCACAGATCGTGAGCCCGTCGCAGACCCACTCGAAGACGGTGAGGTTGTAGTAGTCCAGGCCGCGCACCAGACGCGGGTTCACGCGCCAGGCGATGCCTCGCGCGCGCAGCAGCGCCTGCACGCCCTCGAAATGCGCGAGCGACTCGGGGCCGAGGAAATCGATCAGCCGGGGCGCACTGTCGGCGACCGGCTGCATCGCCGGGTTCTTGGTATCGAGGATGCGCAGCGGGTTGCTGTGCAGGCGCCGGCGGGCGTCCTCGTCGAGCAGGTGCGCGTGGGCTTCGAAGTGCGCGATCAGCGCCTCGCGGTGCGCGCGCCGCTCCTCGGGCTGGCCGAGCGTGTTGAGCTGGAGCTCGACGCCCTGCAGACCGAGATCGGACCACAGCCGGTGGCACAGCAGGATCACCTCGGCGTCGGCATCCGGGCCCGGCAGCCCGAGCGCCTCGAGACCCACCTGATGGAACTGCCGGTAGCGGCCCTTCTGCGGGCGCTCGTGGCGGAACATCGGCCCGGCGTACCAGAGCCGGCGCGGCCCGTCGTGCAGCAGGTTGTGTTCGATGACGCTGCGCACGACACCGGCTGTGCCCTCGGGTCGCAGCGTGAGCTGCTCGCCGTTGAGGGCGTCGGTGAAGGAGTACATCTCCTTCTCGACGATGTCGGTGACCTCGCCGATGCCGCGCACGAAGAGTCGCGTGTGTTCGACGATCGGCGTGCGGATGCGCTGGTAGCCGTAGGCACGCATCGCGGCGGCGACGGTGTCCTCGAATCGGCTCCACACCGGCTCGTCGGCGGGCAGCACGTCGTTCATGCCGCGCACGCCCTGGATGCGGTCGGCGCGGCTCATGCGGGATCCCGCTGCGCGACGCCGTAGCGGCGGCTGACGTAATGCTCGACGATCGCCTGGAAGTCCTCGGCGATCCGGTCGCCCTTCAGCGTCACGTCGCGCACGCCGTCGATGAAGACCGGCGCCACCGGCGCCTCGCCCGAACCCGGCAGCGAGATACCGATGTCGGCCTGCTTGCTCTCGCCGGGGCCGTTCACCACGCAGCCCATGACCGCGACCTGCAGCGTCTCGACACCGGGATAGCGGCTGCGCCACACCGGCATCTGCTCGCGCAGGTAGCGCTGGATGCGCTCGGCGAGCTCCTGGAAGAAGGTGCTGCTCGTGCGGCCGCAGCCGGGGCAGGCGACCACCATCGGCGTGAAGGCGCGCAGGCCCATCGTCTGGAGGATTTCCTGGGCGACGATCACCTCCCGGGCGCGGTCGCCGCCGGGCTCGGGCGTGAGCGATACCCGAATGGTGTCGCCGATGCCCTCCTGCAGGAGCACCGCGAGCGCGGCCGTCGAGGCGACGATGCCCTTGCTGCCCATGCCGGCTTCGGTCAGGCCGAGGTGCAGCGGATAGTCGCAGCGACGGGCGAGCTCGCGGTAGACCGCGATCAGGTCCTGGACCGCCGACACCTTGGCCGACAGCATGATGGCGTCGCCGGGCAGGCCGAGCGCCTCGGCACGGTGGGCGCTCTCGATGGCCGACGTGACCAGCGCCTCGCGCATCACGGCCGCAGCCTCCCAGGGCTGGGTGCGCCGCGCATTCTCGTCCATGAGACGCGCGAGCAACGCCTGGTCGAGGCTGCCCCAATTGACGCCGATGCGCACCGGCTTGCCGTGGCGGCAGGCGGCTTCGATCATCTGCGCGAAGTTGTCGTCACGGCGGCTGCCAGTGCCCACGTTGCCCGGGTTGATGCGGTACTTCGAGAGCGCGGCCGCGCACGCCGGGTACTGGGTGAGCAGCTTGTGACCGTTGTAGTGGAAATCGCCCACCAGCGGCACATCGACCCCCATGCGGTCGAGCTGCTCGCGGATCGGTGCCACCGCGGCCGCAGCCTCGGGGCTGTTGACCGTGATCCGCACCACCTCCGACCCGGCGCTGGCAAGCTGGCGCACCTGGATCGCGGTGGCGATGGCATCGGCTGTGTCGGTATTGGTCATCGACTGCACGACCACCGGTGCGCCCCCGCCCACCTCGACCACCCGCGAGCCCCAGCGCACCCGGGCACGCCGGCTCGGGCGGCGCGGCAAGGAGCCGATCGGCATCGGGATGGCAGGACAGCCGGCGGAGTCGGGAGGGTCGGCCTGGTTCATGGTGGGGCTCGGCGGACGGTTGCGCAGGATGAGGAATGCCCGGGCGCGAAGGCGCGCCCGACGGGTTCAGGGTGCAAGCTTAAGACGCGCGACGCCCTGACGGATCAGCGGCTTGAGATCGACCGGTACGCCCCCGCGCTCGATCCGGACGAACTCGGCGTTGCCGACCACCAGGGCAAGCTCCGCGACCAGCGGCACGCGGGCCTCGGTACCCGCGCGCTGCAGCCCTTCGAGGACCACCTGCCCATCGGTGCGCCGGATATCGACCCACGACTCGCGCTCGAAGCGCAGCACGAGCTCGGCCCCGGTGGGCACCAGCATCGGGAAGGCGGTGCCGGATGCCGGGGATGACGACGGAGCTGGCGCCGGCGCGGTCGCGGCGGGCGTCGAGGTCGCCGGTGCGGGCGGCGGGGCCGGGACCGGCGGGGATGACGGGGCCGGTGTCGCCGATGGAACCGGCGGTACGGCAACCGGTGCTGCCGCGGCCGGAAGCTCGACCACCGGCGGGCTGACCGGGACCACCGGCTGCGCCGGCGTGCTGCCGCCCGCGCCCGCCAGACCGGGCAGCGCCGCCGGGCGACCGAAGAAGAGTCCGATGACGATCAGCAGGGCCGCTCCCAGCACGAGCCAGGCCAGGCGGCTGCCCGAGCCGCCGGCCCCGAAACCCAGCAGGCCGGTACGCGGCAGCGGCGCGCGCAGGCTGGCGGCTTCGCGCAGCTCAGGGGCGGCGATGCCCTGCAGCAGCGAGGCCACCAGGGGCTCCACCGAGACGCCGAGCAGCCGCCCGTAGCTGCGCAGCGCCGCGCGGCTGAAGGCAAGCCCCGGGAGTGCCGACCAGTCGCCCGACTCGAGCGCGGCAACCTGGCGCGGCGACAGCTTGAGGGCAGCAACGACATCGGCAGGGGTCAGCCCGCGGGCTTCCCGCGCCGCCACGAGTGCCGCCACGGTATCGACGCCCTGCGCCGACGACCGCGCCGGCACGGGCGAAGGCATGAGGGCCGGCTCGGCAGCCGGCGGGCTCGAAGGCTTGTCGGGATCGGCCATGCGCACCTGCGCCGAGAAGGCTAGCCGCCGAAACGGCCGGCAGCCAGCAGCGATGCCTCACGCGAGGCCGGAAAGCGCCGGCGCAACTGCGAAGCGAGGCTGTCGCGGCTGTCGAGGTTGCCGGCGCTGTGTTCGATGCGGATCGCCTGCCAGAGCACCTCGGCGCTCGGCTCGAAGGCGCCGACCAGGCGCTGCGAGTGGAATCGGGCCTTGGCGAAATCACCCCGCTTCAGGTTGAGCTCGGCCAGATTGAACATCGCCACGGGATTGCCGGGATCGACCTGGAAGGATCGCTGGAAATAATCCTCGGCGGCCTTCTCGTCGCCCATCCGCAGCGAGCAGATGCCGGCATTGTGCAGCGGCCGCGCCGGGGTGGCGTAGAGCGGGTTGCGCAGCGCGATCTGGAAATGCTCGATCGCCCTGGCGGGCTGCCCGGTCTGGCAGAGGTACCAGCCGTAGTTGTTGTTCAGATCGGAGTCGGCGGGCGCCAGCCGCAGCGCACGCTGGAAGCTCTCCTCGGCCCGCGGGCGGTCGTTCAGGTCCATGTAGACCAGACCGAGCATGCCGTGCGCCTGCGCGTAGCCGGGATCGATCGCGAGCGCCTGACGCAGCTCGTCGATGGCCACCCTGTAGTTGCCCTGCTGGTAGTAGCTGGCCGCGAGCTCGAGGCGGATCCGCGCGCGCCGCCGGGTTTCGCCCTCGTCGGTCGATCCCGCCAGCGGCGAGGCCGTGGACAGGTTTGCCGCCGCGCTCGCCTTGTCGGCGGCCGCCGTGGCGGATCCCGCCGCCGGTGCGCCGGCTCGATCGCCACCGCCACCGCCACCGCC
>Ga0315902_10011583_pt1 | contig 11560 bp, 5 predicted proteins | sample LakEriMetagenome_9_FD_203523 | JGI IMG/M metagenome (GOLD analysis project Ga0315902, IMG submission 203523) | Freshwater fungal communities from buoy surface, Lake Erie, Ohio, United States - Buoy 12 MA117 | ecosystem: Environmental > Aquatic > Freshwater > Lake > Lake biofilm | place: USA... | reverse complement strand
TAAATTCAGCTACGCCATCCGTCACAGGTACCATTTGTGCAGGAGCGACTTCGGTATCCGGAACCTCTTCAGAGGCGAATGGAAGTACTGTTACGGTATTAAAAGGTGGTTTCAGTATAGGTACAACCACAGTATCATCAGGATCATGGACACTATCATCTATATCCCCAGCATTGGCCGGCGGTGATGCGATTACTGCTACGGTACAAGCAACAGGGAAGTGTGTAAGTGCTGCATCTTCTGCGAATACGGTGAATTCATTACCAGCAGCATCGATCAGTTATGCCGGAAGTCCATATACGAATACAGGAACTGCAACCGTTACACAAACAGGTCAGTCAGGAGGAACATATAGTTCAACAGCAGGATTAAGTATTAACAGTTCAACCGGAGCAGTGAATCTCGCTGCGAGTACTACCGGCAGTTATACGGTGACTTATAATTTTTCAAACGGTAGTTGTAGTAATTCAACAACGGCTAGTATTACGGTTACCAGCGGCGTGGTCACCTCCGTTACCTGGGGTGGAACTGCCGGAGGCAACTGGAGTACACCCGGCAACTGGAATGAAGGGGTGTCACCTACCAGCAGCATGGATGTGAATATCACGGCCGGTTACCCGAATATGGATGTAGATTATACCATCGGTTCCGGCAAAACATTGACGATCTCCGGTACAGGCTCACTCGTGATCAATGCCGGTAAAATACTAACGGTAACGGGTACTGCTAATTTTGGCGATAAATCCGTTACCCTAAAATCGTCTTCAGTAGGAACGGCTGCTATCGGTGTAGTTGGCGGGGTGAACGGAGCCAATCTTACCAATGCTACCAATGTAACGGTGGAAAGATATGTATCTGCTCAACGTAAATGGAGAATGATCACGGCTCCGCTTCTTACGGGATCTGCCTCAAATTCTATTTACGCCAACTGGCAGAATGGTGGTGCGGTGAATGGTACCGGTGCGATCTTCTGGTCTAATGCCGGCGGCAATGGTCTCTATCCGGCGGGTGGAGTAACCAATACATCTATTCTCAGTTTTGATCCTAATCTCGATACAGAAGGGGGATGGGCTGCTGTATCCAGCACACAGGCTTCCGGCAGCTTATTCGATGCCAGTACCAACAAAGCCTATATAGCCTTTATTACCGGGCCATATAATACTGATGGCAATTATATTACAGGAAGTCCGGCTGCCACTACGCTAAAAGCCACAGGTGCTTTAAGAAAAGGAACGATCACTTTCAGCGGATTAAGTGACGGCAATTACCATATCATCGGCAATCCCTATGCTTCTGCCGTATCGTTCGATCAGATCGGCAAAAACGATGTTGGGTCATTTGTGTATGTGTGGGATCCTACCATGGGAACATTGGGAGCATATACAACGATTGGTTCAGGATCGGGTGCCGTACTCGAAAGCGGACAAGCATTTCTGGTGCGTGCACAGGGACCGTCTGCCTCTGTTACGTTTGAAGAAGGAGATAAGAGCAGCAATACTTCTTCTACCAAGTTCCGCACAAGTAATACCGACACGAAGCTCATGGTTAAATTATACAGACAGATAAACGGCTCTTCAGTATTATTTGATCAGACAAGGGTAGATTATCTCACAGGTGCAAATGCCGGTTTGGACGGAGAAGATGCACTGAAGCCTTCCAACTTCACGGAAAATCTTTCTGTATTCAATCATAATAAAGATCTGATAGTAGAGAGAAGACCGATATTCACATCGGAAGAGATTATACAACTACGTTTATATAAGACCGTTAGCACTCAGTATGAATTCGAGATTGGTCTGGAGAATTTCAGTTTACCAACCGGTATGATGGCTGTGCTTGAAGATCGTTATCTCAATACCCGTACACCGTTAAGTTTATCCGGAGCGCAGCGCATATCCTTCACGGTGAACAATGATCCCGCCAGCAGCGGTGATCGTTTCCGGATCGTTTTCCGTCCGAATACCATTACGCCTGTCACCAACCTTAATGGAGTGAAAGCAATGGACGTATATCCCAATCCGATAGTAAAAGGCGGAAGCATGCAGCTCTCATTTACGAATCGTGAAGCAGGAAAGTATACAGTAACATTATATACGATCGCCGGTGTGCAGATGCAGCAGTTAGTACTGACACATGGCGGAGGTAATGCGGTGCAGACCGTTCAGCTTGCATCCGGTATTTCCACTGGAACTTATATAGCAGAGATCACCGATATGAAAGGAGAGAAGGAGAGAGTGAAGGTGGTAGTTGAATAGTTATTAGTTGTTGGTTGTTGGTTGTTGGTTGGTTTTCTTTGTAACTAACAACTAACAACTTACAACAAACAACCTTGATCCCCGGTCATTGCGATCGGGGATTTTTGTTAGATGTTGTTAGTTAGTGAAGGTGATTAGATGTGAGATAAGAGATGAGATTCTTTGCGTCTTTGAAACTTTGCGCCTTTGCGTAAAATATAAAAAGTCCGAAAGTCCATTAGACCGCGAGTCCAAAAATCATATAAATCATTTAATCCGTTTAATCACAGTTCAAGACAAAAGAAAGACCATTAGTCCATTAGTCCGGGAGAAAGAAACAGAGATGAGAGATGAGTTTTGAGAGATGACTTAAAAATTTTTAACTAATAACAAACAACTAACAACAAACAACTTTTTCTATCCTGCCAATCCTAAAATCCTGTGAATCCTGATTCAGACAGATTTGCTTGGCAGATATCTGTTAGCAGCCTAAACCCCCGACCACAGCTAACGGATAACCACTAACTGCGATGTTTAATATTTTAATTATCCATAAATAAAATAACTAAACGAAAAGCTTATAATAGTATGACTAACAGGCGTTTATTAGTTAAAAAAATTAATCAAAATTTGTTTTTTATTTATTTGATATTTAATTTACGCACTCTTTTAACCCTTGAATTCACCTGACAACAATCCGTGTCTTAGCAAAACCAGCCATTAATTTTTATTTCGTAATCGATTACAAACAAACTCTCTTTGCCATGGCGAATTCAACACTGCGTTCAATTTTTAAATCTTTTTCCCTGAGCCAAATTATTTTATCGTTTGCGCTTTTGTTTTTTGGATTAATTACAACCCATGTATCACTTTCACAGGTGACAGTTGCCTCGGATAATGCAGGGAATTATTCAGGAAGCTGGACAAATAGTTCAAACCAGGGAACTGGCTTTGGAGCATGGACGATTTCACCAGGTGCAAGTTCAGGAGTTTTTATTGGAAATCCTGCAAATAATGGTATGGGAACTACCAATATTGGTACAACTGCTTTTGGAATGTTCGCAAACGGTAGTGCTTTTGTCAATGCTACTCGGGATTTTAATACTGCAATGAGGGTTGGTGATGTCTTCACCTTTAATTGGGCAACTAATTGGGATCCAAATGGAGGAGGAAAAGGATTTGATCTAAGAGATGCTAGCAATAATAATATAATTACCGTTAATCATGGTGGATCTAGCTCAGCAATAACAGTTTCTGGGTCATTATCTGCAACAATTTCCAATAATTATGGTACTACACCAATGACTGTAACCGTTACACGTACTAGCGCTTCTCAGTACACGTTATCGATTACAAGAAGGGACACTAATGAAGGTACTTATACAGGAACAATATCTAGTAGTAATGCTATAGCGAGAATAAATTTATTTATAGGGAATACAAATAGTGGTGATGGAAATCGTAATACATATTTCAATAACTTCCAAATCACTTCATCAGCACCAACCATTAACACAACTGGTGGTGTTGTCGCTTCATCACCCGGAAGTGGTACCAGTGGGTTCGTAGGAAATACAATTACTATCAATGGACAGAATTTAAATACGGTTACAACTGTAAGAGTAGGTGGATCCAGTGGAACAGGGGTATCGATTTCTTCTCAAAATGCAACCTCGCTCACCTTTGTAGCTCCCGATGCCGGCGGTCAGATTTATGTTGAAAACCCATCTGGCAATACAACCAGTTCTGAATCTTACACTAATCAGGGCTTTAGAACCACCACTTCCGGCGCCTGGAATTCAGGTGCTACCTGGTTAGGCGGTTCTGTTCCTACATCCGGAACATCAACGAATGTCACTATTGCACATAATGTAACCAGTACATCGGGTGATGTTAATGTGGGTAGATTAACAGTCAACAGCTCCACAACTCTAACCATTACAGCCTCCACATCAATTACAGTTAATACAGCATCTACCAATAGCGGAACCATCACTTCTAATGGAACGCTGGCGGTCTCCGGTGTTACATATACAAATGGCGGTACAATCAACATCAATGGTAGTTTCCAGATAAATCAGGGAAGTTTTGCAAGTGGAGGCACATGGAATTATGGAACGACGGGAACATTGGTTTACAATAATTCAACTGGCCCTTATGGAGCGATCGATGCAAACCATAGTTATTGGCCATCAACAAATGGACCTATTAATGTGACTGTTCAAAATGGTGGCGGAATCAATATGGGGGTAAGCAGAACAGTAACAGGAACATTTTTACTGGTAACGGGTGCCAATGCGGTACAGGGAACGGCACTTACTTTAAATGGTACAGTCCAAATTAATGGAGGTAACTTCCAAACTACACCTACGTATGGTTCATCTTCTACACTCATTTATAATACAGGTGGCAGTTATGGTATTAGTAATGAATGGTCTGGAAACAGTACAACGGCCGGTTCGGGTGTTCCCAACAATGTAACCATTCAAAATTCAACAACATTAACCTTTCCAACAACAAACAGAGGTTGTGCGGGTAATTTCAATATCAGTTCCGGAGGGGCAACTTTAAATGCGTCTGGTGGCGGCCTGTTCGTTGCAGGAAATTTCAACAATAGTGGTACATTCACTCACAATAACAGAACGGTTACTTTGAATCGTGCTACAAGTACTTCTACACAATCAATCACCGGTTCACTAAGTAACACCTCAAATACGACAACAAACCATTTTTTTAATTTAACGATCAATACTACAAATTCAGGTACTGTAACTCTATCCACACCGGTTAATGTAATAAATACATTAACACTTACTTCCGGAATTGTAACAACAGATGCAACCAACATCCTTTATGTTACTGCCACCGGTACAGGAGCAATTACAGGCACACCGGGAAGCAGTTGCTTTATCAATGGTCCTTTAAGTCAAACACTTCCTACATCGCTGGCTTCCGGGAGCACATATGTATATCCTGTAGGTAAATCGGGTAGTGGCTATTATCCTATTTCACTGGTTAACCCTACAACATCAACAGGAACGATTACTGTTACAGCAGAAGCATTTGCAGCTTCATCAGGCGGATCAGCCGGAACAAACTTAGGATCTATAAGTACAGCTGAGTATTGGTCTGTTGCATCCAGCGGTAATTTTACAGGAAGTTCAATTTCTGTAACAAGACCAACTGCTGTTTCTCCCAATAATGCAATCGGAAGAAGCACTACATTGACAGGAGCTTATGCATCAATCGGCGGTACTGCTTCAGGTTCATCGATCACAGTTTCCGGCAATGCAACCGGTGCTGCTCAGCAATTTTTTGTATTAGGTGTTTTAGCTATTCCCACTTTAAGTACAAATAGTATCACCTCTATTACAAATACAACAGCTACCGGCGGAGGAAATACTTTATCCGATGGGGGTTCTTCAATTACGGCAAAAGGAGTGGTATGGAGCACAACTTCAAGTCCGGCACTTCCAAGCGTAAATTCCACCAGCGATGGGTCAGGTACTGCTAATTTTAGCAGCAGCATTACCGGTTTGAGCCCTCAAACGCAATATTTTGTACGTGCGTATGCTACCAATGCAAACGAAACCTCATACGGAAGCGAAGTGTCATTCCGTACATTGTCAACTGAACCTACTTCTGCTACGACTAATTTTGCGGCTGCCTCTCAATCTACATCTCAAATCAATCTGAGTTGGTCAGCGGCTTCATTACCTGCAAGTGGTTATACCAACAGTGGATATATTATCATCAGACGAATTGATGGTACAAATCCAACAACAACAGGTGTGACCGACGGTGTAGCTCCTGCGTCTTTATCATTGGCATCAGGTACTACATTGGTTACAACTATTACATCCGGTGCTACAATAAGTTTTAATCATACAAGTTTGACAGCTTCATTGGCATATAATTATATGATCATTCCATTTACATGGGATGGTACGAATGCGACCACCTATAATTACCGTACCAGCGACCCGCAAACGGCCAATGCCAACACTTATGTTTTTGTAACGCAGGTTACTACCGGTCGTCCTTTGACAGGTACCTGGTATGTGGGTGATTATGCAGGCGGAGGGAATGGTTCGGGTACCACAAACTTCCAGTTTCAGGTAGATCAGGGATCCTGGAATAAATCTGAAGTGGGTATAGGTCAGAATACAGACGGAACAACCGGCTGGAACTGGAACGATGCCTTTTATTATGCAGATAATGGAGCTTCAAAACGTGTGCAAAGAAATATAGGAGGTGTTCAGTTTACATCAGCAGGAACCTGGTATGTGGCGGGGCGTGCACGAACTAACCCGACAGATCCCTGGAGTTATGCAGATGCATCGGGCAGTACAAATGATGTGAATCTTTCCTTGAGTACATCATCCGGTAATACACCTTACTATACAGTTTCTGCTCTGGGTGATCCGACTGTGACAAGTGCTTCTGCAGTTAGTGCAAACCAAATTGATTTAGCTTGGAGTCAATTTGCGAGTAGAGATGTATTGGTTGTTCGTTATGCAGCGGCGGCATCGGTGACAGCTCCTACTACAGGTCAAACCTACATAGCCGGGAATACGATTGGATCAGGAACAGTTATCTATGATGGGAATGCCACTTCGGTCAGCAGTACCGGGTTAACAGCCGGAACGGCATATAAGTATATTTTCTATTCAGAGAATTATGGTTATTATTCGGCAGGAGTAAGCAGTGGAACAATAACTACTACTGCAGCTACTGCACCGGTAATTGCTTCTCCTTCTAAAAGTTCTATTACGCATAACTCTGCACAATTAGGTGCATCCATATCTTCAGACGGTGGATCATCTGTTACAGCACGCGGTACGGCATGGAAAACTACATCACCCGTCATTGCAACGGATAACCAGCTGGCAGAGGGAGGAACAACAACGGGTTCTTTCAGTCATTCTCGCAGCTCGTTAAGTCCACAGACTCTTTATTACTATGTTGGCTATTCAACAAATAATGCTGGTACAAGCATCACTACTGAAGATAATTTCAGAACATTATCTTCACCGGTAACTGCGCAGCCAACCTCATTTGTTGCTACTGCAGCCAACACCCAACTTGATGTCAGCTGGAATACAGCAACTTTCCCTGCATCCGGAGCAACGCAGGCAGGCTATCTGGTGATTTATGCAACAGGTACTCCTAGCTTATCTTCTTCGAATGGTGCTGCCCCTGCTGCTGGAGTTGGTACGTTGATCAATATCACTCCAACCAATCTGCCATCTGAACCTGCATTAACGACTACCATTACCGGTTTGACTAATGGTACAACTTATAATTTGTTGCTCATACCTTATACATGGGATGGAACGAATGCCACAACTTATAATTATCTGACATCAGGTGCTCTTGTAACTGTCGGCGTTCCTTCTCTGGCTGCAACAATTACCTCCAATGGTACAGGTGGTGGTGCTTGGACAGATGGCGCAAGCTGGCAGGGTGGTGTAGCACCTGTAAGTGGTGACAATGTGGTGATTGCTACTTCTGATGTTATTTCAGTTTCATCTCCTATAACTAGAAATCCTGGTACAACAACTACGGTTAACGGTACATTCAGAATTAACAATAGCGGTTTTGCAAGTGGCGGAACTTGGGTCTATGGAGCAAGCAGCACATTGCAATTTGCAACAACCGGAAATTATAATGTTCAAAGTGACCATATTTACTGGCCTTCATCCAATTCACCTGCAAATGTGATTGTGGGTAGTGGTGGAATAACCTTGGGTAGCAATGCACAGGCAAACAGAACGGTTACAGGCAACTTCACCACATCAGGCCCTGTTACATTAAGCAATAGTTCAGTATTGACCATCAATGGAATTTGTCAGCGTAATTCCGGAGGCAGTTTCGCAAATGCCCCTCTTTACGGAGCAAACGGTACGCTTAGATATAACACAAATACAACAACCGCACGTGGTCCTGAATGGAGTAGCAACACCGGTGCAGGTCGTCCGCATAATGTGATTATTGCAGGAAATACAACTCTTGATTATCCAAACGGCAATAATGATAATGATCTGGCTATCGGTGGTGATCTGACCATTGAAAGCGGTAATCTGTATATGGATTTTGGTGACGGAGCTGCTGCAGGACAGATCTCGGTTGGTGGAGATGTCTCGATCGCAGGGAATGTTTCCCTTGGAGACGGATCGGGTGGTGATTTGTATGTAGGTGGAGACTGGACACGCACCTCTGGAACGTTGAATAACAATGGTCGTTCAGTTTACTTCAATGGTTCAGGAACACAGACAATCAACAACGCAGAAACTTTTGCAAATCTTCGTGTAGATAAATCTTCCGGAGGAAATTTGGTATTGACTGGTAATACGACTGTAACAAGTACACTTACGTTGACCGCTGCTAATACTGCTACCTTGGTGGTGAATCCCGGAGTTGTATTAACATTTGCAACCGGTCAATTCAACGGAGATCCTGTGGTGCTTAAGTCATCAGCTGTAGGTACTGCCGCCATTGGCAATATTACAGGGTCGCTCACTGGCGCTACCAACGTCACCGTTGAGCGTTATATTCCTGCACAACGTAAATGGCGTATGCTTACTGCACCTCTGACAGGCAGCAGCAGCAACTCCATCTATGCCAACTGGCAGAATGGTGGTACGGAAGACGGATCTACCGGTGCGATCTTCTGGTCAAATACCGGTGGTTCTGGATTATATACCGGTGGAATAGGTGCTTCTATCTTAAGTTTCAATCCTAACCTCAGCACACAAGGCGGATGGGAAGGTGTAACAAGCACACAAGCGTCTGGTTCATTGTTCAGTTCGTCTGCAAACAATTCCTACATTGCCTTCATTACCGGGCCTTATAACACATCAGGTAGTTATATCAGCGGAACTCCTGCTGCTACCACCTTGAAAGCAACAGGAAGTTTGAGATCTGGTGCAGTAAGCTTCACCGGATTGACAAACGGGAAATATCACATTGTAGGTAACCCTTATGCTTCGGCTGTTAACTTCAATACAATTGGTCGTACCAGTGCAGGTTCGTTCGTTTATGTATGGGATCCGCAAATAGGTACACTGGGTGGATATACGCCAATTGATAATCTCGCCGGAGAGATCCTGGAAAGTGGTCAATCCTTCCTGGTATTGGCTCAGGGTGGTAATGCTACGATCAGCTTTGCAGAATCTGATAAGAGCACGAATACATCAAACACGATGTTTAGAAGACAAAATACGGATCCGAGATTTACGGTTAAGTTGAATAAGTTCCTGAATGGTACGCCTAAGCTTTTCGATCGCGCATGGGTAGATTATCAGGTTGATGGCAGTGTTGAAGTGAATGACAAAGACGCCATTAAGCCATCTAACTTTACAGAGAATTTATCAATCGTGAGAAATTCAACCGATCTAATGGTTGAACGTCGTCCGAATATCACAGCCAATGATACCATCAACCTTCGCTTATGGAGAACCACTGCATCACAATATCAGTTTGAACTGGTGCCTGAAAGAATGAGTCTGCCTGTCGGCACAACAGCTGTCTTGCAGGATCTGTATTTGGGTACAGAAACAGTATTGAATATGACAGATGCACAAGTGTTCAACTTTACCGTCAATCAGGATGCTGCCAGCACCGGTAATCGTTTCCGCATAGTATTCCGTGCAAACACGGTTACGCCGGTAACCAATCTGAATGGAGAAAAAGCGTTTGCGGTTTATCCAAATCCTGTCAGCAAGGGAGGTGTTATGCAGCTCGAATTCAGAAATCGTGCTGCCGGTACGTATAACATCAGAATCTTCGATATGGCAGGTGCGCAAGTGCAACAAAAGAATGTACGTCATGCAGGCGGTACAGCCGTTCAGCAGATTCGTCTGAATACAAATCTGACACCGGGTACTTATATCGCAGAAGTGGTTAGCCAAAACGGCATCGCTGAAAAAGTAAAACTGATCATACAGTAATTGTATATTAAAAATGAATTTTATGCGTATTCAAAAACTGATTATACTGTCCTTTTTCACCATCATAGGTGTCGTTGTATATGCGCAACCCGGACCCGGCGATGATCCCGGTGGAAGCCCAGGCGGTGGAGTACCTCTCGATGCAGGACTTACAGCATTACTTGTTGCAGGTGCCGGTTACGGAGCGAAGAAGGCTTATGATTACAGGAAGAAGAATAAGAAAGAGTAGAAGCAGTTGTTTGTTGTTGGTTGTTTGTTTTTAGTTAGTTCTTTTTCTAATTCGAAAAAATAATCTAAAATTGAAATAAACCCTCGGTGATGAGCCGGGGGTTTTTCTGTTAACGGTTGTCGGTTAGCAGTTGGCAGTTCAGTCTCGTAATCCGCCCACTTCTACAAAGCATTCGGATTTTGCTCGTAATTCGTAACAATAACCCACTGCTCCAAAATTCAGAGAAAAACACCTGTAAAAAATAACATTTTCACCTTCGATTTTTTTTGATAATTCATAAATTTGTAACATAACTTATGAATATGCTTGTTTCCGAAATTGAATTGTTTGAAGCTTTATCAGACCATATTGGAAAAGAAAAGGCCCGATTAATCGTAAATTATATAGAGTTTAAAATGGATAAGCGTCTTGAAGAAAAAACAAACTTATTCCTCACAAAACAGGACAAAGTAGATATCATCAAATGGATGTTTGCTTTCTGGATCGGAGCCATTGGTGTATTGTCCGGTATTTTAGTGATGCTACTGAATGCGTATTTGAAATAAGTTACGAGAGTATAGAAGTTGTTGGTTATTAGTTATTAGTTTATCATAGCATAACTAACAACTAACAACTAACAACTAACAACTAACAACCTCTCCCTCACCACCTAAACTCAACATTCTGCTCCAAATCAGGATGTAAACTTTTAGCTACGGGACAAGTTAACGCTGCGTTTTTTAAAATCGTTTTTTGCTTTTCATCAAGTACAAGACTTTCAGGGAAATGGAAGGTAAGGTCTACGCCGCCTATTCGCCTTGGATCGGATTTCATGTTTTTTTGAATGTCAATTTTTACATCTTTAAGATCAAGACCCATATCCCTCGCTTTGATGCCCATAATGGTGAGCATGCACGAACCAAGTGCTGTTGCAACCAAATCAGTAGGAGAGAATCGTTCTCCCTTTCCCTGATTGTCCGTTGGGGCATCTGTTTCAATAACAGTATTACTCTGCAAATGCGTTGCAATGGTTCTTAACTGTCCTTCATATACTACTGTAGATGTCATAGATGTAAATTTTAAACTTAAAATATTTAGTGTAAATATATCTAATACTATCGGACTCTATTGTTCTTAAAATGCAATCCTTATCCCATATGAAAAAC
>Ga0315902_10011582_pt1 | contig 11560 bp, 5 predicted proteins | sample LakEriMetagenome_9_FD_203523 | JGI IMG/M metagenome (GOLD analysis project Ga0315902, IMG submission 203523) | Freshwater fungal communities from buoy surface, Lake Erie, Ohio, United States - Buoy 12 MA117 | ecosystem: Environmental > Aquatic > Freshwater > Lake > Lake biofilm | place: USA... | reverse complement strand
ACTAAGATAGGTAATTATGTAAGAGGCATATTTAATACCCTAACAGACTCGTACTCTCCGGTTAATATAAACTTTGGTAATCAGGGATATACCTATTTTAATGGTATAGATTACAGAAATGGTGTTTATACTAGAGCTTCCGAATTTGCTTCAGATTATTTCGTTTCAAGTAACTCAACACCTCAGATAGATTTAGAAAATTACATAACTTCTGGATTTTCTAGAAATGGCATAATATGCCCATCTCTTCTGAATTTAACTTTTCTTTTTGATGACCCAGATGCCGAGGATTTCTCAATCAATAGATATTTTGGAGCTTATGTTTCCAGAAACGATCTTGGAGAATTCGTTTTAAATGGTAGCTTTTTGTACGAATTTAAGGATCTAGTTGGTAATGAAAATTACCCAAAGCCATCTAGGGATTTTTTTGGTTACTACTATGATAATGATAGCTATGTACAAGGTGCAACCTCCGGAGTGAGAATTTTCTACGAGGGTGCTAGCGGATTTATGCCGGGAGCTAGCAACGTAAACATTTCTCAAGAGTATAAGCTTTTCTATATTACTGACAAGAATGAAAATTTCTACTCGCTAAAAAGACTAGAGGGATGGACACCATCGGATTCAGAGTATTCTTTTGGACCATACCTTCCTTCTAGTGATTCTTTCGGTGTTACTGGATCAACAGGAGCAACAGCTGGTAATTTTGTTATACAAAATCAATCTGTAGATCTTCTTAATTTCACTGGGGTAGATGATAAAATACTATCTTGCCAGGGTATAGATCCAGGTAAGAATGGAACTCCCTATATAGACATCGAGTTTACAAATCTCTGGGAGAATTCTTTTAATGATCTGGTTTTCAAAATATATTGGCCAAATGGATCAAGAAAAGAAGGCTCTGAGAGATATGATCTAATAAAGTCTGGTGATTTTTCATCTAATATAGTCTGGATAGAAGGAAGCTCATACTCGAGCGGTAATAATTACTTCTTTAATGCAGAAACTGGATTAACCTCTGATGTAGCTAATGCTTTTAGAAATTCGGTCTATGCTATCTCGGATGACGTTTGGGACTGCGGGGTAATAGAGGCATATGGATCAACCTGTGTTATAAGATCTAACAGTCAATCTGGTTTGGCTAATTCATCCTATTCTGTGACTGTGTTTGATGAATATGATTATTTTGTAAGTAAATATAAATCAATACATTCCCAATTTTCTGCTTACTCGGTTGGCGACATAGTAAAGTATGAAAACAAATACTATCAATGCATCCTTGCTATATCTCAAAGTACTACCGGAGATGGAGCTCTTCCAACAAATACAACATACTGGAGCGAATATTACACTTTTTCGAAGCCTGGATACCTCAAAATAAAAGGAAGTGACCCAGCAGGTCTAAATTATAATTTTACCTTCCAAGGTGGAACAAGCTTCCCAAAGACAAGAGTAGTATTCCCAATAGAGAATTCTGCTCAGGTGATAGTTGGTAATTACATAAAAACGAAGAATGGTTTCTCTGTAATAAAAGAGATTGATCGATATGTCGATGAACCGCTTACCAACGATATAACTGGACTTGTTTATGATTTTAATAACTATGAGACATATCTTGTAGCAATCGTAGGTGACATATACGCTCAGATTTATTATAGCTATGATAACACTTTCAATGTTTTCAGTAGTGCTAAGTGTAACACTGGGGTTTTCACTTTCTTCGATTTCAAGGATTTTGATTTTGATTTTTGGAGCTCTAGTTACGGTATAACACCAAATTATGAAACTTATAGATACTTTTCATTACTTCCCAATACTGACAGCATAGAAAGCGGGGTTCTTTACATAGTCAAGCAGGGAACTATAAATTATAATGGAACACAGTATACCGCGGGTCAAACATTCAATGGAGTAGTTGGGGTTAAGTCTTTCGAAGCACTAGATCAAATATCGGCTGAGCCCATAGTTTTTCCGTTCCAGTTTAGCGATCTTGAATACTCTACTACTGGTTATGATGTTCAAAATATTGGATATGAAACCGATTTAAACAAATTTCAAGGGTTTATTGGAATAGGACCCGTTGAAAACGTCGGTACACCACTGGCTAATGCCTCCAAAGAGGATCTATTCAATTTTGGACTTCTGTCTACTGAGTATGCTTACTTGCAGGAGAATTATACTATAGAAAGGTCTAATCTATCTAGAATAGTTCCCTTTGTTTCTAAGTGGGCTTATAAAAACGGGACTGATTCTAGGGGTAACAGATATAGACTTAATGCTTCACCTGCTTTCACGCCATCGAATTTCTCCCCAACCACTCAGAACTTTGAGCCAGATCCTAAGTATTTAACCCACGAGTGGTTTTTATTAGAGAGTGTTCCTAGACAATTTCCAGTGGAGTTTATGAAGGATCAGTATAGCTACCTTCCGACTAAGATTAATCTCGAAACTGCTAGAAGCGCGTCACCGAGTAATTCTTTATATCTCCCTAAATTCTTTACCGTTGTTCCGGAAGACTATAGCTCTGCTGTTAGGGATGTTAAGGATTCCGTTAAAGAGATGTTTAGCGAATTCTTTTTCAATGAGGAAAATGGATACTACGAGACGCTATTTAGAGGGGTAAAAGTTACTCTTAAAAAGAGATCTAACGCTGATCAATCCACATCAAATGCGGATGTATCTAAATACATACAAAATTATAGAGGATACGAGGGATATAGATACTCCTGTCTTTTGCGGGTCGTTCCAGAGGATCCCTCTTTAATACAAGCTCCTGCATCGTACGAGTTCATAGAGAATAACGCACAGAAATTTGTAGTTTTTGTTGTGACCATAGTGGCTAATGATCAGAAGCTACAGCCTCTAGGATATACAGGTGGAACCGGTGGTGATCCTATTATAGATTACACTCTTCTTTACTCTTTGAGTGATAAGAATGAATTGAATCCAGGGCCTGTAGTTGGAAGCAGACTATATTCAATAGCTGATATAAAGTTAAGCTGTGGATTAAATCTTTCCAACTCTTCTGATAGCGTGGTTAACACGTCAACAAATCCTGGAGTAATATACTATTTACCAAATCCTTCCTACGAGACTGATTTAAGAGATGAGATTAATTTGACTTTCCCAATAGAGGCAGCTTTAAATCCCGGGCAGGTTTCTAATGGACCAGGAAGCTTCTCTGTACCTTCTATCTCTTCAACTTACCCTTGGCCTACTGGTGTAGGTGAAAGTTTTGTTGAGTTTGGTCCGGTAGAATACAACAACAATTATGAATTTGTTATACCCTTCTCTTTCTCAAGCCCAGTTGAAGTACCGGTTGGCTCTAGATTTTCGTATGAGAATAAACCAGTTTTCCAATTAGATGGGGGAGGTGGTTATTTTGATTTTATATTGAATAGAACTTCTTTTTCTTATGTCTCTAATAGAGTGAACGGTTCGAATTCTTACGTTTCTTATAACTCCTATTTCTATTCTGATTCAACGGGGACTGAGTATTCTAAGTCCAATGATTTTGAGATCTATTTTGAATCTCCTTCCTATATAGTAAAGTATGCGGAGTCTTCGCCTGTTAAAGTTTACTCTTCGGTTTCAGCAACTGCATCCCCGGGAAGAACACCAACTAGAGGACCAATAACGCAGGACGCAAATCAGGTCACCTCATATTCAGTCGCGGTTAATCCATTCGGAGTTAGAAGTGATCTGTTAAGATACTCTGGTAAGTATGAGCCTATCTTTAATAAAGTAATATACTTCGGGTCAGATAAAACTGACACCATCCCAAATACAGGTGTGGATCTTTCGTTCAGAAACTGCACGTTTAATCCATTAACATATGGATTTGGAAAGATTAAGAACCTTAGCTATACTAAGGTTAGTGATAATAACATATTGTTTATTTCAGAGAATTTGCCTTCCGGACCTAGATACCCTCTCATAGGACAAACCCCAATAAGCAGGAAAGATTTTAATGTGTTCCAATCTAGCTGGGATACCGGATACTACGACAAATACATAACTGCAACTACATATTCTCCTATAGCCGGGACCAAAGCTATGGTTGAGTTCAAGTCTTTACTTGGTAGTAAAATAATGAAAACACCTAAGAACATTATCTCTAATAATTATTTGGTTGTTCCAATTTCTAATGACGAAGGAATTAGTGATGTGGCTATAATAAATAGCGAGATAGATGGATACATTTCTCAAATACAGGGAATAAACGCATCTAATAGTGCTACAGGTATAGGTACAAGCCAGGTGTTTTTGACCGGTCTAAACATAGATACCCTAAGCCCAAATTTATTCCCAAATTCGGAAATAATCTGGCAAAAAATAAATGCTACAACTATAAAAGGTATAATAAGAGTGGATCGTATCCTCAGAAGAAGTTTTATGAATGAAGGAGCAGGTACGGTATTCTTTGAAAATATTATATCAGAGTTTGGTGTTGGTGATCCTGGATCTATACAAGATGACGTTTTAAACTATTTAGATACCAATATACTGCCTTCCTTTAATACTAATAATATACAACTTTATGTGAAGAAAACCGGATCTTCTACAATAGAATATAAGGATATAGTGAGAGGCGACATATATTCACCAGATAGAGGAAGACTTGGATATGTTCTTAATAATAATTATAATTTAACTAAGAATGGCAACCTATCTTACTCTTTTGAGTTTATAATAGATCCAAATTTCCAATATTCTCTAAGTTTTAGAATTTTGATAGATAAGATATAAAATGCCACAGATCAATATACAAAGCTTTTTCCCGCCAGACACTCAGGAACAATTAGTTGGTAAACTGAATTCTAATTTTAATTCAATAGCTAATTATAATGGTTCCTTATATTCAGATAGAGGACCTACCGGGGACAGAGGAATGATAGGTGCTAGAGGACCGCAAGGTGCTACTGGTAATACCGGTAAAAGAGGTAACAGGTGGTTTGCACAGGCTTCAGAGCCTGATGGTGATGATGTAACATATGGGGATCTTTGGATTGATGAAAGCTTTAATGCCTATATTTTTTCCGCTTCTGGATGGACCTCGATAGGATCCTTTAAGAGAGACCAGGGTCTTTTCAAAAATGTGACTGGGGTTTTAGATTCTTCCGGTAACGCATCGGGGACAGCAATATCTATAAATGATGTTGATCCATCTAAATACTGCTTTGTTTTTTCCGATGATCTGATAGCAGATTCGGGTAACATAAACACATTGGGAGCTAAGTTTATGATAGCTTCTAATCCCTCTAAGAATGGTGGGTTTCCTCTTGAATTCACAAGATTTGATTCTACATACACCGGTCCAACCGGAAATGCAACCGATATAGCGAAACATCCATTTTTTGCTTGGAGAGGATCAGAAGACGAAGAAAATTTAGAATTGAGAGCTCCTAGCGGAGATGTACTTCTCTCTTTTTCAGAGGGTAAAGGTAAAGACTTTAATCTTCTGGCAAATAATGATGTTACATTTTCTGCTGGAGCGACATCTTCCGTAATGGTAAAAGACAACCTCAACTTTAATTCCGGTGTGGACTTCATAATAAGTGCCACAGATTCGGTGACTCTTGGTTACTCCCTCGGCTCCCCGCAGAATCTATTTTTAGACACCAATTACATATGGTTCAAAACAGCACCATTCAATCTCTACCCAGCTTATCAAAAGAGTGACGGATATGTTAAAATAGAGAGAGCTTCCGATAGTATTGAAACAACTTCACCAAGAAACTCACTGGTTCTTTTAAATACTGCGGATTTTAATTTTTGGGTTAATACATCATACTTATATACAGACACGAAGAGATTAGCTGAATTTCGAACTATCTACAACGGAGTTCCGTACCCAGCTTTTAAGGCTGTAGCAAATGGTAAGATTTTTACTAAAAAAACTTCAGAAAGATACGATAGACCGAGTAATCTACCTGTTTTTACCCCAAGCGGATCAAGTACTGTTTCGAACAGAGCTAACTGGTATGCCTTGCCTACTCTAAAGAGTGCAAACGGAAGAACTATATTTATAAATCCACAGAACACCGCAGTTGGTAGTCCAACCCTAGCAACCAGTGGCACCAGTGGGAACTATGTAGGGATAGGTTTTAATAAAACTGATTGGACTAACGACGATCTACTACAGCCTGGAGAAATGATTACTTATAAGGTTATTTGCGGTAGATCGTCATTCCCCACCGATTACCCTTCGTTAAGTGGATTTTCTATGATAGGTTTTTGGACAACTACTAGACCTACCACTATAGGTACAAATTTTACCATATTTAGCGGATCAACTTCTTCTCTTAATATTTGCACAGAAGTGGATATACACATATGTAGGTCTTCGGCAACGACTTTTGATGTTCACTATAGAGCTTACAGCATAGATAGCACTAAAGGTGGATGGTATGGTAATTTTACGATAAGCTAATAAGATGGACTTAAAGATTTCTAACATAAATAAAGGCGACTCTCAATCAGATCTGGCGAATAAATTGAATTACAATTTTTCTCAGATACTAGCTAACTTTGGTGGAGCTAGTGGGAAAACCGGTAAAGTCGGGCCCGTTGGTGACAATGGGTTAACAGGCCCAACAGGTCCCGCTGGAAAAAGAGGTGAGAGAGGAAACATATGGCATGTTTCGGAATCGGAACCAACGATCGATTTTCTAGAAGGAGACTACTGGGTAGACACGGCAAATGACTGCGAGGTCAAAAGATATGAACTCGTAAACGGGTCTTTATCTTGGGTAAGTCAGAATTTTCTAATATCACAGGCTGGAGTATTTGAAATAGATCCGCTTCCCGTAGGATCGACTTCAGGATCTCCAAATCAGGGATATGTTCAGAATTTATTTTTTCCTGAAAAGAATACACTGATATTAACTAATGCTGTAACTGGCGATGTTAAGAACCCGCAGCTTTCTAAAATTGTTCTTGGTAACACAGGTGGATCTAATAATAATCCTCTTTTGGAATTCACTAAGGGAGATTATCAAGACTCTTCTAGTTTTTATAGCAAGACCCCTAGATTCACATGGGGAAGCACAAGTTTAACATCGGCTAACACGTATGGCGTTTCTTTTTTGGGGACAGATGGTATGGATTTCGAAGTTGGCAGTTTCTCCTCTCAAGCTAGAAATTCTAATCTGTACGCAGGAGAATATGGTGGCACGGACCTCGGTGGATTGACAGCAGATTTCTCAGGTAGTATTTACCTCAATGCCAGTGACGATTTCGCGATGACGTATGGCCCTACTAGTGCTTCTAATCCTCTTAATCTCGACGTAACATCCCAGAATGTAACACAATGGGATGATTATGTTTTTACAGCTTCACTACCGATGAGTTTTTCAGGTAAGCCTAATAACACATACAACAATATTTTAACTAATGCTTTAAGGTATACTAGGACACAGCAGCCCATTTCTTCTGAGAATCTTTTTAGAGTATCGTACAAAGGAATTACTGGGTACTCTGGACTTGCTGGGCAGAATAAAGACATCTATATAACAGACTCTAAGGGAAACAATAAGTTCGGGAAAAAAATATCAGGTTATTACCCAAACCCCGGAGCTAGATCCAGCACCAATACTATGGGTCAAATTTCTTCTCCTGATCTTCCCACTGGGATCCATAATTATTTTACCATAATTCCAGCTTCACCTACCACTGGGAATGCCACCATAGATGGACGCGTGAATAAGTATTTAATAGGTGAAGTTTTTTTCCCGGATATAGATCCATCTGTTTCTCTTAAAAATGTATTATCAATACACGTCCCAAATATCTCTCCCAATCCTTGGGGGTTTGGGTATTTATTGTCCGATGATACTGAAGCCATTAAATTCTGCGTGGATACTGGAACTGCCCGATTTAATTCGGTTTATCTAGACGCAAATGGATCTAATACTCCTTCTCAGGGGACGATTACTCTATCCTCTGGAAACACTAGAATTTCTGCTTTAAAGCAAGACGAGCCTTCTCTTTATGCAACATTTTTTGAGCTTACACTCATTAAGCTAAACTCTACATCGTATAAGCTTTACTATCAAGCTTCGGGTGGAAATATATCGAGCTACCTCGGTGACTCCGCTTTTATATCGGGAGTAGTTTCAACACAATAATATAGAAATGAAATTTGGAAATAAAAACATATTATCAAGCGATTCTAAAGAATCTATAGTTGAGAAGATAAATTATAATTTTGATCAAATAGTCTCCTTCTCTACTGGTCCAGAGGGAAGAGTTGGTCCTAAGGGACCAACTGGCTACTCAGGAGCGGCTGGACCAAAGGGAGCTTCTGGTGCAACGGGTAATCCTCCTTCATATTGGTATTACTCATCAACTGAGCCTTCCAGCGGAGTTAATGAATATGATCTCTGGATAAACTCTGGAGCAACTGCCAGCTACGAGATCTATCAATATATTAGCGGATCCTGGGGTTACACTGGATTATCTCTTTTGGAAAGCGATTTTTTCTCTATAAGAAACTCCCTCCCCACATCGGACACTGTCTCTTCTGATTTCAAAGGTATCTATGTTTCGGGTGATGATCAGGCTACTACTTTTTTTGTCATTTCAGATTCTGATCTTTCAGCTTCCAATATCAACAGGAACAATTCAAAGCTTTTAATATCTACTCTTGACCAGACAACGAAACCCATTTTTTCAATTAGAAAGGTTGGAACCGATGTTTCTAAAAGCCCAGCTTTCTACTGGGGTAGCACTGGGTCCAACTCTAAAATAAAATTTAAGAGCGGATATAATTTTGCTGTTTCTGCAAGTAACGATTTCAATCTAACATCATATAGAGGATCATTAGCGAACGGTGCTACTGGAAGCATCATTCTATCGGGGAGGAATCTGACTATCTCTTCTAGTGACATCTCTCTGGGATACACTGGATTAAAAGTAAGTGCTGGCAGGAATTTTATTTTCAATACGCCTAAATTTAAGATAGAATCGCAGGAAATAAAGAATGTCAATTTTGGTGTTAGGGTAGAAAATGGGATTGTGATACAGCCTATTACTTCAATCACTCAACCGGAGGGAATGTATTTAACTAGGGGTGGTACTTCATCCAATTCGCTGGTAATTTTTTCTAGGAATGACACCGGTTCCAACATTACTACCGTGAATAGAACCAATTTGCTGATAAGAAATCCAGTTTACACCTATGTTGACCCAGTATCAGGTAGTACTCTACAAGGTGTAGATTCACATTTTGTTTTTGGTGTAACTGGCGCGATTACACCATCTCAAACAATATTAAATACCGGTGCAACTGGATCTTTTGCCTATCATATAGGCGGGAATATCTCGATCAGAGGAACTGTTGGGCAAACATACGGGAGCTCTAGAGTTGTTACGTACTTTAACCTAACGGATCTATCGCTCTATGAGAACGAGTTTATAACAATTAGCCCAAATGCTTCTACTATGGGGTCTGCTCTTTCTTTTTATGTTAAGATTCCGGGATATCAATCTATACCACATCCGTCATCAATTTATCCAATATTGGATGAGACCTATATAAGCGAAACTAGAGTTATTTTAAATTATGGCACATATGCCTATAGGAACAAAAAATTTGGAGGTGTAGTGTATGATAAATTAACCGGATTTACCAGCGCTCCAACACAGCAGATAAATTTGATACAGGAATTTCCAACTAATTGCTACTACTTTGATATTATGTACTATTACAATTCTTCTGGTCAGATAATAGCTTATGTCAAAACGGCAACTGGGAATTGTATACCAATCGCCATAACTGATTACTATGGGTCAGGTGCCGTCTCCCGACGAACCTTGATATGAAAGGATCTCCCTGAATCTTTGCATTTCAGATGGGAAATTTCCAGGTGAAAAGCTCTATAATAGAATAGATGAAAATCCAGGATGCAATTTTGTTTTGTCCTATCCAGTTGAGGACTTTCTAAACGGTAGCGAAATGGATTTTATAAAAAATAGCAATCATTTAAAAATTAGATAAATATGGTAGAGTTAGAAGAGTCAGAGAAGGATTACATTAAGGGCCTTTCTACTGAATACAAAAGGATACATAAAGAGATAAAAGAGGTTGAGGATTTAATGAAGGAGTTTTCCGAAAGGGCTAAGACTCTAATCAAAGAGCTGGAAGAGAAAAGAGAGAATGAAATGGGATTTTTGGATTCATTGAGAGAGAAATATGGAGAAGGTTATATAGACGTTTTCACTCTCAGATGGATGAAAGGCAAAAAATAAATTTTAAAAATGGAATTAACAAATCAGGACAAAAGCAAGATATTAGATCTTCTGAAAAGATATGGAATCTATATCGTTGGGGTAATTCTCATGCTTCTGTTGATCAGACAGTGTAATGCTACGGCTGACGCTGAGAAAGATGCTAAGAGACAGTATAATAATCTCCTAGCCTCGCAAGATTCTGTTAGATTTATATCCAATAAGTTTGGGAATGCTGTGTACGAGAAATCTGCTTTTGAACTTAAAATGTCTGAGCTATCCAAGGAGAATAAAGATCTTATTAACAAATTGGATCTTGATAAAAAAAGAACACCCGAGGTTGTCATTCAAACAATAACTAAGTATGTGGAAATTGTCAAGGAGGTTCCAACAAAGATCGTCGAGGATTCTCTTGGTAACAAATCGATATCCTTCCTACATAATCCAAAACTACCTGGAGCCAATTCATTAAGGATAGAGGGCAGAACTCCTATCCAGATAAACGTGGATAAAGATCCATCGCACCCCAATGATTTCAGGCCCAGAATAAGTGCAGGATCTACTGAGATAAAAATAGAGCAGTCAATCTCTATTGTGACCGGTTTATATAGAGATCCTAAAACAAAGAGACTGATGACTAGAGTATCAACTGATTACCCAGGAATAACTTTTACTGACATTAATTCATTCCAGATACAAGATACACCAGAAAACAGAAAAGCACTAATGTCCGAAAGAAAGAGATTTGGACTTGGCTTGAGCGCTGGATTCGGATATGTAGTTGGAAAGGGCGGATTTAGTCCAGGCGCATTCATAGGTCTTGGAGTTAATCTATCTCCTAAAATTCTTCAGTTTGACACAAAATAATAATTAGAAAGTTGGCTTATAGTACTACATCTAAGTTCGTCCAAATCACTCCATTTCTTCTTATGGAGTATATGTATGCGGACCAACCAAATCCGGAGTCTTATCCAGTAAACACTGGTAGCACTACTGTTGGTTTTAATAAACTAGTAAATAATTTCATTAAACAAACAGATTCCTCGGCTAATCTAGTACCAAGCGTTCAGATCTATAATTTGGACGCAGACGATACTGTTACTAGAAACACCTCGAATAATAGCGTTGTTCAGATATCCGCTAATTCATTTGTGACGTTAGATCCAAATCTTATCGTTCCATTTAATGATTTTAGCAATCAGCTTACACCGACAAGCCAGCTGGAAATAAACTTTCCTGGAAACATAGTTGTTGTTTATGATTCTATAAAATACCATTTGGTTGCCGGTTATAATCTATCGAATCTAGATGGTGTCATTATCAATCTTAA
>Ga0315902_10011577_pt1 | contig 11563 bp, 9 predicted proteins | sample LakEriMetagenome_9_FD_203523 | JGI IMG/M metagenome (GOLD analysis project Ga0315902, IMG submission 203523) | Freshwater fungal communities from buoy surface, Lake Erie, Ohio, United States - Buoy 12 MA117 | ecosystem: Environmental > Aquatic > Freshwater > Lake > Lake biofilm | place: USA... | reverse complement strand
TGAATGCCGCCAGCGGGGCCAGTTGGGTCTCCTTCCACCACGGGGGGGGAGTCGGCATTGGCAACTCGCTGCACGCGGGGCAGGTGATCGTGGCCGATGGCAGTGAGCGGATGCGGCGCCGATTGGCCCGGGTCCTCACCAACGACCCCGGAATCGGCGTGGCCCGCCACGCGGATGCCGGGTATCCGGTGGCGCGGGCGACGGCACGGCGTGAAGGCATCCGCCTGCCGATGCTCGAGGACTGATGCTCTCTTCGCGGTATCGCCCGTGGCACGTGCCACTGTTCCTGGGCAAGTACGCGTGGCTCCGGGCTCGACGGCGACCGGTCCTGCTCAACTTCGAAGTCACCATGCGCTGCAATGCACGTTGCGGCTTCTGCGATTACTGGCAGACCCCGGCCGGGGCCCGCAGCCGGGAGGTCACCGACTTTGCCGCGGTGGCCCGACGGTACTCGCCGATGATCCTGACCTTCACCGGCGGCGAACCGCTGCTCCGGAAGGATCTCGAGGCGCTGGTCCGCGCCGTGCGGGCTGAGGTCCGGCTCACGTACGTGAACGTGATCACCCACGGGGCCCTGCTCACGGTGGATCGGGCGCGGTCCCTCTGGGAGGCCGGTGTCGACCAGTTCAACATTTCGCTCGATTATCTGGATGAGCGACACGATCAGGCACGCGGGATTCCCGGGCTCACGGCCCGCCTGCTGGCGCTCATGCCGGAGTTGCGCGCGGCCGGCATCGGAAGCGTGCGCTTCAACACGGTCATCAAGAACGACAACCTCGATCAGCTGCTGCCGATCGTGGAAACCGCCGAGCGCCTTGGGGGTGGGGTGAACTTCTCGGTGTACACGGCTCTCAAGAACGGGAATCGGGACCACGTACTGGACACCGTGCCGCTTGCCGAGCTCGAGACGGTCGTGCGGGCGCTGCTGGCATACAAGCGGCGTCGGCGCGGGGTCATCACCAATTCCGACTACTACCTCGAGCAGATCCCCCGGTATGTTCGGGGCGAGATGACGGAGCCGTGCCGCAGCGGATCCGATACCATCCACATCGATCCATACGGTCAGGTGCGCCGGTGTCCGGACTTTCCGGCCGATGGGCCGTGGGAGTCGTATCGGGGGTATGAACCCATCGCCTGCAATGCCTGCTATTATGCCTGCCGCGGCGAGGCGCAGGCGCCTCTCCGGCTGATGTCGAGGATACGGGACGTGATGGGTGTGGTGCCCGCCCCGAAGGTGGCCCCGTGATCGGTCGGCCCTCGCCTGAGACCGGGACCATCCTCTTCGTGAACGCGGCGGAGACCGTGACGTGTGCTGGCCCGGCGAGAGCCCGTCGGGGCATCGAAATGGCCGATGCGTGCGTCCAGCGCGGACTCGGTGTGGCCGTGCGGGGGGAGCGGATCGTGGCCGTCGCCCCGGATGAAATGCTCCGCCGGGACTTTCCCGGCGCTTCCGAGGTCGATTGCGAGGGAGGTCTGCTGGCGCCCGGCTTTGTGGACTCGCATACCCATGTGGTGTTTGGTGCCGGACGACACGCCGAGCATGAGTTGCGTGCGACCGGCGTCCCGTACCTCGAGATTGCCCGTCGGGGCGGCGGCATCCACGCATCCGTCCGGGACCTTCGGGGGCGCTCCACCGCGGACCTCGTGGCGCTGGCCCGTCCTCGACTCGCTCGCCTCGCCGCCGGAGGGGTCACCACCGTCGAGATCAAGTCCGGATATGGCCTGACGGTACCCGACGAACTGCGCATGCTGCACGCCATCCGGTGGTTGGGGGAGACCACGCCCGTACGAGTGGTCGCCACCTGCCTCGGCGCCCATGAGGTGCCCCTCGAGTATCGCGATCGCCGGGACGGACGGCGCGAGTGGCTCCGGGTCCTGACGGAGGAGCTGTACCCCGTCGTGGCGGCCGAACAGCTCGCGGAGTTCGCGGACGTGTTCTGTGAGCCCGGCGTCTTTTCGCCGGACGAGGCCCGAACCCTGCTCGTTGCGGCGAGGGCGCTCGGGCTACGCCCCAAGTTGCACGCGGACGAGTTGCACGACGGGGGCGCGGCGGCTTTGGCCGTGGCCTTGGGGGCGGTGAGTGCGGATCATCTCGCGGCCATTTCCCCTGAGGGGGTGCAGGCACTGGCGACAAGTGACACGGTGGCCACCTTGCTCCCGGCCACCATGCTGTTCCTTGGCACGGGGCGACAGGCACCGGCCCGCGCCCTGATCGAGGCGGGGGCCGCTGTGGCGCTTGCGACGGACTGCAATCCGGGGACGTCCCCACTGCAGTCGTTTCCCCTGGTCATGACGTTGGCCGTGAGCCAACTGCGGCTGTCGGCCGCCGAGACATGGATCGCCTCGACCGTGAATGGGGCGGCCGCCCTTGGACTGGCCGCTGACACCGGCCAGCTGGCTCCGGGATTCCGGGCCGATCTGGCCATTCATGCGGTCGACGATCATCGGGCGATCCCCTACTGGTTCGGGGAACGGCTCTGTACCCGCTCGTGGGTGGCGGGTCACGCTTGTCACCCGTTCGGCTGATCCATAGCTTGCTTTGGGTACGCACGATGGCGCCATCAGTCCCGGGGCGACCGGACGCCGCCTCACCTCCCCCGATTCCAACGGAGCCCGACTCGATCGCATGTCCACCGCCGCGAAGCATCGCCGACGGGCGGCTGAGTTCGAGCAGCTGAAGCAGGTCGATCGCGCGATCGCCCTGTATGTCAAGGCGATCGAGGCCAGCGAGGCCGACGGCGAAGACGTCGATGTAGCCCTGCTCAACAAGGTGGGTGACCTATCGCTTCGGCAGGGGCAGGTTCCCGAGGCGATCACCTACTACGAGCGGGCCGTCGAACACTACACGGCGAACGGGCTGTACAACAACGCCATCGCGTTGTGCAACAAGATCCTGCGGAGTGCGCCCGGACGATCGGTGGTGTACTACACGCTCGGCCGGATCTGTGCGAAGAAGGGGCTTCGTGGTGATGCGACGCGCAACTTCCTCGCCTACGCCTCCCGCATGCAGCTGGAGGGGAAGGTGGACGAGGGGATGCGGGCCCTCGCCGAGATCGCCGAGCTGATGCCGGAGTTGACAGAGGTCCGGGCGCTTGTCGACGAACACGCCGCCCGCAAGGGAATCCCTCTGTCGCGTCGCACACCACCGCCGGCCCCGGAGCCAGAGCCGGTCGTTGCGGATGCGCCGGTCGCGCCCACCAATCGGTTTGAAAAGACCAAGGATCTGGTCTTTCTGGAGCTCGACTACCGGGATCCCAGATTGCGGACGCCGCTGATGAACCGGGCTGTCCTTCCTCCCGTGGAGCCACCGGCGGCGGCGCCACCGCTGCCACGTCCAGGGGACACCGAGCCGGTTCCACTGGAAGCAGCTGACGTCGCCCCATTGGCGGGATTGGAGGGGGTGGCCGACCACCTGCATGAGCTCAGCTCCTCGAGCACGTCGCCTGCCTCGCCGGCTGCCCCATCTCTGGAGCCGATCGATCTGTCGGACGACCTCTCGGCGATGCCTGGCGTGAATGCGGCTATCCAGGCAGGCGCTGAGCTCGTCGATCAGGCCGAGGAGGCCGCCAAGGCGTCGGTGGCGGAGCCGACGTCAGGGTGGACGTCGTCTGTGCGCCCGCCATTCCGTATCGATCCGCACGACTTCATCCTCCCCGGTGAGCTTCCGCCGCTGGTCCTCGATGATGCGGTCATCGCCGAGGTGCCGGCTCGGGCGCGACCCACCCCGCGCATGGTGGATGCCATCCCGGCCACCCCGCGTCGTGTACCCACCCCGTCGATTCCCATGGCGGCGGTGGTAGCCGAAGCGGCCGCCGTGGCCAGTTCGCGGTTGGATGACCTGCGGCGGGCCGTTCAGGGTACCCCAACGGACTGGCGCCTGCGTCGACGGTATGCCGAGTCCCTGTTTGAGTCCGGAGCGCGTGAGGAGGCGCTCCGGGAGCTGCAGGCGGCGCAGCAGGGCTTTGCCGCCCTGGGGGACCTCCTGCAGGCGTGCGAGATCGCTGACGAGCTGGTGCAGGTGGTACCCGATCGCATCCCGTTCCACCAGAAGCGAGTCGAGCTGGCCGTCCAGCGGAAGGACGCTCCACGACTCCGTACCGCCTATCTCGACCTGGCGGATGCCCTCGTCCGGATCAACGAAGCCGAACGGGCTCATGCCGTGTACGCCCGCGTACTCGAATTGGATCCGTTCGATGATCGGGCTCGCGCTGCCCTCGGTGCGGCCGCGCCTCCCGTTCCGGTGCCGCAACCGACACAGGCCTCGGAAGAGTACGTGGACCTTGCGTCCATGGTCACCGAGGTCGGCGAAGAGGCAACCCGTCTGCGCATGCGGGAGCCCCTGGTCACGGGAGACGAGGAGGCAGACTTCGCACTCCTCCTGCGGCATTTCAAGGAGGGGGTCGCCCGGTCCCTTGGGGATGAGGATTTCTCCACGCACTACGATCTGGGGGTCGCCTACAAGGAAATGGGACTCCTTGACGATGCCGTCGAGGAGTTCCAGAAGGCCTTGCGTAGCCGGGCCCATCGACCCGCGGCCTACGAGGCGCTGGGACAGTGCTTCATCGAGCAGGCGCGCTACGATGTCGCGGCAACGGTCCTGCTGCGCGCCCTCCACGAGCCCGGCCTGGATGACCAGCATCGCATCGGCGTGCTCTACCTGCTGGCGTATGCGGCCGAAGCGCAGGAGCGCGCGGAGGAGGCCCGTGGTTATTTTCAGCGGGTGCACGCCATCAACCCCAACTTCCGCGATGTGGCCGCGCGGCTGAGCGCCCTCGGGACCGTGGGCCGATGACCGCGTCGGCCCGGACTCCCTCGTCGCTCGCCGCTGCCCTTGCCGAGATTCAAGCACCGATCCAGGATCGGCTGCCGGCGGTATCGGATGAGTTGTGGCGCATCGTCTCTGCCGATGTACCCCTCGTCCGTGAGGTGCAGGGGCACCTGATGGGCATGAAGGGCAAGCTGTTCCGGCCCACGCTCCTCCTGCTTTCGAGTCAGGTAGAAGAGGCGCCGTCGTCTCGAGCGGTCACCTATGCGGCGATCATCGAGTTGATCCATCTGGCCACGCTTGTCCACGACGACAGCGTCGATCATTCCGCGTTGCGTCGTGGGCAACCCACGGTCAATGCGGTGTTCAGCCACGAAGTGTCGGTCATCATGGGGGATTTCCTCTATCTTCGGGCGCTGCGTGAACTGGTCTCCCTCGGCGATCTCGAGGTGATGCGCGCCATCACGCAGGCCTCGAACGAGATGACCCTGGGTGAGATTCGGCAGCTGGCCGCGTTCGACGCCCTGGCGTTTTCAGAGTCCGATTACGTCACCTTGATCCGCGCCAAGACGGCGTCGCTTTTCATGGTGGCGTGTGAGGTGGGTGCCCTGTGTGGGGCTCCGCGGCACCGTTCGGCGCTGACCCGTTTCGGGGAGCGGCTTGGCATGGCGTTCCAGGTAGCGGACGACCTGCTGGACTACACCGAGCAGCAGGATGTTACCGGTAAGCCCGGCGGACTCGACCTCAAGGAGCACAAGGTCACGCTGCCGCTCATCGCGGCCCTGAGGGAGATGCCCGTGGCGGCTCGACGACATGTCGAGTCGCTCTTTGCGGACCCGGACCCCTCGGATGACCTGATTGCCGAGATCATCGGACTCGTAGGAGCGCATGGCGGACTGGACTACGCCCGCCGTCAGGCCGACGCCTACTCTCGCGAAGCGGAGGAGGCGCTGGCCGACCTTCCGGACTCGCCGGCGAGGGCGGCACTCGCCGATGCCATCGCGTATGTCACGGAGCGGCGCTGGTGACGCCCCGTGGGGGCTCGAGGGCCCGACCGGTCTTCCACGCCGTCGTCCTCGCCTCCGGCTTCGTGACCGGAGGCCTGCTGGCGCAGGTCGCACGGCGGTTCCTCCCCGCCGGGGCGGTCAAGGAGTTCCTGACGACGGGGATCACTCCGTCCATCGGGCCGTTGCCGATAGATCTGATTATATTGAAATTCGCCATCGGGCCCGTTGCATTGGACGTGTCGCTCCTGAGCCTCCTCGGCGTTCTGGTCGCCTACCTCATCGCCCGATCCCTCTTCTAGGGAGTACCGCATGCTCGGCAACTTCAATTTCTGGGAGATCCTCCTCATCGCTGCGGGCCTCCTGTTGCTTTTCGGCGCCAAGCGCATCCCCGAGATCGCCGGCTCACTCGGCAAGGGCATCACCGAGTTCAAGCGGAACCTGAGCGATGCCCAACGGCAGATCACCGAACCGCCGCGTCCGGCGGAGCGCGTGTCGGCTGCGGAGTCGACCGAGGAAGAGCGCCCGGAGCCGAAGCGGCTGCTGCAGTAGCGGCCGGCGAGGTCAAGGCGCGCCAGGAGGCTCGCCGAAAGAAAGAGCGCCCCCGGACCATCGTCCGGGGGCGCTCTTCATTGGGCTGAGGAGCGGATCAGGTCGGCGTCTGTCGGCGTAGCTGCGCCATGACCGTGATCCGTCGATCGTCGAGGCGCATCCGCTCCCGGAGACCGGCAAGAAACTCCTCGACCCGCTGCTGGCGGAGGGACTGGAGGTACTGCGTCCGCTGGCCGGCCTTCTCGGACTCGAAGGTCGCCTTGCTGGCCTCAGTCCGCGCATCGACCCGGAGCACAACCATGGCGTCACTTCCCTTGAATGGCCCTCCCACCTGACCGATCGCCGTGCTGAACGCCCCGCCGACCGCTTCGGAGAACTGGCCAAGACCGACCACGACATCGATCCGGGCAAACGGGTTCGATTTCTCGACGGTCAGCCCCTTCTCGGCCGCGGCGCTCTCGAGTGTCCCCCGACGAGCAGCCGACACCAGCTGGGAACCGATCGGGCGGAGTTTCTCGAGGCGCTGTTCCCGAGCCAATCGGCGCGTGATTTCTTCCTTCACTTCCGACAGGGGCGACATGCCGCCTGGGACGAGGGAATCCAGCCGGGCGAGGTAGTAGGCCTCCGGGGAATCGAAGAGGTCGCTCGTCTCTCCGGGGCGAACACCGGTGAAGGCCCAGGCACTCACGCTCGGCACATACCGGCCGGCAAACGAGAGAGGCTCCTTCTGCGTGACCACGACCGAGGCAGGGGTCAACCCCAGCTGCTTGGCGGCGGCGTCGAAGGCTGTGGGGTCATCCAGGCTCGCGGCCTTGGCCGCCAGCGAATCCGCGCGGCGATCCGTTCGCGTGGCGCTTGAATCACTCTGCTGGACCAGTACGAGGATGTGCCGGAGGTCCAGGGTGTCCCCGACGCGACTGTCCACCTTGATCAGATGCCAACCGAAGGGGGTCAGCACGGGCTGGGAGAGCTCACCCGGCTTGAGCGCGTACGCTGCCTCCTCGAACTTCGGCGTGAATCGCCCACGGCCACCCTTGCCGAGGGCTCCACCCTGCGCGCCGGAGACGGTATCTGCGGATTCCCGCCGTGCGATGGCATCGAAGGCTGCTCCGCCGGCAATCTCCGATCGAATCGATTCGATGCGGGCCTTCGCGGCCGCCGAGTCGGCGGCCGTCACCGTACGCGGGATCGTGAGCAGGGAGACGACGGCACGGCCGGTGCGCTCGAACCGCTTTCTGTTTCGCTCATAATAGGCGGCGATGTCCTTGTCGGAGACCGTCACGGCCGTGTCCGGAAGGAGCGTGGGCTGGAGCACCACGTAGCTCACCGTCGTGCTGTCGTGGCGATCCCGGTAGATCTGCCAGAGGCGCTCATCAGACACCCATGCCGATCCGGCCACCTGTTCGAACAGGCGCTGCTTCGGCAGCTCGGACCGGTAGTAGGCTTCAAGGCCGGCGAGCATGCCGGACTGGCGTGCCATGGGGCTACCGAGAAGGCGACGATACTTCTCGATGTCGAACTGCCCATCGGTTTGCAGGTCGGGCGACTGCATGGCCTGTGGGGGGGGAGCCGTTCTCGCCGCAGCCAGAATCTCCTCGTCGCTGACTGCAATGCCCCGGCGCGTGAACTCCTGCTGCAACAGGACCTCGTTCACGAGCTCGTCAAACGCGCGATCCTCAAGCGTCTGCCGCTCATCCAACGTCAGTCCTCGCCCGAGCTGCTGCTGCTGCTGCTGCTCGAGCTGCGTCACGGCGTTCTGCCACGTCGTCAGCAGGATGTCCTCACCGTTGACCGTGGCGATGGACGTGGTGGTGGAAACTGGCGCGCGACCCACGAGGCCAGACGTTTCGTAGAGCAGGAAGCCGCCGACGAACGCCACGATCAGGACGATCCAGATGTATTTCGCGGCGCTCCGCATCGATTGCAGCACGGGGCGAGACTCCTTGGAAGGACAGGGATGGCGACTAACGGAACGGCACACGCGCCTTTCGAAACGAGGGCGTGCGCCGAAGAACCGGGAAACCTAGTGGTCCGCTTCCGCTAAAGGCAAGCGGAGCCTGCACTTCGCGGTGAGCGTCATGCATTGACAGGGGAGCGGGCGGCAGCGATTAGTTGAAGGCCATCGTATCCCCCCGGCATGTCCCACCCTGCCTGGCCGCAACCGTTGCGCGTCTGGCGTCCCTCTAGCCCCACCCGAGACCATGAGTACGGCCGAGCGGATCGACGAGCTGCGAAATCGGTTTTCGGAGAACCCCCGGCGCTATTTCGCCTCGCTGGCCAACGAGTTGCGGAAGGCGGGCCAGCCTGATGAGGCGATCGCGATCTGCCGCCGTCTGCTGCCCACGCTCCCTGGGCACATGAGCGGATACATCGTGCTCGGTCAGGCATTGTACGAGACCGAGCGGCTGGACGAGGCGCGGGCGGTCTTTGAGGAGGCCCTCAGTCATGATCCGGAAAACCTGATCGCGTTGCGGCATCTCGGCGATATCGATCGGCGGCAGGGGAATCCTGCCGCCGCGCGGCGGTGGTACGAGCGTGTGCTCGAGGCGGACCCGCGGAATGACGACATCGCCGCGCACCTGATGGTAATTGGATCTTCGGTGCAGCAGGCGGTGGCAGAGGGCCCGATTGCCAACGTGGTGGCTGAGGCTCCGGACTTTGACGTCGTGACACCACCTTCCGCGTCAGTCGTGGTGCCGGAGGCCCCGCCCACGGTCACCGGGGTACGGCGCGTTCTCGAGGCGACGGAGGACCCGTTCGGATTCGGGGTCCCGCTCGAGGAGGTCCTGGCGGACGATGGTCCCTTTGAGGAGGGGTTGGTCGCGCCAGCCTGGCCGGATACCACGGCGCTCGAAGCGCGTCGTTCGGGGGATCGCCCGGCGGTTCCGGTTCCGGAGGGGACGGTCGATACCGGCGTGTCATCCGGTTCACCGGATGTGGTGGCGGCCTTTGGCGCCGAGCCGCATGATGGTCCAGCGCCTCGCATGCCCGGCGACGGTCAGCCGTGGATCACCGAACCGCCCCGGAAGACCCGGGAGGTCGAGGTCATTGCGGAGGCCATTGCCGAGGACGCCCGGGCGAGCGGGGAGCCGGACGGAGTCGCCGTGTTCGCCCATCCGGACCCGGAGCCTGTTGAGGTCACGCCATTCTCTGATGTGCATCCGGAGGTCCCCGTGGATGTGCTGGACGTGCCGGACGTGCCGGACGTTTTGGACGTGCCGGACGTTTTGGACGTGCCGGACGTTTTGGACGTGCCGGACGTTTTGGACGTGCCGGACGTTTTGGACGTGCCGGACGCGCCGGACGTGCCGGACGTCAGCTCCGGAGGGTCGGGGTCGGTGGATGGTTTCGCCACCGAGACCATGGGGGAGCTCCTTGCCTCGCAGGGATTGATCGAGCAGGCGATCGGCGTGTACGAGACGCTCGTTCGCCAGCGCCCGGAGGCGGCGGCTCTCGCCACTCGGCTGGACGAACTGCGTGCCCAGCAGGCATCCCCGCCGGTGTCTGCCTCCGGACCGTGGCGTACGGCGAAGGACCGGTTCGGTGCGTTGGCTGCGCGACGCGCGCGTCGCATGTTGATCGAGGCGCCAGCGCCCGCCGCGTCGGGGCCACTGGCCCCGACGGTCCAGATGCCGGCGGTGACCGAGCCCCCTCCGGCGGAGGCCCCCTTGGCCTCACGCCCTGCGCTGGAGTCGACGCAACGCTCCCTGGCGTCGCTCTTCGGGTCGCCTTCCCCGGATGATGAGGCGGCGGCCAGCACCCTGGCCGGCATGTTTGGCGGGACGCCGGCGGAATCGCCGGCGTCCTCGGGGACCACGGCGTGGCTCGATGCCCTGAATGCCCTCCCGTCCCAAGCGGTACCGGAGCCACGGTCTCCCACCCCGTGGGGGGCCTCCCCCGCCTTCGAACCGGAAGAGCCGGTGGGGTTCGATCGGGCCTATCCCGATCCGGGTCGGGTCCCGGCGGAACCGGTCGTTGACCCCCAAACGGCCAACGACTTGGCGGAGTTCTCCGCGTGGCTCAAGGGGTTGGGGTCGCCGTGATTCTCGGTGTCCTGAACGGCCCGAATCTCAACCTCCTCGGAACACGCGAGCCGCATATCTACGGCACGACGACCCTCCCCGAACTGCTGGTGAGGCTCGATGGGGTGGCGGCCGACCTCGGCGTGAGCCTGCGGTGCGCGCAGGCCAATGGAGAGGGGACACTCATCGATCAGCTCCACGCGTGGCGCCAGGAGGTGCAGGGGGTCGTGATCAATGCCGGCGCCTACACACACACGAGCCTGGCCCTCCGGGATGCCTTCGCCGCCACCGCGCTGCCGTATGTGGAGGTCCATCTCAGCAACATCTATGCGCGAGAGCCCGAACGCCGGCACTCCCTGCTGGCTGGTGGAGCGGTTGCGAGCGTGGTCGGGTTTGGTGTGGCGGGCTATGAATACGCACTTCGCGGTTTGGCCGACGCCCTGCGGCGCGGCGCGTGACCCTTCCGGTCGCCGGTGATGACGATGCCCGGCCGCACCGGCTGGCGGCGGTCCGCGACCGGCTGGCCCGCGCCGATCTGGATGGGCTGCTCCTCACGAGTCTGCCCAACGTCCGCTATCTGACCGGGTTCTCCGGGACCAGCGCCCTGCTGTTCGTCACGGCTCGCGAATGCCTGCTGTTCACGGATTTCCGGTATGCCGCGCAGGTCGAGGAAGAACTCGGCTCCACCACCACGGTGCGGATCGAGCCGACGAGCCTGTGGGCGGGCCTGTGGAGCTGGCTCGCCGGACTCACCGGCGTGGAGCGGATCGGCTTTGAAAGTCCGCACCTGACGCACCGGGACTTTACCCGGCTGCTGGAGCAGGGGGCGCGCTGGCACTGGCGTCCCGCCAGCGAGCTCGTCGAAGCCCTCCGTGCCATCAAGGACGCGGGCGAAGTCGCGGCGATCGAACGGGCCGTGGCCATGGCGGAAGCGGCCCTGCAGGTCACCCTGCCGCAGATCCACCCCGGCATGTCCGAGCTGGCCGTGGCCGGCCGGCTGGAGCGGGCGCTTCGTGACGCGGGCAGTGAGGCCTTTCCGTTCCCCACCATCGTGGCCTCAGGTCCGCGATCCGCACTGCCGCATGCCAGGGCTGGGGACCGCCCCCTGCGGCGGGGGGACCTGCTCCTCGTGGATTTCGGGGCGGTGGCCGATGGCTATTGTGCCGACCTCACACGGACCGTGGTTGTCGGACCGGCGACGGCGGCCCAACAGGAAGTTC
>Ga0315902_10011574_pt1 | contig 11567 bp, 8 predicted proteins | sample LakEriMetagenome_9_FD_203523 | JGI IMG/M metagenome (GOLD analysis project Ga0315902, IMG submission 203523) | Freshwater fungal communities from buoy surface, Lake Erie, Ohio, United States - Buoy 12 MA117 | ecosystem: Environmental > Aquatic > Freshwater > Lake > Lake biofilm | place: USA... | reverse complement strand
GATTACCTTGGGTTCCTTGAAGTCCTTGATTACCTTGGGTTCCTTGAAGTCCTTGAAGACCCTGGACACCTTGAGTTCCTTGACGACCCTGGGTTCCTTGAAGTCCTTGATTACCTTGGGTTCCTTGAAGTCCTTGAAGACCCTGGACACCTTGGGTTCCTTGAAGTCCTTGATTACCTTGGGTTCCTTGAAGTCCTTGAAGACCCTGGACACCTTGGGTTCCTTGAAGTCCTTGAAGACCCTGGACACCTTGGACACCTTGAGTGCCCTGTAATCCTTGAGTACCTTGAGTTCCCTGGAGTCCCTGAAGTCCAGCAGCAAATGGAGTCGTCCAACTTACTCCAGCACCAGTAGAAACAAGAATAGATCCACCAGCACCTACTTGATTGTAAGTATCATACAATCCACCACGAAGTCTTGTGTCTCCAGCAACATCCAATTCTTGTGTTGCATTTGTGGTCCCAATACCAACTTTCCCAGTAACCTCTAATACTGTTTGACTTTCAGTATAAGAACTAATACCAACTTTTAGATTTTTCTGGCGGTTACTGAGATACTTTGCCATTTGACGTTATATTAGTTAAGTGTTTCTAAAATACTTGCAATAAATTTCAAATCAGTGGCATTACTGCCTGATAATACTAATCTATCTCCACTCTCTAATACCAATTTTCCCGCAAGAAGATTTGCAGTGTCACTCGCGGAAATTGGAAAATTCTTAAGCATTTCAGTATCAGTTGAACTTCTACGATGAACTAATGAAACATCTTGCGAATTTGCACCAATATTTGCAACTTGTGCTAGAAGAACGACACCTGTATATCCAACAGGTGCGGTATAAACAACCGTTGGTGATGCTGGTACTACCGCTGTAACTGTTTGGAATACATTAAGTGCTAATGCCATTTTTTTAATCTCCTCCTAATGCAAGAATAAATGGTGTCATTGTTGAGAATAAACTCTTAGAATAAAATCTTCCACTAATCGTTCCAGTTTGCTGGTTAATCACAACACCATCACCAATTCTAAAGTTTCCAGAATGATCCGTGCTTGTATAAACAACCAATCCACCATTTCTTGAATCAGTTTCATTTGCTTGAATAGGAACACCCCCATTTTGAGGAAGAGCAGTTGCAATATTAATTCCAGAACCAATATATTCAAGAGAATGACCAGATGCTAATACACGACTTTGCTTAAAGAAAGGAACCGTAGTACCCACTCCCACTGCATAAGGTACATTATCTGTAATTGTAATAGTGCAAATTCCTGCAGAAACAGGAGTAGAACTTGAAATTACATAATAAGTTGGAACAAAATTTGCAGTCCCTATTGCTGTATTTATTCCCACATCAGGAGTACTAAATGTAACTGTTGGTATAGAAGTATATCCTCTTCCATTTGAAATCATTTCAATGTTTACAATTGATCCATTCTTGACTTCCGCTACAGCAGTTGCAGGAATACCCCAAGGAGTTGAAGGATTTCCAATTGTTACATCTGCATTTGTCGTATATCCTGTTCCTCCAGAACTTACAGTTACACTTCCAACGGTATAATAAAGAGTATCAAAATAAATTACTTGGCCATCAAAAGGTCTTGATACATTTATATTAACTGTTCCACCAGATTGATATGTGTGTTGTAAGGTAGAAACACCAACGTAGACTTCAAAAGAAGTTGATGAAGGAACACCAGCAACTTCAAAAACATATCCTTTATTTCCTGATGGATAAGTTACAATTCCTGGTCCAGAGGAACAAGTAAATGCAAGTCCAACAATTGAAACTCCCATTCCAACATTAAAGTTATGATTTGAACCTACTGTAATAGTTGTTAATCCAGTTACATTATCATAATCTGCAGCAGTTACATTTAATGTTGGAACATTTAGATCTAGAACAAATGTATCCGCATTTTCCGATGCAGATGCTGTAATAATTCCAGTATATTTGCGTGGACCTATTCCATCAGCAACTAAAGCATAGTTTCCAAAAGAAGAGTTTGAGTTTGTTAAATCGCAAGCCGAACCAGATCCACAATAAACAGCAGCATCATTACAAATCGTGAACATCGAAACCAACTGAGCATAACCTTCGTTGGTAATCGAACATCCAATACCACCCTGATTGTATTGAGTGTAACTATCAAGAACCATAGACTTTAATGGTCCGATTGCTTTTGATCCATCAATCTTTAATCCAATACTATTTGGAATAAAGTTAGTACAGTTTTGAATATATGGGGACTGACTTGTATATCCAACTTGATTTGGATTGAATGCAAAAATTGCTTTTCCAGAATTCAAAGATCCAGTAAAGGACATTTCTGCAATATAATTACCTTCTAAAACATAGAATAAATCTTCATTTGCATTCTGCGGAGACACTGACACTTCTCTTAAACTATCACCAACAATAGAAACTTGTTTTGGTACTGATAGTGGATTATTTTCTACATAAGATCCAGAACTAACTTTAATAGTTGTTCCTGTTGTTGCTGCTGTGAGAGCTGCTCCAATTGTTCGTTTTGCGTCTCCAAGTCGGAGTCCTGAGTTTGAGTCTGATCCATTTTCTGTAACATAAAGAACATTTGCAACAATTGGTCCAAGATCTCCACCTTGTTGTCCTTGAAGACCTTGAGATCCTTGAAGACCTTGAGATCCTTGAAGACCTTGAGATCCTTGAAGACCTTGAAGACCTTGAAGACCTTGAAGACCTTGAGGTCCTCTAATATTTCCAACATTTACCCAAAGACTGGTGTTGCCATCGTAAATCCACAGATTTCCTGTGTTTGTATCAATAACAGACTCGCCAGAATTTGGTGGATACCAAGAATTGCTTGGGTTATTTAATTCTGTTTGTTCATTTCCTGGTGTTAATGCAAGACTTCCAACGATATTGATTGAAGTACCTACTGGACCCTGAAGACCTTGAAGACCAAAATTTCCTTGAAGTCCTTGAAGTCCTTGTACACCTTGATTACTTAAACCCTGAAGTCCTTGAGAACCTTGAATACCTTGAGTACCCTGTAATCCTTGAGTACCTTGTCTTCCTTGAGAACCTCTTTCTCCTTGAAGACCCTGAAGACCTTGATTGGAGAGACCTTGAAGTCCTTGAAGTCCTTGAGATCCTTGAGATCCTTCTCTACCCTGTATTCCTCTTTGTCCCTGAACACCCTGAAGACCCTGAAGTCCTTGAGAACCTTGAATACCTTGAGTACCCTGTAATCCTTGAGTACCTTGTCTTCCTTGAGTACCTTGTCTTCCTTGAGTACCTTGTATTCCTTGAGTACCTTGAACTCCTTGATTGCTTAAACCTTGAAGTCCTTGTAAACCTTGAACACCTTGTAAACCTTGAGCACCTTGTCTTCCTTGAGTGCCTTGAAGACCTTGAAGTCCTTGAAGACCTTGGGCACCTTGAGAACCTTGAAGACCTTGAGAACCTTGAAGTCCTTGAAGTCCTTGCGTTCCTTGAGCACCTTGTCTCCCCTGAAGACCTTGTGTTCCTTGATTACCTTGATTACCTTGATTACCTTGAGTTCCTTGAAGACCCTGAACTCCTTGATTACCTTGAATTCCTTGAAGTCCTTGAAGACCTTGCGTACCTTGCCTTCCTTGAGTTCCTTGTCTTCCTTGATTTCCCTGAAGACCCTGGAGACCCTGAACTCCTTGATTACCTTGAAGTCCTTGAAGTCCTTGATTGCCTTGAAGTCCTTGATTGCCTTGAAGTCCTTGTCTTCCTTGAGTTCCTTGTCTTCCTTGATTTCCCTGAAGACCCTGAAGTCCTTGAACACCTTGATTAGAAAGTCCTTGAAGACCTTGAAGACCTTGAAGTCCTTGAAGACCTTGAAGTCCTTGAGTACCTTGAGTACCTTGTCTTCCTTGAGTACCTTGTCTTCCTTGAGTACCTTGCAGTCCTTGAATACCGTTTGATCCTTGAACACCCTGATTGGAAAGACCTTGCGTACCTTGTCTTCCTTGAAGTCCTTGCGTTCCTTGGGGACCTTGTGTTCCTTGGAAGTCACTTAATGGTCCCTGAGTTCCTTGAGCTCCCTGAAGACTTGCTGCAGCCTGTGCTATTTTGAGTGTAGGTGAGTAACCAACTGTTACTTTATGTGAAGTACTTCCTAATGATACAGGCATTTAACTTATGCTGAGGGTTGAACTAAAGCATTTCCTTCAATGATTTTTTTTCTCTTTGAGGTATTGGAAATAGTAAAAATATTATAATAATATCTTCCTGGTTTTAACTGGTCAGTAACTGTATTTGCAATTGAAACAACAACTTGACCAGCAGAAGTCACAATTCCAACTCCAAACGATGTTGTAACATTAGCACCAGGAAATTTTGCAAGAGTTGCTTCACAGGAATATCCCAACAAGTCCAATGGAGAACCGTCTGGATTTGTTACAGTAAATACTTCCTCATAATCAGCACCTTGATCAATTGTTATATTAACTGCGGGAACTGCCATCTTTTAAAAGGTTTAAAGTATTTATGATATAATACATACTATAGAATAATAAAAAATATGAGTGAATTTCTTAAAAAAGGTTGGTACTATCTTCCCGAAATTATCACCCCAGAAGAAGCATTAGAGATTAAATATAAAAATTTATGTGGTGCAGTAAGAGAACTTGGAAATCTTAAAGGTCATTGGGATCCAGAAAGAGGAAAAGTATTAACTTGTTATGCTCCACCAACTTGTACTTATATTATGTGGAGAGTCAAACCAATTCTTGAGAAATTAGTTGGAGAAGAACTTTTACCTACTTATTGGTTCTCTACAACTTATCATAAAGGTGGATGGATGAACTGTCATACTGATCGCCCTTCTTGTGAAATATCAGTCACTATGAATATTTGTGGTGATGCTGCTTGGCCTATCAAACTCAAAGATAAGACGGGAAAAAATCGTGCAGTTGTAACACCTGTAGGACACGGAGTTGCTTATCTTGGAACTGAAGTAGAGCACTGGAGAAGTCCTTTAAGAACTCACAAAAATGATCGTTTTATGCAGTTATTTTTACACTTTGTAAGAAAAGGGGGTCAATATGCAGATTATGCATTTGACCGCAGTGATAAGTGTTATCAATTATTGAATATGACTCAACCTACTATACAGGTGGCAATGGGTCGTTAATCATAGGAATACTTCTCAGTTCTGCAACATAAGCATTATATATTGATTGATCTACTGATACTCCATTAGGTGCAGAAGGAAGTTCAAGTGGAAAAGTTGCAGAAGCAGGAAGATCGCGGAGAGATTGTCTCCAATCTTTAAAATCAGTAGCAAGATTAGTTCCTTGCTCTTTTGCTTTGATTACAATCCAATCTGTTTGTGCAAGAAGTTGATCTCTATATTTACGAATAAATTCCCAACGTTTTGCTTCTTGTCTTGCATCATAAGCAGCAATCTCTGCATCCCATTCTGATTGAGTAAGAACTTCTAAACCTTCTACTTCATTAATAGTAGTTGTATCTGGGCAGTTTGCAAGAAAATATTGAATTCCATTTGCATCAGTCAGAGTATAAACTCCTTCAAGACCCTCAATATTTGGACTCATCGTTCCAAACATAGGTCTTGAGAATTGCTCAAGAGTTGTTGCAAAAACGCTTGTATTGTCCCTATCAACCAAGTAATGTTTTACAAGTTGAGTCATTGTTATGTTCTAAAATACTTTCTTGTTATTTATGGAACCTTGATTCCATATTTCTTTTCAATCTCTCTATCTTGTTCTTCTTTTGTCTTAAATCCCTGCACTCGCATCCAGGTTACAAGTGTATAACGATGTCCCGAAATAACTGGTTCTACACAATGTTTATAGTATCTGGAGGATGGAAAACAAACAAGAAGCCCTGGTTCTGGTTTGATCTTAATTCTTAAATCCGGAAAAGAAAAATAACCACCTTCAAAATCATCATTTAAAAAAAGAACTGTAGAAAGATCACGATCTACACTCTTTTTCCACATAGTTGTTCCATCAGGATTTGTCCAAAGTGCTTCTGCATCATAGTGAGGTTTATAGTGCCCTCCTTTTTGATAATAAAGAAGTTGTGGCATTTCACTATCACGAATCTTAAAGTTATAAAAAGGATTGATAACGTGATCAATAATGTTTGCCATCAAGTCGTGAACTTGAGGAAGAATTGGAGTGATATCAGCACATTTAACATCTCTTGATGTTTTATCTACCTTATGTTCTGATTGTTTTGTGAGATTAGTTTTATCAGGATCAAAGACTCCCATCTGCTCTTGTTCGGCAGAGTTTGCAAAGTCAATCAGATATTTACAATTTTCTTTTGTGACAACTTTAGGTTGAATTAAAATATTAGATAGCAAATCATTCATAGGACTAATGATCTAGGTGTTTTATTTAGTTTGCGTTTGAGACTGCTGCTACATATCCTCTTATAAAAGTAAGTTTTTGTGATGGAACAGTAACAGTTTCTGTAGAGAAATCTAAACGATCTATAGTAGAGAATTTTCCATCAGTACCACCACCACCAAAGTATCCATAAGAACTAGTTGAGGATGCTGCTAAGTTATCTCTTGCTTGAGATAACTTAGGTGTTGGTGTTGATACAGTTTCTGTTGAAAAATCTAAACGATCTATGGTGCAAACTTGAATTGGAGTTACATTAACACCACCACCAAAGTAACCATAAGAACTGTTTGAGACTGCTGTTAAACCATCTCTTGCTTGAGATAACTTAGGTGTTGGTGTTGATACTGTTTCTGTAGAGAAATCTAAACGGTCTATGGTAGAAACAAAAGAAGAGGTATTACCGCCACCAAAATAACCATAAGAATTACTTGAGACTGCTGCTAAACCGAATCTTGCTTGAGATAACTTAGGTGTTGGTACTGATACGGTTTCTGTTGAGAAATCTAAACGATCTATAGTACAATATGCAGGTGTTGAAATATTTTTTATTGCTCCACCACCAAAGTAACCATAAGAACTACTTGAGGTTGCAGATAATGCTGTTCTTGATATTGATAACTTAGGTGTTGGTACTGATGTAGTTTCTGTAGAGAAATCTAAACGGTCTATGGTTGAGTAAGTTGTGGGAGTGGAATTTAAATAACCACCACCAAAGTATCCATAAGAACTACTTGAGGTTGCTGCAAATCCATAGTTTGCTTGAGATAACTTAGGTGTTGGCGTTGTTACTGTTTCTGTAGAGAAATCTAAACGATCTATAGTAGAATAAACAGGAGTATTACTTGTTCCACTACCACCACCCCAATAACCATAAGTTGCAGAACCAACTCTGCGGGTTCCGATTCCTCCTGATACTGCTGCTAATGCTAGTCTTGCTTGAGATAACTTAGGTGTTGGTATTGATACGGTTTCTGTTGAGAAATCTAAACGATCTATGGTGCAGACAAAACTAGGAGTAGAAATAACACCACCACCAAAGTAACCATAAGAACTGCTTGAGGCTGCTGCTAAACCGTATCTTGCTTGAGATAATTTAGGTGTTGGTACTGATACGGTTTCTGTGGAGAAATCTAAACGGTCTATAGTACAAACAAGAGTAGGAATAAGACCACCACCAAAGTAACCATAAGAACTGCTTGAGGCTGCTGCTAAAAATCCTCTTGATTGAGATAATTTAGGTGTTGGTACTGATACTGTTTCTGTAGAAAAATCTAGACGGTCTATGGTGGAAAAGAAAGGAGGAGTACCACCACCACCAAAATAACCATAAGAACTACTTGAGACTGCTGCTAATTGTTGTCTTGCTTGAGATAACTTAGGTGTTGGTGTACTTACAGTTTCTGTTGAGAAATCTAAACGATCTATAGTACAAACAAGAGTAGGAGTACTACCACCACCAAAATAACCATAAGAACTACTTGATACTGCTCCTATATTTCCTCTTGCTTGAGATAATTTAGGTGTGGGTACTGATACTGTTTCTGTTGAGAAATCTAAACGATCTATGGTCGAATAACGTGTTGGTGTAGGAATATAACCACCACCATAATAACCAGTAGTAGCACTCTCGGGCCAAGAAGTGAACTTTGGAGAACCTTTGAATATTGGGTTGCGGTTTATTTCAACTGCTGTTAAAGCAGATTTTGCTTGAGATAACTTAGGTGTTGGTGTTGTTACTGTTTCTGTAGAGAAATCTACACGATCTATTGTAGAATATTGAACACTTCCTATATTATTATAACCACCACCAAAGTAACCATAAGAATTACTTAAAGTTCCTGTTAATCTAGATCTTGCTTGAGATAACTTAGGTGTTGGTACTGATACTGTTTCTGTTGAAAAATCTAGACGGTCTATGGTAGATAATACAGATCCACCAATATAACCACCACCAAAGTAACCATAAGAATTACTTGAAATTGCTTTAAAAGAATTTCTTGCTTGAGATAACTTAGGTGTCGGTACTGATACTGTTTCAGTAGAGAAATCTAGACGGTCTATGGTAGATAATGCAGATCCAGTAGTACCACCACCAAAGTAACCATAAGAACTACTTGAGGTTCCTGTTAATCTACCTTTTTCTAAAGACAATTTTGGTGTTGGCGTTGTTACTGTTTCTGTAGAGAAATCTAAACGATCTATAGTAGAAAAAAAGGATGGAGTGGGAGTAAAACCACCACCAAAGTAACCATAAGAACTACTTGAGACTGCTGTTAATCCACCTCTTGCTTGAGATAACTTAGGTGTTGGTACTGATACTGTTTCTGTAGAAAAATCTAGACGGTCTATGGTGGAAAAGAAAGGAGGAGTACCACCACCACCAAAGTATCCATAAGAACTACTTGAAGATCCTGTTAAACTATTTTTTGCTGAAGACAATTTAGCTGGTATTACGGGAGATGCTATAGTTTCTGTAGAGAAGTCTAGACGATCTATAGTAGAAACATTAGTAGCGAGAACATTTTCACCACCACCAAAGTAACCATAAAGTAGTCCAGGAATATCTAAACTAAGTCCTTCGTTAATATTTGCGAGTTGTTCTGTTCTTACTTCTCTGAGTGAAAATATACCAGACATTAGATTCCAAATATAGAATACTTTGGAGTTGTCTGACGCCAGAACTCCATTTCTTTATATTTATCTGTTATATACTTACTAAGATACTTTGAATTATCTCGATTAATTTTTTCTACCTTATTTCTGACTGTATGCATATTTTCAAGACCATAAACAACATCATTTTCATTTTCTTTTGATTTTACATTTGAGAAATCATAAGAATAAAATGGTATGTTCAGAAATGTATGAATACGATTGAGTTCTCTTTGTGGATTTTGAATTAGGTCTTCATACTCTACAAATAACAGATGTCTTTGGTGCCCCTTACGAAATGCTTCTGCAAGTGCGTGATATGATTGACCTATAATACCTTGAGGAGACATTAGATACTCACAACGATTATCATTCGTGAGTTCTAAGTTGTTACTCCGAAGTGCTTGATCGATAAAAGAAAGTGATTTGCTCTTCTGTATTAATGAAAGAAAAGAAACCATAATATCTTGTATGCTTCTTACCATACAGATAATCTTTGGTTCTGGTGTAATGTAGTCCTTAATGTGTTGAATTTGATTGACCCAACCTCTTGACTTATCAATAATAATCAGTTCTTGTGTATTAAAGTAATAGTTATGAGGTATAGACGATAAGACCTTATGAGCACACTCTGGTTTTGGATTTGCCTTATATTGCTCTGAATTATATAAGAGGTATTCTTCTGTATAGTGAATTGTATCCAGAAGAGGAGAGTTTGTGGATGCGTGTATCTCTGGATTTTGATTGAGTAGTGCTGTTAATAAAGTCGAACCTGAACGTGGAAGTCCAGACATAAAATAAAAAGTTTTCATCATATTAGTTTGCGTTTGAGACTGCTGCTAAATTACTTCTTGCTTGTGTAAGTTTTTGTGATGGAACTGTAACAGTTTCTGTTGAGAAATCTAGACGGTCTATGGTGGAAACAACGGCAGGAGTGGGATTAAGACCACCACCAAAGTATCCATAAGAACTACTTGAGGTTGCTGCTAAAGCATTTCTTGCTTGAGATAACTTAGGTGTCGGTACTGATACTGTTTCTGTAGAGAAATCTAGACGATCTATGGTGGAAACTTGAGTAGGTCCAGCAATATTACCACCACCAAAGTAACCATAAGAACTGTTTGAGACTGCTGTTAAATTTTGTCTTCCTTGAGATAACTTAGGTGTAGGTACTGATACTGTTTCTGTTGTGAAATCCAGACGGTCTATGGTGGAGTAAAAATTACCAGGAGAAAAATAACCACCACCAAAGTAACAATAAGAACTACTTGAGGTTGCTGATATTGTAGTCTTTCTTTGAGATAAATTAGGTGTTGGTACTGATACTGTTTCTGTTGAGAAATCTAAACGGTCTATGGTACAGACAGCACCAGGGGTGGTATTTCCTGCACCAAAGTAACCATAAGAACTACTTGAAGTTCCTCTTACTCCATTTTTTGCTTGAGATAAACTAGATGCTGGTACTGATACTGTTTCTGTTGAGAAATCTAAACGGTCTATGGTACAAACAAGAGTAGGAGTACCACCACCACCAAAGTAACCATATGAGATACTTGAGGTTGCTGTTAAATTGATTCTTGCTTGAGATAACTTAGATGTTGGTACTGTGACGGTTTCTGTGGAGAAATCTAGACGGTCTATGGTAGAGACAGCAGCACCAGCATTACCACCACCCCAATAACCATAAGTCGCAGAACCAACTCTTCGGGTTCCGATGCCTCCGGATACTGCTGCAAATTGACCTCTATCTTGAGATAACTTAGGTGTTGGTACTGATACTGTTTCTGTTGAGAAATCCAGACGTTCTATTGTGCAAACATAAATACCAGTAGAACCACCACCAAAATAACCATAAGAATTACTTGAGGTTGCTGCTAAATCAGTTCTTCCTGCAGATAACTTAGGTGTGGGTACTGATACTGTTTCTGTGGAGAAATCTAGACGGTCTATTGTGGAAGCATTACCAGGAAGAAAACCACCACCAAAGTAACCATAAGAACTACTTGAGGTTGCTGCTAAACCGTATCTTGCTTGAGATAACTTAGGTGTTGGTACTGATACTGTTTCTGTTGAAAAATCTAGACGGTCTATGGTGCAGAAAAAAGTAGGAATATTACCACCACCACCAAAGTAACCATAAGAACTACTTGAGACTGCTGCCAATTCTCGTCTTGCTTGAGATAACTTAGGTGTTGGTACTGATACTGTTTCTGTTGAAAAATCTAGACGGTCTATGGTGCAGAAAATAGTAGGAGAACTACCATAACCACCACCAAAGTAACCATAAGAACTACTTGAGACTGCTGCCAATTCTTGTCTTGCTTGAGATAACTTAGGTGTTGGTACTGATACTGTTTCTGTTGAAAAATCTAGACGGTCTATGGTGCAGACAAAACTAGGAAGAGAAATAACACCACCACCAAAGTAACCATAAGAACTACTTGAGACTGCTGCCAATTCTCGTCTTGCTTGAGATAACTTAGGTGTTGGTGTACTTACAGTTTCTGTTGAAAAATCTAGACGG
>Ga0315902_10011572_pt1 | contig 11567 bp, 7 predicted proteins | sample LakEriMetagenome_9_FD_203523 | JGI IMG/M metagenome (GOLD analysis project Ga0315902, IMG submission 203523) | Freshwater fungal communities from buoy surface, Lake Erie, Ohio, United States - Buoy 12 MA117 | ecosystem: Environmental > Aquatic > Freshwater > Lake > Lake biofilm | place: USA... | reverse complement strand
TTGTCGCGCGCGACGGTGATGCAGGCGCCCGCCGCCCGCAGCGTGCCGTACAAGAAAGATCCCCGCTTCCCCTTCCTCGGCATGTATGGCGAAACCGACGACATGACCGGGGGATTCGGCCAAAAAGGTGTCGATGCGTTCGCCGCATTCCTCGATCAGGGCGGCACGCTGATCGCCATCGGCGAGAGCGCCCGGTTGCCGATCGAGTTCGGTTGGGCGGGTACGGTCGACAAAACGCCGGTGCCCGGGCTCACCTCGCAGCGGCCGCTCGTGGAAGCGGAGATCGTCCGCACGGCGCACCCCGTGTTCTACGGCTTTGGGACGAAGACGATTCCGGTGAAATACGTGGGCGGCACGCCGTTCAAGGTGGGCATCGCCGATGAAGGCAATGTGCTCGCTCGCTATGTCGGTGGAGACAAGGCCGTTCTGTCGGGCCTGATGACGGGCGCCGATTCGCTCAAGGCGCGGCCCTTCGCCGTAGACATCCCGCAAGCCGTCAACGGCCGTGGCCGCGTGCTGCTGTTTGCGAACAATCCGATCTACCGGTGGCAGAATCACGGCGAGTTCGGGATGGTCTTCAACAGCCTCATCAACTGGAACGACCTCGGCCTCACGTGCAGCGGAACCACGCGATGCTAGGAGGATGTCACGTTCGGTAGTTCGGCGCCGGTGTGTGGATAAAAATCCATGCGCCGGCGCCGTGTTTTTCTCGAAGCGTAATGCATCCAACTGCAACCAATTCCATGGGTTGCGCGTGTCGAACGAACGTGTATTCTAGGAAAGAATTCCGCGTTTCCCACACTTCGCCCGACGCGCCCGTATGGAGCTTCCCCGGATGACCTTCGAGTTCGAAGAGAACGCCACGCAGAACGCCCGGATGAAGGTGGTCGGGGTCGGTGGTGGCGGTGGGAACGCCGTGAATCGCATGATCGAGGAGCATCTCGAAGGCGTCGAGTTCATTTCCGTGAACACCGACGCGCAGGCGCTCCTCAACTCCAAGGCCGACGTCAAGATCCAGATCGGCAAGAAGATCACGCGAGGGCTTGGCGCCGGCGCGCGACCGGAGATCGGCAAGCAGGCCATCGAGGAAAATCTCGAAGACTGCAAGCGCGTCATCAGCAATGCGGATCTGGTGTTCGTCACCTGCGGCATGGGTGGCGGTACGGGAACCGGTGCGGCGCCGGTGATCTGCCAGCTCGCGCGTGAAGCCGGTGCACTCACGGTCGGCATCGTCACTCGCCCCTTCCTCTTCGAAGGACGCAAGCGCATGCGCCAGGCCGAGGAAGGGATCGCGGAGATGCGCAAGCATGTGGACACGATGATCGTCGTGCCGAACGAGCGGCTGCTGGCCGTGGTCGGCAAGGGGATCCCGTTCCACGAGGCACTCAAGAAGGCCGACGAAGTCCTTTTGCATGCCACACAGGGCATCTCGGTACTCATCAGCGAGACCGGGCTCGTCAACGTCGACTTTGCCGACGTGCGCACGGTCATGCAGAACGGGGGCTCGGCCCTCATGGGCACCGGGATCGGGCGCGGGGAGAACCGGGCGATGGAAGCGGCCCAGCAGGCGATCGCCTCGCCGCTCCTCGACAATGTGTCGGTCTCCGGTGCCACCGGCGTACTCGTCAACATCACGGGTGGCGAAGACCTCACCCTCGGCGAAGTCCATCAGATCAACGACATCGTGCATGATGCGGTGGGCGATGACGCGGAAATCATCTTCGGCGCCGTCCATGAGCCGGCCATGATGGGGGAGATCCGGGTCACCGTGATCGCCACCGGGTTCGACCGGTTCGTCCAGCAGAGTGGCGGAGCGCACCATGGCGCCCCCATGGGTGCCATGCCGACCCCTTCCGCCACGTCGGCGTCCGCGGCATCTTCCGGAACGGCTCCCAAGGGGCCGGCGGTGCTCCCGTTCCCGACCCGAGGACAGGCGCCCCGTCCGGCGGCTCCGGCCACACGCCCTTGGGAAGCGGCCTCGCAGCGCCCGCCGCGAGTCCCGCCCTCCAATTCGTCGACGAGTGCTGAACTCGACGACATGGAAATCCCGACGTTTATTCGGAGACAGATGGATTGACGCCGACCGTTCGCACGCTGCTCGTCACTGCCGGATGCCTGGGGCTCGGAGCAGCCGCGATTTCGCTCGGACGTCCTGTTGAATCGCGCCCCGCAGCCAGTGTCCTGGCTGCGGGGCCTCGTATGTCATCCCGGTGGCTCACCCGCGTGGACACGGTCCGACGCGGTGAACCCCTGTCCCGGGTGCTGACCCGGGCCGGCGTCTCGCCCGACGACGTCGCGGACGCCTTGCGCGCGTCTTCTGCCATCGATGCCCGCCGGATTCGTCCTGGCACCACGATCACAACGCGCGTGCACCCCGATTCGGGGGCCACGGAAATCGCGCTGCAGTTGGCGATCGATCGGGTGGTGCGCTTGCGCCGCAACGAGGCGGAGCCGTCGTGGTCGGAGTACGAGGAAACGTTGCCGTGGTCGACGGATACGGTGGTCGTCGGAGGGATCGTGACGAACACCCTGACGCAGGCGATCGCGGACGGGGCCGCGGCCTTCCCGGGCGCGCAGCGCACGGAGTTGGCCTATGCCTTGGCCGACATTCTGGAATACCGCGTCGACCTCAGCCGTGATTTGCAGGTCGGGGACACGGTCCGCGTGCTCGTGGAGCGGCAGCGCACCACCACCGGGCTGGTTCGTCCTGGGGCGATCATCGCGGCGCGCATGACGGTGGGCGGCAAACCGGTCGAGACGGTCCGCTTCACGCAGCGTGGACGGGTGGCGTATTTCGACGGCGACGGAAAGGCGATGCGCGCGGCGTTCTTGCGAGCGCCGCTCGCGTTCCGCCGGATCAGCTCCGTTTTCGGGCTTCGCCGGCACCCCATCCTTGGCACCGTACGTCGCCATCAGGGCACCGACTACGCCGCAGCGCGCGGGACGCCGGTCCGTGCCTTGGGTAATGGCAGGGTGATCTTCGCTGGATGGCGCGGGGGCTACGGCAAGACCGTCGAGATCCGTCATGCCAATGGTTTCGTCACCCGGTACGGTCACTTGCACGCATTTGGTCGCGGGATCAAGCGTGGGGTCAACGTGAGTATCGCCGAAACGATCGGGCAGGTGGGCTCGACCGGTCTCTCGACCGCGCCACATCTCCATTTCGAGGTGCTGGTCGGCGGCGTCCATCGAGATCCCCGCGTCGCACTGCGCAACGTGACGGGGGAGCCGCTCGCCCCCAATCAGCGTGCGGCGTTCCTGCAGCTGAAGACGAGTCTGCTCGCCCGCCTCTCGAGTGGCGGCGCGGTGGCCAGTGGCTCAGTGTTGGGCGCCGGTGACTGATCCCGGTCCCGTCGAGCGAAGAGCGCCGACCGCGCGTAACAGCCGTAACAGCACGGGGCAGGGACTGGAATGGTTCCGCGCCCCGTCGGTGTTTTTCACCCCTCGTGTGGTAGGGTGGTCGTCGTGATGCGCTGGATGGTGGCCGCGGTTCTGGGATCGGTGGCGGCGTGGTGGTCGTATCGGCGGGTGCGCGGTCAGGTGGCAGGGAGCGCTGGGGGGAGACTCACACCGCTCCTTATGCTCTTGCGCGCGGCGGCGATCACGCTGGTGGCCGCGCTATTGCTCGGCGCGCCGGCCGGTCGAGCCCGACCTGCCGCACCGCTCGTGGCGATTGACGTATCCGCGTCCTGGCGCCGCGCCGTGGGGGATGACAGCGCCTTTGTCACGGCCTGGCGCCAAGCGGTCCGCGACAGCGTGACGCGTCTTGCGCCGGCCGATGCCCCACTCGTGTTTGTGGGCGATTCCATACGGGACGCGGCGCTCGGCGATCTCACGACCGTGTTGCCGAACGATCAGCGGTCCATCCTGCGGGGTGCGGTCGATCGTGCCGCCGCATTGGGACGTCGACTCATCCTGGTGACGGATGGCACCGTCGATGATCCTGAGGCGCTTGCCGAGGCGCCCGCCGGCTCGCAGGTCATCCGACTCCCCATCTCGAACAAGCGCGATGTCGCAGCGGTCGACCTGCAGCTGCCGCCCGCGGCGACGGCCGGTGACTCACTGACCGTCGGGGTGACGGTGGCCGCCGGCGGCACCATCACCCCCGATGGACAGGTGCACGTGCGTGTCGACGGACGCGAGGTGGGATCGGCGCCGTTGCCCGCCCTCGCGCAATTCGCTTCGACTCGCGTGAGCGTGCCGGTGGTGATCCCGCGCGGCGCATCGATCGCGGTGGTCCAGGCCGTGACGGAGATCGCGTCGGATGTGGAGGCGCGAAACGATACGGTGAGCGCCGCACTGGAGATCGTCGACCGACCGGCGGCGGTGTTCGTCTCCACCGCACCCGACCTCGATGTACGCGAGGCACTGGTAGTGCTCCGTGGCGCCTTGAACGTGCCGACGCGTGCCTACCTGCGGGTCGCGCCGAACCAATGGCGCATCGAAGGATCGCTGCAGCCGATCAGTGAAGCCGAGGTGAAGGTCCGCATGCAGGCCGCCGGCATGGTGATCGTGCATGGGGATACGGCGTGGGCCCGCGAGGTGCGAACCGGAGCCCGCGCGTTGTGGGTGCCGGCACCGCCGACCGCGGCCGCGCGTGCCGGGGAGACGGCCCGCGCGGCCGAATGGTACGCGTCGGGAGTGCCGCGCTCGCCGTTGGCGGCAGCCTTGAGCGGTATTCCCTTCGACTCACTCCCGCCGATCACCCTCGGCACGGGGGTGCGCCGAGGGACGCCGGTCCTCACCATGCAGATGGGGAAACGGGGCGACGCCGTGCCAGCCGTGGCGGTCGTTGAGCGCCCTGGTGCCCGTGAGGTCCTGATCGCCGGGTCGGGCTACGCGGGATGGGCACTCCGCAGCGGGCGCAGCGGTGAAGCGTTCACGGCCCTCTGGGGCGCTATATTCGATTGGTTGGCTGGTGGTCGCGGCGATCTCCGCCCCGCGCGTCCGGCGACGGCCAGTGTTCGCGCAGGCGATCCGGTGGAATGGCGTCGTGGTGGTGCCGATTCGATCGTTGTGGTGCGCCTGCAGGATCGCTCGGGGGGCACCGATTCACTCCGGCTCCTCTTCACGGGGACCACGACGGAGCTCCGATCCCCAGCGCGCCGCGCGGGGGTATATGACGTCGTGACGTCGGGGGGCAACGCCGTACTCGTCGTCAATGCGTCGCGTGAGTGGCTCCCGCGGGCGCCGGTGGATCCTGCGATGCGCGCGGCGAGTACGGATATCACGCGGGGAGCACCGCGCTTGCTCGATGCGTCATGGCCGTTCGTTGTCATCCTGCTGTTGCTCAGCGCCGAGTGGATCGGTCGGCGCTCCGGCGGTCAGCGCTGAGTGACGCGCGCGCGCCGAGTCCACTGATTTTCACTTAGCCTTCCGTACTGCTCCATGGCTCGTCTGTTCCGCCGAAAAGATGATGTGCCCAAGTCGTCATTGTGGCAGCGCTTCAAGGACGTCATGCGCACCGATGTCGCGGTGCTGTTCAAGGGTGTGGACGAGGGCTCGTTGGAAGCGCTGGAAACGCTGCTCATCGAGTCCGATTTCGGTGTGCCGACCTCGCTCGCGCTCGTCGCCGAAGTCGAACGGCGGCACAAGCTCGGTGAGGTCAAGACCGAAGCGGAATTCCGTCAGGCGCTCGCCGACGGGGTGGAGGCGGCCCTGCGTCGAGGCAATGCCGACCCGATGCTGCGGGTGGCTGCCAGTGGCCCAACTGTGCTGCTCGTGATTGGCGTGAATGGCGCCGGCAAGACCACCTTCATCGGCAAGTTGGCCGCGCAATTTCGCCGTGAAGGCAAGCGTGTGCTGCTCGGCGCCGCCGACACCTTTCGCGCTGGTGCCATCGATCAGTTGCGCGTGTGGTCCGAACGGGCCGGCGTCGACTTCGTTGGTGGGGCCCCCGGGTCGGATCCGGCTGCCGTCGCCTTCGATGCGGTGGAGGCCGGCATCACACGCGCTGTAGACATCGTCATCGTGGATACCGCGGGGCGGTTGCACACGAGCGACGACCTCATGACCGAGTTGCGCAAGATCCATCGCGTGATCGGCAAGCGGCTGCCGGACGCGCCGCACGAGGTGCTCCTTGTGCTTGATGGCACCATCGGGCAGAACGCCCTTAATCAGGCGCGTACCTTCTCGGCGGCCGTGCCGGTCACCGGTGTCGTCGTGACCAAACTCGATGGAACGGCGAAAGGCGGGATTGTCGTCGCGGTCCACGAGGCGCTCGACGTGCCCGTGAAGTTCGTGGGGCTCGGTGAACAGATCGGCGATCTGGAACCATTCGATGCGGCCGAATACGCGCGCGAACTCGTCGAGGCCTGAACCGAATGGCGCCCGTGTCTGAGCGGACGCCATTCGACGATCGCGACGCCAGGCGCCGCCGCCGTGCCAGCCCCGCACCGGCGCTGACGCTCGACACGCCAGTCACCTATCTCAAGGGGGTCGGTCCGGCGCGCGCCCTGACCTTGGCGCGTCTCGGGATCACCGTCGCGGGTGATCTGCTGCGTCACATTCCGCACCGGTACGAAGATGCGTCGACGGTGACGCCGATCGTACAGGCCGACATCGGGACGGACGTGACCGTGCTGGGGCAGGTGGTGGCCAAGGGGATCCTGCCCACGAGAAAGGGGCTGCGCGTCTTTCAGGCCGTGATCAAGGACGCATCAGGGCTGTTGGAAATTGCGTGGCCTGGGCAGCCGTTTCTCGATCGCACCATCGACAAGGGCGATTGGCTCCTCTGCACCGGCACGGTGAAGTTCTTCCATGGCCGCCGTCTGCAGCCGCGCGAGTTCGTCAATCTCGGTCCCGATGAAGAGGGAACCGGCGGCGGCCGCGTGCTCGCCGTCTATCCGGCCACGGAAGGCATGTCGCCGCGGATGCTGCGCGGGCTGCTTGAGCAGCATCTGGATGCGCTGTTACCGCTTGTGCGCGAAACGATGCCGGCGCATGTCCTGGCCGCTGCCGACGTGCCCGCACTTCCCGAGGCGCTTCGCCTCGTGCACCGTCCGCCATCGGTTGAGGCCGCGCTACGCGGACGCGCACGGTTGGCCTTCGAGGAGCTGCTGTGCGTACAGCTGCTGCAGCGCCGCGCGAATCAGCTGGCGCGGGTAGCCCGCGGCGGTCGTGCCTTCGAAAATCGGCGTGACCTCACATCCAAGCTGCGTGCGGCCCTCCCGTATACGCTGACGCACGCCCAGGTGCGGGCCATTCGCGAAATCGTCGCCGACATGGCCAGCCCGCGCCGCATGCACCGACTGCTGCAGGGGGATGTCGGCGCCGGCAAGACCGTGGTCGCGGTCTTCTCCGCGCTCCTCGCGATTGAAAACGGCGCGCAGGTCGCGTTCATGGCACCAACCGAGCTGCTGGCCGAGCAACATGCCCGTGGGATCGAACGCCTGTTGGCGCCACTCGGGATTTCCCCGGTGCTATTGACTGGACGGCTGGGCGCCCGGGAGCGGCGCGAGGCGCTGACACGATTGGCTGCGCACGAACCGGTGTTCGCCGTTGGCACACATGCCCTCCTGCAGGACGAGGTGCGCTTCGCGAATCTTGGACTCGCCGTCATCGACGAGCAGCATCGCTTTGGCGTCGAGCAGCGGGCCGCGCTCGGGTCCAAAGGTGTGGCCCCGGACGTGTTGCTCATGAGTGCCACGCCGATCCCGCGGTCGCTCGCCCTCACGATGTACGGGGATCTCGATGTCAGCGTGCTTGATGAACGGCCCCCTGGTCGCCAGCCCATCACGACAGTGCTGCGCCCGGAATCCGGCCGCGCCAAGGTCTTCGAGTTCGCGAATCAGCAGATCGAGGCGGGGCGGCAGGTGTATGTCGTCTATCCGCTGATCGAGACCAGCGAAAAGATCGATCTCAAGGCTGCGACCGTGATGTATGAGGCGTTGGTGCAGGGCCCGCTGGCTGCGCGGCGCGTGGCCTTGCTGCACGGCAGACTCCCGGCCGACGAGCGCGATGCCATCATGCGGGCGTTCCGCGACGGGGCGATTGATGTCCTGGTCGCCACGACCGTCATCGAGGTGGGCATCGATGTGGGGAATGCCACGGTGATGATCATCGAACACCCCGAGCGATTCGGGCTGTCGCAGCTGCACCAGCTGCGAGGTCGCGTGGGGCGTGGTGCCGAGCAGTCCTATTGCATCCTGCTGGGTGACGTGGGACCGGAGGCGGCAGAGCGCCTGACGATGTTTGGCAGCACCGAAGACGGCTTCGAGATCGCGCGCGCCGACCTCCGCCTGCGGGGGATGGGGGATCTGTTCGGCGCGCGGCAACATGGGGAGCCCGCGTTTCGCGTGGCCGATGTGCTGCGCGATGAGCAGCTCAATGACGTGGCCCGACAGGTGGCCGACGAGATCCTTTTTTCCGATCCCACGCTGGCGTTGCCGGCGCACGCCGGACTTCGCCACACGCTCACGGTCGGCTACGCCCGGGCGCTGGAGCTGTTCCAGGTCGGCTGAGGGGCCCCGCGGTACCAGCCCTTGAGCGCCGCCGACTGCTGGGCAGTACATACCGCGTCCCCGTCGGATGCATATTCCGATCGTTGGCGCCGTTTTCCTGTTGCCCCTCTACCCGCTGCTCTCGTGAACAAGGCTACCACCCGCATTGCCGATCTCAAGCACCACGTTGGCACCACCGTGACGGTGCGTGCGTGGGTCACTCACCTGCGGTCGAAGGGGAAGCTGGGGTTCGCCGTGGTGCGCGACGGCACGGGCATCATGCAGGCGGTCGTCGTGAAGGCCGAAGTCCCGGAGGAGGCCTGGGCCGCTTTCGGTGAGCTCACGCAGGAGTGCAGCGTCGCCCTCACCGGTGAGGTGCGCGCCGATGCGCGGGCGCCGGGGGGCTTCGAGATGGGCGTGTCGGCGCTCGCGCTGATCGGCACGAGTCCGCTCGATTATCCGATTCAGCCCAAGGAACACGGCATCGACTTCCTGCTCGACAATCGCACCTTCTGGCTCCGCAGCCAGCGGCAGGTGGCGATCATGCGCGTCCGGCATGAACTCGAGCAGGCGGTGCATGACTTCTTCTATGCGCGCGATTTCATCCGCTGCGATACGCCCATCCTCACGGCGGCCATCGGGGAGCGCGCGGGGCTGTTCAGCACCGAGTATTTCGACGAAGGGGTCGCCTATCTCGCGCAAACCGGGCAGCTGTACGGTGAGGCGCTCGCGGCGGCGATGGGGCGCATTTACACGTTCGGCCCGACGTTCCGCGCCGAAAAGTCCAAGACGCGTCGTCATCTGACCGAGTTCTGGATGATCGAACCGGAGATGGCGTGGTACGACCAGGACGACAACATGGACCTGCAGGAGGACTTCGTCCGCTATCTGGTCGAGCGTGTGCTCGAGCGGCGCCAGGAAGAGCTCAAGGTCCTCGAGCGCGACACCAGTAAGCTTGATTGCGTGTCGCAGCCGTTTGTCCGACTCGATTACGGCGAGGCCGTAAAACTCGCCCAATCGAAGGGGAGCGACATTCAGTGGGGGGACGACCTCGGGGCGCCGGATGAAGCGCTGATCGTGGACGTGCATCAGCGCCCGGTCTTCGTCGTGAACTATCCGAAGGAAGCCAAGGCGTTCTACATGAAGGAGAACCCGGCCGACCCACGCACGGTACGCTGCGCCGACCTCCTGGCGCCGGAAGGGCGTGGGGAAATCATTGGCGGGTCGCAGCGTGAGGATGATTACGACAAGATCCTCGCGCGCCTCACACACGAAGGGCTCCCGGTCGAGGCCTATGGCTGGTACCTCGATCTCCGGAAGTACGGCACCTTCACGCATTCAGGCTTCGGACTCGGGCTCGAGCGTACCATCGCGTGGATCTGCGGCATCGAGCACATTCGCGAGGTGATTCCGTTCCCGCGGCTGATGGGGCGCATCACGCCGTAAGGCACCGACATGGAGCGCGTGAGGCTATTCCGCGCGCTCCTCGGCTTTCACGGCGTCCCAGTAGCGATCCTGCTCCTCGAGCGACAACTCGGGGAGCGTTTTGCTGTCCACCGCCGCCAATGCCTCCATGCGGCGATAGCGCGCGACGAACTTCGCGTTCGTCCGATCGAGCGCGAGCGCCCCGTGTACGCCGGTTTTTCGGCACAGATTGACCACCGCGAACAGCAGGTCACCAAGCTCCGCCTCGAGCGCGTCGGTATCAGACACCGCGCCTGTCATCGGATCGATCAGGCGGCTCACCTCGTCCAGCTCTTCGCGCACCTTGGCCATCGGTCCGAGCGCATCGGGCCAATCGAACCCTACGCCCGCCGCGCGGTCCTGCAGGCGATGCGCCCGGTGCAGCGAGGGAAGACCAGCGGGCAGCCCATCCTCCAGCGTCGAGCGCTTGGCCTTGGCGGCCTTCATCGATTCCCACGGACGCTTGATCCCGTCGCCGTACAGGTGGGGATGCCGCGCGTGCATCTTGGCGATCAGGGCGCCGGCTACATCCTGCATGGTGAAGCCGCCGCGCTCCTCGGCAATCACTGAATGAAACAGAACCTGAAGCAGCAGATCGCCGAGCTCGTCGCGCAGGACGGCATCGTCCCCGCCGGCAATCGCGTCGTCCACCTCATGGGATTCCTCGATGAGATACGGCCGGAGCGACTGATGCGTTTGCACTCGATCCCAGTCGCAGCGCGCCCGCAGATCCTTCATCAGGGCAAGGGCATCATCGAGTGATCGCGGGGCAGGGGCGGGCGTGGCACCCTCTGACGGGATCTCCTGCATCGTTGCTCCGGTATCGGCTGAGCGCTTAGGATTGCCGGTATGGCCTCCCCGGCAATATACCCGACCCCGCCGCACGCTTTCGATCGCGCGTGGCTTGCGGTGGACCTCGCCGCACTCCGGCACAATGCGGCCGCCCTGCGCGCGCGCGCCGGCGTCCCGCTGCTTCTGCTCGTCAAGGCGAACAGCTATGGGCTCGGGGCGGAAGCGGTGTGTCGGGCGCTGGGTGTCCCCTTCAGCGACGCACGATACACGCCGCCGGCGGGGACCGAGGCGCCGTGGGGGGTCGGGGTCGCATCGCTCGACGAGGCCGAGTCGCTCCGTCGCGCCGGATGTCTGGGGCGCATCGTCTGTTGCACGCCACTCCTGGCCGACGAACTGCCACGCGCCCATGCCCTCGAAGTGCGGCCCGCGCTGCACCGTCCTGAGGACATTCGTGCATGGGGCGCGTTGGGGGGTGGGGCGTACCATCTGTCCATCGATACGGGAATGGCGCGTGCAGGCGTTCGCTGGGATCTGGTCGATGCGCTCCGCGACGCGGTTCGTGCGGTGCCCCCGGAGGGCGTGTTCACTCACTTCCATTCGGCCGACGAATCGCTCCCGTCGCGCATCGAACAGGACGAGCGGTTTGACGAGGCGCTCGGTCAGCTGGCGGATGTGCTCCCACGGGGTGTGCTTCGCCACCGCGACAACAGCGGGGGGATCGACAGTCGCACTGGTGGCTCACCCGGCGAGCTGGCGCGGGCTGGCATTGCCTTGTACGCCGGTCTGTTCGCCGATTCGCTGCATCTGGCGCAGACGGTGCACCTGAGGGCCCGCATCGTCGATGTGCGCGACGTCCATGCCGGCGAGACG
>Ga0315902_10011569_pt1 | contig 11568 bp, 8 predicted proteins | sample LakEriMetagenome_9_FD_203523 | JGI IMG/M metagenome (GOLD analysis project Ga0315902, IMG submission 203523) | Freshwater fungal communities from buoy surface, Lake Erie, Ohio, United States - Buoy 12 MA117 | ecosystem: Environmental > Aquatic > Freshwater > Lake > Lake biofilm | place: USA... | reverse complement strand
TGCTCCGGCAGGAGGGCACCGAACGCGCCGGCAGCAGCCCGCTGAACGACGAGAAGCGGCCCGGCACCTACCACTGTGCCGGCTGCGACCTGCCGTTGTTTGCCCACACCACCAAGTTCGACAGCGGCACCGGCTGGCCGAGCTTCTGGGCCCCGCTGCCCGACGCGCTGGGCACCAGCACCGACTACAAGCTGATCCTGCCGCGTGTCGAGTACCACTGCGCGCGTTGCGGCGGCCACCAGGGCCACGTCTTCGACGACGGTCCGCGGCCGACCGGCAAGCGTTACTGCAACAACGGAGTGGCGCTGCGTTTTGCGCCGTCGGCATGAAGCGCCGCGCGCTCTTCGGGCTGACGCTGGGCGTCCTGGTCGCGCTGGCCGTCGGCGTCGGCACCGCGCTGTCGCAGGGCAGTTCGCCCGCCAAGCCGGCGCCTGCCGCCGGCGCCCCCCTGGCGCCCGGCCTCGCCAGGGCGACGTTCGCGGGCGGCTGCTTCTGGTGCGTCGAGTCCGACTTCGACAAGGTGCCGGGAGTGGTCTCGACGACCAGCGGCTACATCGGCGGTCATGTCGCCAACCCGAGCTACGAACTGGTCTCGGCCAAGCTCACCGGCCACGCCGAGGCGGTGGAGATCGTGTTCGACACGACCAAGGTGAGCTACGCCCAGCTGCTCGAGAAGTTCTGGCGCAGCATCGACCCGACAACCAAGGATCGCCAGTTCTGCGACAGCGGCAGCCCGTACCGCTCGGCCATCTTCACCCACGGGCCCGAGCAGGCAGAGCAGGCCCACGCCTCGAAAGCCGCACTGGACAAGAACAAGCCGTTCAGCGCCCCCATCGTGACCCAGATCCACCCGGCGACGGCGTTCTACCCCGCCGAGGAGTACCACCAGGACTATCACCTGAAGAATCCGGTGCGCTACAAGCTGTACCGCAACGGCTGCGGGCGCGACGCCCGGCTGGCCGAGCTCTGGGGCGCGGCGAAGTAGGCGTTGGCTCGGGGTGACACGTGGCTTCCCCGGGGGCGGCGGGTGGCCGGGCTGATTACACTGCGCGAGCCTCGGGCCTGGCCCGACGGTTCTTCGCAGTCTCCCACCACCTGAGCCGCCGCGTCATGACGAACTTCCTGCCCGCCCTTTCTCTGGCCTGCTGCGCCGCCTTGCTGGCCACCACCGCCCAGGCCGAAGACCCGAAGAAGATGGCGGGCAACAAGCGTCTGATGGATCACTCCAACAAGCTGCTGATCGCCGAGGCCGATGCGATCAAGGTGATGGACGAGAACATCCCGGCGAGTGCCTGGAAGATCACCAAGGGCAGCCAGTACGTCTGGGTGAGCCAGGTCGAAGGCGGCATGAAGGGCACGACCTGCGTCATCGCGGCGCGCGTGATGGTGCTGCCGTTGACGACGACGCTGAACGTGCCGCTGTTCCGCCCGCGCCAGACCGCCACGGCCTACGACGCCGCCGCGAACAGCAGCACCGAGGCCTGCAAGACGATGGCCAGGGACAAGCTGAAGGAAGCGACGCAAGCCGTCGCCTCGTCGATCGTCAAGACCTGAAGTCGCGTCACAGGCAACGTGCCAGCCTGACGCGCAGCCCCTCGCGCAGCACATACACCTGCGGCTGAGCACGGCCCACCGGCAGCACCTCGAGCCGCAGGGCCCCACCCGAGACGATCTCGCCGCGGAATCGCGCCGCGGGCGGGCGTTCGGCATCGTTGGCGCGGGCACTGCCCGGCCCGTGGGTCTCGAAGGTCCCCTGGGCCTCGAATCGACCACCCGGTTGCCACGGCACCGCGCCGGGGATGTAGCCCGTCGCACAGTCGAGTTCCAGTCGCGTTCCTTCGGGTTCGACCACGAGTTGCGCCCGGTCGCCGCCCCAGGTGCCTGCCAGCGCCGTGCCCGCTCTTGGCGCGGCGTCGATTGCCAGCGACACCCAAGGTCCCGCCAGCACCAGCAGTCCCGCCGCGATCCTGGCCGCCCCACGCCGTGGAATGTCGACGGGCCGGGTCATGGCGGCAACAAGGCGTTCTTCACGGTCGCCAGCTGGCGCCGCGACACCGCCAGCCATTCGTCAGCGGCACCCGGCACCGCGACCCGCAGCGACCAGGCACCGGCTTCGCCGGCTTCGTCGCCGGCCTCGTCGTCACCGCGCAACGCCAGTTCGCGCATCAGCGCCTTGGCCACCAGGGCATTGCGATGAATGCGCACAAACGCATGCCCGCTCAGTTGCGACTCCAGCTCGGCCAGCGACTCGTCGAGCACGTGCTGCCGGCCCGTGGTGCGCAGCGTCACGTACTTCTGTTCGGCCTTCAGGTAGACGATGTCGGTCAGCGGCACCCGCAGCATGCGCCCACGTTCGGCGAAGGTCAGCGCCGGCGCATCGTCTGGTGCCGCGGCGGCCCGTGCCTCGTCGCGGGTCAGGCGGACGGCCAGCCGCTCCTGCCAGCGCTGGCGCGCGCGCAGCAAGGTGGCGTGCAGGCGCTCGCGGGGCACCGGCTTGGTCAGATAGTCCAGCGCCTGGACCTCGAAGGCCGCCAGCGCATGCTCGCTGTGCGCGGTGACGAAGACCAGCAGCGGCAGATCCGGCAACGCCTCCAGCTCGGCCGCCAGTTGCAGGCCACTGGGCCCCGGCATCTGGATGTCCAGCAGCGCCAGATCGATGCCACCGGCCTTGACACGCGCCAGCGCTTCGTGGGCGTCCTGGGCCTCGGCCACCACCGCGGCCAGCGCCTCGCCGTCGTCGGCCCGTGCCGCTTCGACCAGGGCCTTCAGCCGCCAGCGTGCCGGTGCTTCGTCGTCGGCAATCAGCACCTGCAAGGGCCGCGACGCTGTGGACGTCACGGCATCGGCACCAGCAGGCGGACATGGAACTGCCCGGGCTCGCGCTGGATGTCGCACTGCCCGGCCAGGTCATGCAGCAGTCGCAGGCGCTCGCGAACGTTGGGCAGGGCCATGCCCAGGCCCGGCGGGCCGGTGCGGTCGCCGACGGTGTTGCTGACCCGCAGGTCGACCTGGCCGGCACGCACGCTGGCGCGGATCCACAGCTCGCCGCCACGGGCGTTCGGTTCGACGCCATGGCGAACCGCATTCTCGACCAGGGGCTGCAACACCAGCGGCGGCACCCGTGCGCTCGCCACCTTGGGGTCGATCTCCCAGTGCACGACAAGCCGGCTGCCGAATCGGACCTGCTCGATCGCCAGGTAGCGCCGCGCAAGATCGATCTCTTCAGACAGGGGCACCGAGGACCCCGCCTCCGCCAGCGCGGTGCGGAACAGCTGGGCCAGGTCTTCAAGCACCGCTTCCGCACGTTCGGGCGCGACACGCACCAGGGCCATCGCCGTGTTCAATGCGTTGAACAGGAAGTGCGGCCGGATCCGCGACTGCAGCTCGGCCAGCCGGGCATGGGCATCGGCCGGCCGGCCGGCGCGTGCGCGCAACTCAAGCCAGATCCAGACCAGCCCGGCCAGACATCCACCGCCCAAGGCCACGGCCAGGCCCTGCAGCGCGGGCTCCGCGACGCGAGCGCCATCGCCGCCACCGACCAATCCGATCCAGACCAGCCCCCGCGAGACGCTCCACGCCAGCAAGGCCCCCAGGCCCACCACCAGCGCCGCGCGCACGGCGCCGGCCTGGCGTTGCAAGGGCCCCTTGGCGGCGCAAACCACCACCAGCCAGAGCAGAGTCGCCGCCAGGCCACCGAGCGCCAGCGCCGCCTGGCGCTGCGCCCAGTCGGTCGCCGACGCGGCATCGGCCAGGGCCAGCACGGCACACACGCCCTGCACGAACAGCAGCGCACGCAAGGCCAGCGCCGGATGGCAGACATCGAACGCGGCGGTGGCGCTCAGCCGTTCACGCTTTTCGGCGCGACGCCCGGCCTCGACAGCCCCAAAGCGCGAGACCTCGAACTGCATCGTCGAATACTCCGACACGCGCGTCGTCTCGGGCCACACGCTGGCCGGGCGGCTGTCGGGAGCGTCAGGCGGAGAGGCGGCGGGCATCGTGGCGGACGTCGGGCAAGGGTGCGGGGGATCATAGTGATTTACCCTCCCGGCCATCGCCAAGCTTCCCTGCCCCATGACCCCCGAGCCCCAAGCCCCCGATGCACGATCCGACGACCCGCTGGCCAACAAGGCGCAGGCCTGGTCGGCCTTGTTCAGCGAGCCGATGAGCGCGCTGGTGCAGCGCTACACCGCCAGCGTCGGCTTCGACAAGCGGCTGGCCGCCGCGGACATCGCCGGCAGCCTGGCCCATGCCCGCATGCTGGCGCGACAGGCCGTCATCACGGCGGGCGACCTGGCCGACATCGAACGGGGCATGGCGCAGATCCAGGCCGAGATCGCCGCCGGCCGCTTCGAGTGGCAGCTCGCGCTCGAAGACGTGCACCTCAACATCGAGGCCCGGCTGACCGCCCTGGTGGGCGACGCCGGCAAGCGGCTGCACACCGGCCGCAGCCGCAACGACCAGGTCGCCACCGACGTGCGGCTGTGGCTGCGTGGCGAGATCGACCAGTTGGCGCCCCTGCTGGCCGACCTGCAGCGCGCGCTGGTCGAACTGGCGGCGCAACACGCCCACACCGTGATGCCCGGCTTCACGCACCTGCAGGTGGCGCAACCGGTGAGCCTGGCCCACCACCTGCTGGCGTACGTGGAGATGTTCGCGCGAGACGCCGAACGCCTGGCCGACGTGCGCAGGCGCACCAACCGGCTGCCGCTCGGCGCGGCGGCACTGGCCGGCACCAGCTACCCGCTGGACCGCGAATCGGTCGCCACCGAACTCGGCTTCGACGGGGTCTGCCAGAACAGCCTGGACGCCGTCAGCGACCGCGACTTCGCGATCGAATTCTGCGCCTTCGCGGCCATCGCGATGGTGCACGTGTCGCGGCTGGCCGAAGAGCTGGTGCTGTGGATGAGCCAGAACTTCGGCTTCATCGACCTCGCGGACCGCTACTGCACCGGCTCGTCCATCATGCCGCAGAAGCGCAACCCCGACGTCGCCGAACTGGCCCGCGGCAAGAGCGCCCGCGTCATCGGCCACCTGCAGGCCCTGCTGGTGCTGATGAAGGGCCAGCCCCTGACCTACAACAAGGACAACCAGGAGGACAAGGAGCCGCTGTTCGACACCGTCGACACGCTGGCCGCGACGCTGCGCATCATGGCCGAGATGGTCAGCGGCATCGTCGTCAAGCCCCAGGCCCTCCGCGCCGCCGTGACCCGCGGCCACGCCACCGCGACCGACCTCGCCGACTACCTGGTCAAGAAGGGGCTGCCCTTCCGCGACGCCCACGAGACCGTGGCCCACGCCGTGCGCCTGGCCATCGAGCAAGGCGTCGACCTCGCCGCACTGCCGCTGGCCACGCTGCAAGGCCTGCACCCGGCGGTCGGCGAAGACGTGTTCGAGGTCCTGACGCCCGAGGGCTCGATGGCCGCCCGCAAGGTGCTCGGCGGCACGGCGCCAGAGCAGGTGCTGGCGCAGGTGGCGCGGCATCGGGGGCGGTTGGGCTGAGAGCCGGCCGCGGCATGTGACGAGGAGATGCACCCGATGGACGAGGTCATCGCTTGCCTTGCCCAAGAGGATTGGCCTTTGGCCTTGGTGTCCCTCGCCGCCATCGCCACGCCACAGGCTCGGTCTGCATGGGAGTCTGCGATTCCGCCGAGCCGCCAGCCAGCCCGGGTCGAACACTGGTTCAAGCGCCTTCAACGCGCCCCACTACCGGACCGGCAGGAGATCGACCATGAGCCTTTGGCAGTGCTTTCGGCGCTTGATCGGCTGGTCGCCGCCACTCGGGCGCCGCGTTTCGCCGCCACGCCGCTGCGAGCTGCGGACCGCGACTGGTGGCTGGTGCCGGTGACGGCCAGTTGGCGCCGACGCGCGCGCCTCGTTCGACAGGTCGGGCGGCTGGACCACCACCTGCATCATCATGCGATCGTCCCTGCGGTCCTAGGCAGCGCGTTGGCGCCCTTGCGGGTGCGCTGCATTGCACTGTCTGGCGAGTTGGCCAATGCGGTCGATTCGTTGCACGATGCACCAGACAAGGTTCTGCGCGCCTGGATTGCCCACTTCGACGACCGTTGCGCTGTGCAGTGGCTGGCGCCTCAGCCGGCGGGCCGGGTGGTCTCGGCCGGTATCGACCCCATCGAGCGCCGTGGGGAGTCCTGGCGCCGAAGCCTCAAGCAGGCCACGGACGACAACGCATTCCTCTGGTTGGCCCCAGAGCTCTCGCTCACGCCGGGTCAGCAAGACGAGCTTGTTGAAGCATTGCTTGCTGCCGGCGAAAAGCCCAAGCCGCGGCTCGTTGCGCCCGGCTCGTGGCATCACCCCTACTTAGGCGGCTACGCCAATCTGGCGTCGTTGATCGACGGCTTCACCGGTGAGCCCCTGTTCCGCCACCAGAAGCTGCGCTGCTTTGGCAGCTATGGCAACGCCGGCCATGCCGACACTGCCGAAGACGCGATCCCAGGGGACGAGGTGACGCTGCTTGTGACGCCGCTGGGCAACTGGACGCTGCTGATCTGCAAGGACTTCATCGACGCCGACGAAAGTGTGGTTGGCCTGCTGCAACCTCTTTGCGCCGACTGGGTTCTGGTGCCCAGCTATGGCGACGACAAGACGTCGGACGCACAGGCCCGCCGCGCCGCACAGGTTTGCCGCGTCGAGGCGGCATGCCACGCGCTCGTCGCGACTCTGCGCAACTGCACCGCGGCGGCAGACCCTGCCGCACTGCCGCACCTCCCAGGGTTCTGTCACCGCGCGGGCGAAGACACCCCGGTTCGAGTCGGCGACCAGGGTGGCCTCGTCGAGATACCGCTTGCACTTGATGCACAACCACCGACTTTGCGTCTGGTCAGGCGATCAGCCTATTGACTAAGATTACCTATTGGCGGTTCAATCGACTGCTCCATTGTTAATAAAAGTGTAGATATCACGTGCCCAGTCCTGTAGACGTGCTTTCGCTTAGGCCTGACCAGCTGGCAGAGAAGCACGACCCCTCCGATCTGCTGGCCGCATTGCGCAGCCGACGTGTTGAGCTGACCGACACCCAGCGCGAGGCAGTGGACTACGCCCTCGCACACTGGGCGACCGAGGCCCTGGCGCGCCCGGGCGACAGCGAAAGCGTGGTCATGCTCGACTCACTTTGTGCGCTGGCAGCTCGCCGCGCAGGTACAGGCGGTGATCGCCATATCGCGCGCTGGCAAGCCTGGCGCACCCTGCTTGAAAACAAGCGTCTGGCCATTGCGGGGCGGGCTTCCGGCCGGGCAAGCCGACTGCTGCAGTTCCAGCCCATCCTCGACGCCTTGGCTGGCGGTCAGGTGAAGAAGCAGGTGCAGTTGGCCGAAGATCTGGGGCTGACCCCGGCGCGGATCAGCCAATTGCTCGCAGTGATGGAAGAAGCCGGCGCGGTGCTACGGCGCCGTGTCGGCCGCGATGTCGAGGTGTCGCTGCCTGCGTCTGCGCCAGCCATCACCCCGGCACCGACTCGGGCCAACACCACTTCGGCCGCACCGCGCGCAACAGCGCAACCGTCCCGATTCGGCGGCGTCTTCATCCAACACCGCGAAGCCGCATGAGCGAGTCCCGCCCAGCGGTCGCCACCTTCTACAGCTTCAAGGGCGGCGTTGGCCGCACGCTACTCGCCACCAACGTCGCGGTTGCATTGGCCCGTCGCGGCAAGACCCTGCTGTGGGATCTGGATGTCGAGGCTCCCGGCCTGCACCACATCGCCGCACTTGGCTTGAGTGGCCGCGTCGAAGGCGGCTTCATGGGTTGGTTCAAGTCCTGGCAGCCCGCCGCAGACCATAAGCCCAAGCCGCCAAGCGCGGCGCAGCTCAAGCGACTGGGCAAGCTCGTCCGCGCCACCGGCATCAACGGCCTGCATGTGTTGCCTGCGTATGGCGACGGCGACGACCCTGCCGCGCTTTACGGCGCCATCGACTGGCCGCGCTGGTTCCAGCACGAACCGGCCGCCGCCCACGCGCTGTTCGAAGCCGCACTGGCCCAACTCGCCGCACTGGGCTTCCGCCATGTGCTGGTGGACGCCCGCACCGGATATACCGATCTCGGCGGCATGCTGGTGGCCGTGCTGCCCGACATGGCCGTGCTGGTGGGCAACTACGGCGCGCAGAACGTCAACGGCCTGCACCGCGTCTGGCAAGCCTTGAAGAAGCCCTTGCCGGCCGACCTGCTGAACCTGCGCCACCCCAGAGCCGACTTGCAGACCCTGCTGGTCGCGTCGCCCGTACCCTTGCAGCAGACCGAGCTGCTGGCCGCTGGGCGCGACGTTTGGGCCAAGCGATTTGGCAAGGACCTGGGCCCACCGCTTGAGATCCCTTACGACACGCGCCTGCCCTTCACCGAAGAGCTGCTGATCCTCAAGCCAGAGTCCACTGCTGCCCCAGCGTACGAGGTCGTCGCGAGCGTTGTGATCGACTACTTCGAACGTTTGGACGCGGACCGCAAGGCGGCCAGCACCGAGGATGCCCTGCGCCAGACACCCGAAGACGCCGCCGCGGAAGTCATGCGCCGCCGAGGCAGCGAGAGCGCGCACAAGGGTGCGAGCTTCGAAGAGCGTGTCGCGCATTTGCTGCGCCTGCTGGGCTACAAGGTCGGGCCCGAGCAGGGGCTGGACAGCAACAAGATTGATCTGGTCGCACGCATCAAGGCCGGGCTGGACGAGACCGTCTACCTCGTCGAGTGCAAGAACGAGTCCAAACCGGTCGACAAGGGCGCGTTCGAACGGCTCAAGGGCTGGAGCGAACAGCCAGAGGCCCGTGCACTGAACGCCCGTCTGATGCTGGTGTCGGCCAAAGGCTTTTCGCCACAGGCGCTGCAGTACGCCCGCCAACACAACATCGCCGCCGTCACGCCCGAAGACCTCGAGCGTGAACTGCTCGACACCGCGCCCTACCTCGAACACCTGATCCGCAGCTTCGAGCAGACGCCGCTGGCCAGCGCCTACGTCGCCCAGCGCGGCCAGGACGACGCGGTTCGGGTCGTCGCCAAGTCCCAACCCGTCGACCCCGACGCAGTGGACGACGCCCCCGATGCCGAAGAGCCCCAGGTGCTGGACGACCTGCTCGACAGCGGCATCGCCTGGGCCAGTGGCGAAGGCTCTCGCCTGTGGGTGCTGTTAGGCGACTACGGCACCGGCAAGAGCGCCTTTGTCGCCAAGCTGGCCTACCAGTTGGCATTGGCGGCGCGGCACGATGCCACCCAGCCGCTGCCGCTGGTGGTGAACCTGCGCTTTGTCGCCAACAAGTCCAGCCTCGAAGAAGTACTCGCCGGCCACTGGGAGCAGGCCACGCGCCAGCGTGTGGACCCGCAGACCCTGCTGCACCTGTTGCGCCGCGGTCGCATCGTGCTGCTGCTGGACAGCTTTGACGAGATGGGAATCGCCACCGCCGGGCGCAGCGTGGTCGACCAGTTCCGCAGCCTGGTGCGGCCCGCAGCCGAAGACCCCGACCGGCCGGGTGGCAACCGCGTGCTCGTCACCTGCCGCGAGCAGTTCTTTCGTGAGCACGGCGACGCACTCGCCGCCGCCGAGGGCCGCAGCGACCGCATCGCGCCGCTGCAAGGCGTGGCCCTGGGCCTTCAAGGTCGCATGAGCCGGCTGCTGCCCTTCACGCACGAGCAGGTGCGCCAGTTCCTGCGTCTTCGCCTGGGCGAGGCTGAAGCCCAGCGCGCACTGGACTTCATCCGCAACCACGGTCTCGAGCAACTGGGCGACCGCCCCCAGTTGCTGGACATCATCATCCAGAGCCTGCCCCGGCTGCGCGACCAAGGCGGCCGGTTCAGCGTCGGTGCGCTCTACCTCGCCTACACCGAAGAGTGGCTGAGCCGCTTCAAGCCCACGGGCGGCCAGACCAGCCGTGACCAACTGCGGTCAGTGCTCGAAATGCTGGCCGGCGTGCTGTGGCGCCGCACCGGCAACCGCCTGCATTACCAGGACCTGTACAGCCTGATCCGCGAGCGCCCCGACTGGCTCTTGGGCCTGGACGCCAACACGCTGGATGTCGAGCTGCGCACCGCCGCCTTCCTCTCGCGCACGCCGGACGGCTTCTACGGCTTTTCGCACCGCAGCTTCCTGGAGTTCTTTCTGGCCCGCCGCATCGAATGGGCGACACGCCAGCCCGGCTGCGGGGTCGAGCTCGAGCAGATCTTGAACCTGCCCCGCCTGTCGCACGAGGTGTGCAGCTTTGTCGGCGACCTGACTCCTAACGGCGACGCCGAACGCAACAAGCTCGCTGAGGGCCTGAAGCATGTGCTGCTCGATGCCACCGCCAGCGCGGCGGCGCGTGTGAACGCGGTCTGGCTGGGCTACCGGCTTGTGTGGCACGACGGCGGCCCGCGTGAGCGGCCGCTCGACGAGTACCGCACGCTGCACGCGCACTACCTCCCGACCGGTGCGCAGCTCCAGGGCTGCGATCTGTCGGGCCTCAACCTCATCACCATCGCCCTGCCGCAAGCACATCTTGAAGGCGCCAGACTCGTCGGCACCGTGCTGCAGCTTGCCGACCTTACCGACGCCAATCTCCGTAGCGCCGTCTTGCGGGACCTGGACGCGATGGGCAGCCAACTGCGCGGCTCGTGCCTGGACGACGCCGATGCAACACACGCCAACTTCAAGGATGCCGACCTCGCAGGGGCCAGCCTTCGGAAGGCTCAGTTGGCCGGCGCAACGCTCGAAGAGGCACAGGTCGACCAGGCCGACTTCTATGGCGCCTGCCTGCGGGCCGCATTGCTCACAAAGGCGACTGGCGAGCCCGCCGATCTGACGGGCACCGACGTCTCTGGCGCCACGGCCCGTGGCGCCCACCGCGCCTGGGGCGCGGTGCTGAACCACCCACCGCTGCCCCCACTGGCCGCTCAACTGCTGCCTGACGCGCACCACGGCGCCGTCAACGCCGTCGCCTTCAGCCACGACAGCCGCCTCATCGTCAGCGCTTCACACGACAACACCGTCCGCCTCTGGGACCGCAGCTCCGGCGCTTGCATCGCCGCCCTCCAAGGCCACACCCACTACGTCACCAGCGTCGCCTTCAGCCACGACAGCAGCCTCATCGCCAGCGCCTCCCACGACAACACCGTCCGCCTCTGGGACCGCAGCTCCGGCGCTTGCATCGCCACCCTGCAAGGTCACACCCACTTCGTCACCAGCGTCGCCTTCAGCCACGACAGCAACCTCATCGCCAGCGCCTCCCACGACGACACCGTCCGCCTCTGGAACCGCAGCTCCGGCGCTTGCATCGCCACCCTCCAAGGCCACCAAGACTCCGTCACCAGCGTCGCCTTCAGCCACGACAGCAGCCTCATCGCCAGCGCCTCATGGGGCGACACCGTCCGCCTCTGGGACCGCAGCTCCGGCGCTTGCATCGCCACGCTGCAAGGCCACCAAGACTCCGTCACCAGCGTCGCCTTCAGCCACGACAGCAGCCTCATCGCCAGCGCCTCAGACGACAACACCGTTCGCCTCTGGGACAGCAGCTCCGGCGCTTGCATCGCCACCCTCCAAGGCCACCAAGACTCCGTCACCAGCGTCGCCTTCAGCCACGACAGCAGCCTCATCGCCAGCGCCTC
>Ga0315902_10011563_pt1 | contig 11571 bp, 10 predicted proteins | sample LakEriMetagenome_9_FD_203523 | JGI IMG/M metagenome (GOLD analysis project Ga0315902, IMG submission 203523) | Freshwater fungal communities from buoy surface, Lake Erie, Ohio, United States - Buoy 12 MA117 | ecosystem: Environmental > Aquatic > Freshwater > Lake > Lake biofilm | place: USA... | reverse complement strand
TTCAGTAACGGATCAAGGCGTCCGGTGGATCTGGAATTACAGCATCTTTTCGGCAACTCCCCGAAAACAATTCTGACTGATGAAATTGTCCCTGTTCATTTTCAGCCTGTTTCTGAAGCAGGAGACTTCAGGGAAAGATTAAAAGATGTTCTGAGGCTTGAGTCCGTTGCGTGTAAAGACTGGCTCACCAATAAAGTGGATCGGTCTGTGACCGGAAAAGTCGCCACCCAGCAAACATGCGGTGCCATTCAATTGCCCCTCAACAACCTTGGTGTAATGGCTATTGATTACCAGTCATATTCCGGAATAGGCACTGCCATCGGTCATGCTCCTGCGGCAGCATTGATCAATCCCGGTGCAGGGAGCAGGCTTGCAGTATCAGAGGCTTTGCTGAACCTGGTATGGGCTCCGCTTCAACACGGATTAAGCGGCGTTTCTTTGAGTGCCAACTGGATGTGGCCGGCAAAAAATCCCGGTGAAAATGCCAGGTTGTACGCAGCTGTGGATGCGCTCAGTGAATTTGTCTGTGCACTCGGAATAAATGTTCCTACCGGAAAGGATTCGCTTTCTATGACTCAAAAATACCCGGACGGGAAAATGGTCAAGTCTCCGGGCACAGTCATAGTTTCAGCTGTTGCCGAAGTCGGTGATATTAGAAAAACTGTTTCACCTGCAATGCAGCCGGCCAATGGCTCAATGCTGGTGTTGATTGACTTTTCAGAGGGAACGGCAGCATTAGGCGGATCTGCTTTTGCACAGACAGCAGGGTTGCTGGGTGATTTAGTCCCCGAACCTTGCGACGCAGCTGGGTTTAAAAAGGCTTTTGAGGCAGTTCAGATGCTGATCAGCAATGATCTTGTGCTTGCAGGCCATGATGTGTCTTCGGGAGGTCTGATTACCACACTTCTTGAGATGTGTTTCTCATCAACGGACGCCGGTGCTGAACTGGATTTTTCGGGAGGTTCTTCGTTAAACACGGAAGCCTTTACTGAAAAGCCGGCTGTCGTTATTCAGGTTTCACCGGATAAAATAAAGGATGTATTGGAATTGCTTGAAAAATCAGCGGTCAGTCATAAAAAAATCGGAACAATTAACCAGTCCGGGAAAATTATTCTAAGGCATGAGCATGCGACCATTGATCTTAGTGTGGCAGAAATGCGTGAAGTCTGGTTTGAGACAAGTGCCCGGCTTGATGCTTTGCAGCGTCCGGAGTCTTATGCACTGAAACGGGCCGGAAACATATTCAATCAGGCTCTGAGTTATAAATTCGCATCTTCATTTGAGGGAAGTTATGCCTCTTTCGGAGCCAATCCGTATCGCAATAATTTCTCCGGAATTAAGGCGGCCATCATCCGTGAGAAAGGTGTTAACGGGGACCGTGAGATGGCCTATGCACTTTGGCTGGCGGGCTTTGACGTTAAGGACATTCACATGACGGATCTTGTTTCCGGCAGAGAAGATCTTAGCGATGTCCGGATGATCGTATTCGTCGGAGGCTTCAGTAATTCCGATGTTCTTGGTTCGGCGAAGGGATGGGCAGGTGCTTTCCTTTACAATGAAAAGGCAAAACGGGCACTGGATGCATTCTACAAAAGGAATGACACACTCAGCCTTGGTGTATGTAATGGTTGTCAGCTTATGATGGAACTGGGTTTGGTTTATCCTCGTCTTGGGAATCATCCCGTGATGCATCATAATGGATCAGGCAGGTTTGAATCTGCTTTTGTGAATGTTTCCATTCCGGAAAATAATTCTGTGATGCTTGGATCATTATCGGGTTCACGGCTTGGGGTCTGGCTTGCTCACGGAGAGGGACGTTTTCTCCTTGAAGGCGTTGATGACCTCAAGGTGGCTGTAAAATACAGTTATGAGTCATATCCCGGGAATCCCAATGATTCGGACCAAGCTGTTGCTGCTCTTTGCTCTGATGACGGTCGCCATCTTGCAATGATGCCGCACCTGGAGCGTTCGCTGTTCCCGTGGAACTGGCCTTACTATCCGTCAGAAAGAAAGCAAATTGACGCGCTCAGTCCCTGGATGGAGGCTTTTTCCAATGCTTTCAACTGGGTACGTAAGTCTGAAAACCGCTGAACATAAAAATTTATGAGACTGATTTTTACTGTCATTATAATCTTCATTATGATTCCTGATTCCGCTGCGCAGCTGGTGTTTAATAAAGAACAGCCTGTGAAATTTCTTGCCTTGGGTGACAGTTACACAATTGGCGAAAGTGTAGCCGAAGAGGAGCGCTGGCCTGAGCTGCTGGCCGCATCGTTACGAGCAGCAGGTTTAACGATTGAAAAACCAAAAATCATCGCCACGACGGGCTGGAGAACTGATCAGCTCAAGGCTGCCATCATAGCTTCGGGTTTGCCTGATGATTATAATCTGGTTTCTCTTCTTATTGGTGTGAACAATCAATACCAGAAAAAGACAGAAGAAGAATATGAACCTGAGTTTTCTGAATTGCTGGATATGGCAATTAAAAAAGCAGGTGGCAATAAAAAAAATGTATTTGTTGTCTCCATTCCTGATTACGGATATACACCGTTTGGTCAGCAAAGGCAGAAAGAAATTTCCGACGCCCTGGATGAATTTAATGAAGTAAACAAGGAGATTACCCTGGCAAGAGGAATTGCATACTTTAACATTACGGAGATTTCCCGTGACGGCTTAAAAAATCCGGAACTGGTTGCCGGTGACAGACTTCACCCTTCCGGTGCAATGTACAAACTGTGGGTTGAGGAGATTATGAAGGGTATCCGGATCCGCTGATCAAAGCAGCGGTTCAAGCGTTCTGACAACTGTGTTTGCAATTATCCTGTGGCCCTCTGCCGTAGGATGAATTCCATCAGCCTGATTCAGTTTTTCTATTCCGCCAACTCCTTCAAGTAAAAATGGAATTCGGGTGCACTTATTTTTTGCTGCCAGGTTTATAAAAACCTTTTCAAACTTTCGGGAGTAATCTTCGCCCATGTTAGGGGGCACCAGCATGCCTGCCAGGACAATTTTCACCTGACTGTTTTTTGCTCTCACCTTATCAATAATTGCCTGAAGATTTTTTTCTGTTTCAGTGACGGGAAGACCTCTGAGTCCGTCATTTCCTCCCAGCTCCAGGAAAAGAATATCTACAGGTTGCTTCAGTACCCAGTCAATTCTGGCAAGCCCGCCGGCTGTCGTCTCACCGCTGATACCTGAGTTGATGACTTTAACCGCCTTACCCTTTTTTTTGAGCATGGATTCAGCAAGGGCGGGAAATGCCTGATCCGGGGATAGTCCGTAGCCGGCTGTTAGGCTGTCGCCCAGAAACAGTATTGTTTTAACAGGCTTTTGCTGAAAACCGGATAAACCCAGGAGGAAGAATACAGCGAAGATTTTTCTCACAGGCTGCAAGATAGGCATGATTTATAATCCCGAACAGAGGTTGCCATTGCCTAAATTTGCGTCAAATTTTTTTCATGCAAGAGATACCAGTTCGGCCATCAAGAAAGTTTCTGCCTGAGGATTTCTCAATTACAGGCTTTGAAAGTCTTACTCCATACACTGAGAGTTTACTGAATCGTAATATTTCCGACCGGGCTTCAATGGAGCAATGGCTGGTGGACCGCAGTGAACTGGAGTCAGTAATTGCTGAGGATCTCGGGTGGCGTACCATCCGGATGACCTGCTACACGGATAATGATCAATACCAACAGGAGTATCAGTTTTTCATTGAAAAGATTCAGCCTGAACTGGCACCTGTCAGTGATGAGCTTAACAGAAAATTACTGGCGGCTGAATCACTCCCGGAACTTGAACATGAACAGGGCTACGATATTCTGATCCGGTCAGTCCGAAAGGAGGTAGAGCTTTTCCGGGATGAAAATGTTCCACTTTTTACAAAGATCAATACGCTCTCTCAAAAGTATGCCCAGATCAGCGGAGCCATGACTATTGAATGGGAGGGAAAGGAGATAACACTGCAGCAGGCTTCTGTAATCCTTCAGGATACTGACCGCAGCCGCAGAGCGTCTGTGTGGAAAAAAATAACGGCCCGAAGACTTCAGGACAGCCATAAACTTGATGAGCTTTTTACCGAAATGGTGAGGTTAAGGCACCGGGTGGCAGTAAATTCCGGCTTTACCAATTTCAGGGATTACATGTTCCGTGCCCTGGGGAGGTTTGACTACAGTCCTTCAGATTGTGTTGATTTCCATCGTTCAGTTGAGCAGGAAGTTATGCCGTTGCTTAATAAAATGGCGCAGGCCCGATGCAATGGCCTGGGAATTGATCTGCTCCGGCCATGGGATAAAGCTGCAGATTCACAAAACCGCCCTGCCCTTCAGGCCTTCAACGATGGAAAAGATCTACTTGAAAAATCCAAAGTCTGTCTCGGGAGACTTGATCCTTATCTGGGTCAGTGTCTGTCTACAATGGAAGTGATGAGGCACCTTGACCTTGAGTCAAGGATTGGTAAGGCTCCCGGTGGATATAATTATCCTTTACCTGAAATAGGAGTTCCGTTTATTTTTATGAACGCAACATCAACCTTAAGGGATATGATAACACTTATGCATGAAGGCGGGCATGCAGTGCATAATTTTTTAACGCGTGACCTTAAACTCGTTGATTTTAAAAACCCGCCGATGGAAGTTGCGGAACTGGCTTCAATGTCGATGGAGCTTCTTACGATGGATCACTGGGATGTGTTTTTTTCAGATCCCGGGGAGTTGGCGCGTGCCCGTACGGAGCAGCTTGAGGATATCATTGAGACGCTGCCATGGGTTGCCACCATTGATCATTTTCAGCACTGGATCTATGAAAATCCTGATCATTCTGCTGAGGAGCGGAGAGCAATGTGGTCTGAGATATATTTAAAATATGCTGATTCAGTAACCGACTGGACCGGCATTGAGGAGGCCCAAGCGTTTCTATGGCAAAAACAGCTCCATCTTTACGAGGTTCCGTTCTACTACATTGAATATGGTATGGCACAACTTGGGGCTATTGCCATCTGGAGGAAATTCAGGGAGAATCCCCGTGCGGCTCTTGAGGGTTATAAGAAAGCCTTGAGTCTTGGAAATATGACAACCATCCCGGCTACCTATGAGGCTGCAGGCATTCGTTTTGATTTCTCAGGCAGCTATATCCGCGAATTAGTGAAATTCATTCAGTCGGAATGGCAGGCCGGTCAGTAACGGGAAGGAATTTGTAATCAGACCCTTATTTTTGGGCACATTTTTTAACCATGGCATTTAATTTTTTTAAGAAGAAGGAGTCAGCACCCAAACCGGTTTCTGGTACCCATTATCGTGAGCTTGTTGTAAGAGAGGTTGTGCAGGAAACCAAAGATGCAGTCAGGCTGATTTTTGAACAGGCTCAGCCTGAAATAACTTATCGCGCAGGTCAGTTTTTAACCCTAATCCTCAACATTGATGGTAAGGAGGTCAGACGGGCATATTCTTTATGTTCATCTCCTGAAACTGACTCCCACCCGGCTGTCGCTATTAAACGCGTTGAAAGCGGGTTGGTATCCAATCACATAGCCGGCCATGTGAAGCAAGGTGATAGAATCCGGATTATGGAACCTGCCGGACATTTTACCGTAGATTTTTCGAAAGATGCCTCAAGACATCTGATTCTGTTTGCAGGTGGCAGCGGCATCACTCCGATGCTTTCACTCATAAAGACTTTATTGTTTACCGAAGCAAAAAGCAGATGCACACTTGTTTACGCCAACCGTAATCAGGAGAGTATTATTTTTAAAGCTGAACTTGACAGACTACAGTCTGCCAATCCCGACCGGTTCAGCATATTTCATCTTCTTGATCAGGCTGATGCCAACTGGAAAGGATTCAGAGGATTTTTGACAGCTGAAATTCTGCAGTCTATCATGAATCAGATTCCTGATTTTGGGTCTGAACAGACCTCTTTCATGGTGTGCGGGCCTGAGGCCATGATGAAGAATGCGGAAGCTTTGCTCCTTCAGCGGGGAATTGCCGCTGACCGTATCAGACACGAAAGCTTCACCGCTGCCGCATCAGATACCGCGAAGAAGGAACAACCTGCAGCCGACGGTAAATCTCACGAAGTGCTTATACGATATGACGGACAAGAGTTCCGGGTATCAGTTGATCCTGACAAAACCATCCTTGCCTCAGCGCTGGATAAAGGCATTGATTTGCCTTATTCCTGTCAAAGCGGATTATGTACCGCGTGCAGGGGAAAGGCAATTTCAGGTAAAGTAAAACTGGATGAGGAGGATGGACTCTCTAAGTCGGAACTTGAGGAAGGTTATGTTCTGACTTGCGTAGGCCATCCGTTAACCGACGATGTTGTAATCGAGATCGGTTAACCTACTTAATGGTTGAGAAGTCAAACGAAGTTTCCAGGAATTTAGTGGTGAATTTTCCGGACCTGAAGGTCTCGTTATCCATTAAAGCAAGATGAAAAGGGATTGTGGTTTTTATTCCTTCAATCACGAATTCACTAAGTGCTCTTTTCATTCTGGTGATGACTTCTTCCCGGCTTTGACCGCTTACAATAAGTTTAGCAATCATGCTGTCATAGTTTGGCGGGATGGTATATCCGGCATAAACATGACTGTCAACACGAATCCCATGACCACCTGGCAGGTGCAGGTTTAAAATTTTGCCCGGGGATGGCCTGAATCCGTTGGCAGGATCTTCCGCATTGATGCGGCATTCCATCGCATAGGTTTTTGGGAAGTAATTGGTACCTGAAATAGGGACTCCGGCCGCAACCTTGATTTGTTCCTTGATCAGGTCATAGTCTGTAACCTCCTCTGTGATGGGATGCTCAACCTGAATACGGGTGTTCATCTCCATGAAATAGAAATCACCATGCTTATCCACAAGGAATTCAATAGTTCCGACACCTTCGTAATTAATGGCCTTAGCCCCACGGATGGCAGCTTCTCCCATTTTTTCACGAAGCTCCTGGTTTACGATGGGCGAGGGGGTTTCCTCTACAAGTTTCTGATGACGACGCTGAATGGAGCAATCCCTCTCAGAAAGGTGACAAACTTTCCCATACTGGTCGCCAACCACCTGAATTTCAATGTGGCGGGGTTCCTCAACAAATTTTTCAAGGTACAGTCCATCGTTGCCGAATGCTGCAGCGGCTTCCCGCTTCGCATCATCCCATGCTTTTTTGAACTCGGATTCATCATTAATGATCCTCATTCCTTTTCCGCCGCCACCCGCTGTAGCCTTAACGATTACCGGATATTTAATTTTTTTGGCAATGGAAATACCTTCTTCCATGTCAGCAAGCAGTCCGTCTGATCCCGGAATGGTGGGTACTCCAGCCTTTTTCATGGTGTCCTTGGCCGTTGATTTATCGCCCATAGAGCGAATCATGGCAGGTGTTGGCCCTATAAATTTGATTCCGTACTCGCTGCATACTGCGGAAAACTCTGCGTTTTCAGAAAGAAACCCGTAGCCGGGGTGGATGGCATCGGCGTTGGTAATTTCCGCAGCAGAAATGATTCTGGGAATATTCAGATATGAATTTTTGCTCGGTGCATCTCCAATACAAACAGCCTCGTCCGCAAAGCGTACATGCAGACTCTCACGGTCTGCAGTTGAGTAGACTGCAACTGTGCGGATGTCCATTTCCTTACAGGTGCGGATAACACGAAGCGCAATCTCTCCGCGGTTGGCGATCAGGATTTTTTTGAACATAATGCAGGTTTCGAATTAATTACCGGTTTCCTTTTTCAGTTCCGGATTAATCCGGCTCAACTACATATAACACCTGGTCATATTCAACAGGTGAAGAGTTTTCACAAAGGACTTTTACAACAGTTCCCGAGAATTCAGATTCAATTTCATTAAAGAGTTTCATTGCCTCAATGATGCAAACCGTCTGACCTTTGGTAATCTTGTCACCTACCGATGCAAAAGGAGGGGAGTCCGGATTGGCAGAGCGGTAGAAAGTTCCAATCATCGGGGATTTGATTTCAACAGTTGTTTTCCCGGGAGCCGGTGCGGCGGCTTTTGGCGCCGGTGCCGCGGCAGCAGGGGCCGGAGGTGCTGCCACAGGAGCCTGCACGCCTGCAGAAATTACAGGTGCGGCTGTACCCTGAATAACCTTTTGATCCGGTTCTCTTTTGACATGAAGCTTAAGCTCAACCGTTTCAATTTTGACTTCATTCAGTCCGGTGCCGGAAATAAATTCAATCAGGTCTCTGATCTCAGCTGTTTTCATATTGGAAGGGTTTGAGGATTTACCGGTTTTCTGTTCCGGTGCTCGCTCCGGTTGTTTCTTTGCCATATTATTTTACGCGTTCAATATAGTCTCCGGTGGAAGTATCAATCTTAATGTTGTCGCCTGTATTTATGAAGAGCGGAACTCGTATTTCCACACCATTCTCAAGGGTTGCTGCTTTGAGTGTACGGGTTGCGGTATCGCCTTGGATTCCCGGCTCAGTATAAGATATGGTCATTACCACATGTTGTGGAGGCTGCGCTGAAATTGGCGTTGTTCCGTTCTCAAATACAATAAGGATGGTTACACCTTCTTTGATGAAGTTGACAGCCTCACCAAGCAGTGCTTTATCAAGATAAACCTGATCAAAGGTCTGGTTGTCCATGCACACGAGACTCTCACCATCGGCATACAGGTATTGATATTCCCTGGTTTCAACAGAAAGCAGGTCAATGGTGTCTCCCGGGCGAAAACGATTTTCTGCAATTTTTCCGTTACGGATGTTTCTCATTTTCACCTGGTAGAATGCACGAAGGTTGCCGGGCGTGCGGTGCTGCAGTTCCTCAATCTGAAGAATTTCACCGTTGTATCGGACATAATTTCCTCGGCTGAGATCAGAAATGGTTGCCATAGGTCAAAGGTAGTGATATTGTATTATTGATTTATTTACTTGATTATCAGGATATAAGAATCAGTAAGCCCACTTAACCCAAACCGATCCCCATGTGAAGCCACCACCGAAGGCGGCCATGATAATGTTGTCGCCTTTGTTAAGCTGTTTCTCATAATCCCAAAGCAAAAGCGGTATGGTTGCGGCTGTGGTATTGCCGTATTTGCTGATGTTCATCATGACTTTTTCCTCATTGATGCCCATTCTGTTTGCTGTGGCGTCTATGATGCGTTTGTTTGCCTGATGTGGCGCAAGCCATGCGATGTCTTCTGCTTTAAGATTATTTTTCTCCATAATCTTTGCAGATACATCGGCCATATTGGTCACTGCGAATTTGAAAACTGTGGAGCCTTCCTGGAAGATGACATGCTGTTTCTTATCCACCGATTCATGAGATGCGGGAATCCTGCTTCCGCCTGCTTTCATATGCAGATATGGTGCGCCGTTGCCATCGCTACGGTGTACTGAGTCCATGATTCCGATTTCTTCTGTAGTCGGCTCAAGCAACACACAACCTGCGCCGTCACCAAAAATGATACAGGTGGAGCGATCCGAATAATCCATGATGGCTGACATTTTATCAGCGCCGATAACAAGAACTTTTTTACATGCACCGGTCTCAATAAACTGAGCACCTGTGGTAAGGGCAAAAATAAATCCGCTGCAGGCAGCGGACAGATCAAAACCAAAAGCATTTGAAGCTCCGATTTCAGATGCAACAATATTTGCTGTTGCAGGAAACATCATATCCGGAGTTACGGTTGCGAAGACGATGAGGTCAATCTCTTTTGGGTCGGTTTTACTTTTTGCAAGCATTTCCCTGACAGCCTGAACGGCCAGCACAGACACGCCCTGTTGATCTCCTTTTAAAATTCTTCTTTCTTTGACACCGGTACGTGAAACAATCCATTCGTCGTTGGTTTCAACCATGGTTTCAAGCTCCGCATTTGTCAATACGTACTCCGGGACATAGCCTCCAACAGCTGTAATGGCAGCTCTGATTTTGCTCATTGTTTAGGGGTGAGATGAACGAAATACTGCCTGCAAAAATTTAAAAGACGCAAGTCTTTGAAACGAGCAGCAGTAAAAGAAAAAGGTGGCATGCCTCAGGCAGCCACCTCTTTTTCCATTACAACATTTCCTTTGTAATAGAGCTTCCCTTCATGCCAGAAAGCACGGTGGGGACGATGAAATTCACCGGTTGTGGGGCACACGGCCAGATCTTTTGCAAAAGCCTTATAGTGGGTTCTTCTTTTGTCTCTTCTGGTTTTCGAGGTTTTCCTTTTAGGATTTGGCATAACAATTAACGTTTATTTTAAATTCTTAAGTTTTTCCCATCTGGGGTCTGTTTCAGGTTCTTCCGGAGAACCTGACGACCATACTATTTTTCCTTCCCCTTCTACCGCTTCATCCCTGAACCTTGGATGAAGCCGTTTCATCGGCAGGGAGGTTCCGATGAAGTCAAAAATGAACTGACTGAGATCCAGTGCTTCGGTATCCCGGTGGATATGCATGATATCCTCCGAAATTTCCTCCGTCCGGTCTGCATATTTGAAAAGTATCCGCCCTGATATTTCCAGGCGCTCTTCAAATTTGTCCAGCGAACGATCGCAGGTCAGACAAACAACCCCGCGGATGCTGAAATTAGCGTCCAGAAAGGTCTCATGTTTATCGAGAAGGACTTTGACATTCAGGTCAGCGTCCTCCACCAGTTCACTTTTAAAACTTTCAAAAAACGATTTCCCGATGTGGTAATCAAATTCATGGACCTTGTTGGACAAGCCTGCAATATTGATCCTGAACTCTTTCATTCCGGTCATCTGAAAACGGAGGGCAAATTTATCAGGAATTTGGGGATTTTTAATGACAGCCTGGATTTATCCCATTTAAACTTTAAATAAGCTAACATACGTTAGTACAAAAAAGCCAAAATGCTTCAGAATTGGCTTTACCCGGCTTTTTAAATTCTTGAGGCCTAATGGATTTACCCCTCTTTAAGGCGGTTGTGAACAAGATCAGCGGCCAGATAAATGGCCTGTCTCATGGAACCTTCATCGGCCTCTCCCTTCCCGGCGATGTTGTAAGCAGTTCCGTGATCGGGGCTGGTCCTGATAATTGGGAGCCCGGCAGTAAAGTTTACACCTGTTTCAAATGCTATTGATTTAAAGGGGGCCAGGCCCTGGTCATGGTACATGGCAATAACACCATCAAATTGCCTGTGCAGACCTTTCCCAAAAAAACCATCTGCCGGAAATGGTCCGACTACCAGTTTCCCTTTTGTCTTCAAATCGGATATGACAGGCTTGAGAATGGTCTCTTCTTCATCTCCCATCAGGCCTCCGTCGCCTGCATGGGGGTTGAGGCCGAGTACTGCGATTTTAGGCTTAGAAATCCCGAAGTCTTTTTTCAGGGAATATTCCATGAGCCGTATTTTCAATTCAACTCTTTCTCTGGTAATGAGTTTTTGAATATCCCTGAGGGCCACATGCTCGGTGACCAGCCCTACTCTCAGGTTTTCACCTACCATCATCATAAGACTTTCTGTTGCGTTGAAAGTCTTTGTAAAATATTCGGTGTGTCCATGGTAGGGAAAGTCCTGACCATGGGATGTGTTTTTATCTATCGGACCTGTTACGATTGCATCAATATGACCTGCATTAATGTCCTCGACTGATTTCTTCAGGGCGATG
>Ga0315902_10011562_pt1 | contig 11571 bp, 11 predicted proteins | sample LakEriMetagenome_9_FD_203523 | JGI IMG/M metagenome (GOLD analysis project Ga0315902, IMG submission 203523) | Freshwater fungal communities from buoy surface, Lake Erie, Ohio, United States - Buoy 12 MA117 | ecosystem: Environmental > Aquatic > Freshwater > Lake > Lake biofilm | place: USA... | reverse complement strand
AAAGGTTAGAACTCCTAAGTGTTGGACAATCAAAGAGGTCGCTGCAATATAGATAACCCCAATTACCCCGCCGGTATAAATCCACCAAGGACCTATTGGAAGTGGTTGTAATTCAACTCTTCCAAGGGCGATCAGAATAATTATGAATAGAGTTAAGAAGGATGTTCCCGTTATGAAGTTGAGAAGTGAGGTTGTGTAGCTATTTTGCGAATGCTCATTAATCTGACCATTTAACGCTCGCTGCACTCCAACTAAAGCGCCAGCTATTACAGCAAGAAGCAGCGCAAAGAGTTGAAATTTATCAGCTTCTAACTTATCCAGCACTGAGACTAAAACTGCAATAACGGTAATGAATGCCGCTGCAATTCGCCTTGGTGAGATGAGTTTTACCCCACCACTGGTTAAACCTATTCGATCTACTAATATTAAGACTGCGCTCTGACCTGCAATTGATGCAACAGGGTAGAGAGCAACGACAATTAAAGAAACAACGCTAGTTTGAAGCGCTACAAATGCCCCGCCTAGTGATCCTGCAAGGAGTCTTATCTTAGGAATTTCTTCACTACTAACTGCGCTTCTAAGACGCTTAGTACCATCTTTAATTTTAGGGCTAAAAATTGCATAGATAGTCATAAAGTTCTGAAGAAAATGAAACAAGTTCAGCTTAAGGCGCGTTATCTAGCTCGCCTAATTGGTGAAAGCACCGACAGTAGTGTATCGAGAATGGACTTTAGACTTTTTGAGAAGTTATTCACTGACTCAAGATTTCGACAGTTTCTTGCTCATTAATCGCTCGGAATAATTTGATAGCAAACGAGCCAGCAGAATTATCGACTTAGTTGCAGAACTGACGTGATTTGCCTTAACTTACTAGAGTTGCTTTAATCAGAATCTCTAAAAATTACTACCTTTAGCTCAGACGTTTCCAGTATCCCTTTGGCGCAACGGTTATGCCAATCTTATTTTCAATTCCGGTATCATTGAAAAAATCTCTCCGATTAGACATGAATTCTTTAACAGCTGATTGAGGGTTGGCTCCCGGTCCCCAAGATCTGTTAGGGTCTTTTGGAAGATTCTCAATAACAGTATCAAGCACTAAAAGGTATGAACCAACTGAGACCAATTCTGCATACATTTTCAGCTCTGTAAGTACATGTTCATGTGTATGGTTTGAATCAAGCACAACCATGACCTTTTCTTTTGAACTATACAAATCCTTTACCTGATTGAATGTATCGGGGTGAATCGAACTCCCAACAACAAGATTTATACCACTGGCGTATCGCGAATTTGCTATTGCGCTGAATGTGTGTGGACGTATGTCAATATCTATCCCAATTATATTTGGAGTAATGCCACAGATTTGCTGCATTGAAGCCCAAAAAATTGCGGATCCTCCTCTAGCTACTCCACATTCAATGATAAGTGATGGACGTGTCGAGAAGACAATCTCTTGGAATGCAATTAAGTCGGTAGGGAATTGAATTATTGGTACCCCAAGCCAATCAAAGCCATACGAATATTTCATCCTGACAGATTCAGTAACCCACTGCGAAGTTACCTTAGAAAAAACTTCATCATTTGACTGAAGCGTCTGATGTTCGTATCTAAATTGATCAAAATCTGGATCAAATGACATTACTTAGTCTACCTCTATCTTTACTTAAGCTAAGGATAATTGTACCCGAAGTCAATAATTAGTCATAGTGCTTGGCAAGTCATTCAAATTCTATCATTGATTATATGAGGACCCAATAACGCTAGTGATTGAGATGAGTTTTTTAACTCATGGAATTCAATCACCGTAACTAAACCCCATTGCTTTAAGGCAGCGAGATAGACCTTCTTCGATATCAACCTCAAAGTGAAATTGGAATTCGTTCATAAATTTTGATGGATCTGGGTTTCTAATACTTGGCGAGAATCCTTCGTCCACTATCTGAACTCTCCTTTTTGTTAAACGCATCGAAGCTTCAATTATTTCACCTAAGCTCAATAACTGATCACCTGACAGATTAAAAACCTGATACGCAACATTCTCTGAATTTTTCACAGCCTTATGAATACCTTCAATAAGATCTTCAACGTAAATGAACCGGCGGGATGTTGTTCCTGAACCGATTTTCACAACTTCTCCTCGTGAAACTCGTAGCGCAATGCTTTCTGGCGCAGACCCCGGATTTGGTCGAGGCCCATAAACTATTCCAAATCTAAGGACCACGGTCGGGATACTACAAGTAGCCCTAAGTAAATTCTCTCCCATTAATTTTGTCATTGCATATAACGAGTTCAACGATTCCAATTTGAGAAATTCAGTTTCCTTCTGTAGGGCATCGTCTGTGCGCTCCGGATATACCCACTCGCTAGAAGCAAATACAAACTTTATAGCTTCTTTTTCTGTTGCAAGTTCAATAACTCTTGCGGTTCCTACTAAATTTGTTTCCAAAGCTTGTTTTGGATTTGCTTTACATTGGCCATCTGTCGATAATGCAGCTAAATGAATAAAGCTTGCAGATTTCGGAATTTTCCTTTTATCTATTAGCATTTCTTGAGATATGTCAGTATTAATGAAATTGACCCCATCAATTTTTGGATCGTTAACATCTAAAGCAGTTACTTCAAAACCTGCGTCGCGGAATTTGACAGCAAGTTTGCGCCCCACAAATCCTGAAGCTCCTGTTATTACAATTGGATTTTCCACTTGTATTCCTTAATTTGATGCAAGAATTCTCGCACCTTGATGGTCAATTAAAGGCAAAAATGCAGACCACTTAGTTGAAATCAGGTCTTTCTCCTTTTCGAGGTTATCGTGAAGAGAATAAACAAATCCCCCCGCTCCTGCTCCCAATAGCTTTATGCCGAGGATGTTCATCTCAGAGATTTCATCGATAAGAGCCGAAACTTCTTCAGTTAAAATCAACGGGCTAAGGCTTTGTTTAATTCTCCAGCCGCTTGATATTAGCTCTCCAACTCTAAATTTACTTGGATTCGCACTCTTTAGTTCATCGCGTAAGAGGTAAGTTAATTCCTTTAGAGTACTTAAGGAATCTAAATTTTTTTCTGCTCGCTCTTCTTGATCCTTCAGCACAAAGTTTGCTTTGCGCACTTGTTGGGTCCAAATCATCGAACTGTTTGCAAATATTTCTTTAACGATTGGTGTTTCGGTAGAAAGAGGTTCGATTCTAACTACCTCATCTGCAAAAAATTCGTATAGATTCAATCCGCCGAAGGCTGCAGAATATTGATCTTGTTTCCCAATCGGTGATTTTAATATGTCAATTTCAACCTTGCACGCTTCCTCCGCAAGTTGTGAGGCACCAACACTCTCCCCTCGTAAATTGTGTAAAGCAAGCAGAAGTGCAACTGCAAAACTGCTTGATGAACCAAGTCCAGAATTTGCGGGAAGATCAGAAGACGTGGAAATTTGTAACGGTAAATCAATGTCCAACAACTCTAGCGAGGCTCTAACAATGTCATTTTCTATTTCATCTCTTCTCTGGCAGTGTTCGACCGTAGAGTATGAAACTCGATATCTTTCCTGAAATAGTGCGTCATGCATTTTTAAATGTACATATACGTACTTGTCTATTGCTGCTGATAAAACCGCCCCATGTGATCTAGAATAATAAGAAGCAAAATCAGTCCCACCACCAAGAAAGCTTATTCTCAAAGGAGCCGCACTAAGGACACTTCTGATACTCATGAATTAACTATACAAGATAAATAAATCCTTTCTCTTTTCAGGGCCAAGAATAGACAAACTCTTCTTGGTTCAGTAGCCCCTATTCATATTGAATTGCAGATGGAACAGCAGAGATTGGTATTTATCCAGAATCTCATAGACGTTTGGGGCTGGAACTGTGTCAATTTTTTCAAAATCTTGATCGGTAAAAAAGGTTTTGTACCTTTGAAAGATATTAGCTCGCACTCTTACCTCAAACACGGTCATTGCGCCTATTTGAGAAAGTTAGTTTGCATCAGGAAATAGTTATTTCATTGCAATACTGGGTTGGAATTGTCTATCACGATGTTTAGATACTTTTCCAATTAACTTAAGAGATTCTTACGAGTGGAGTGTTACCTACTTTAAGTCTTTGAACCTTGAAAGTGATTTCATTCCCTATTTAAATGCAAGAAGCTTAGTTTTCTATCAATTTCCTTGGAAGCGGCTGAAATCGAGTCAAAAGAACCTGGCATACCATCTTTTGAGATTTTTATTCCGAGAATATTTGCGTTCTTTGATGCAATTATATCCTTATCTTCATCACCGATATAAACAAGATTTTCTGAATGTAATTCGTAGTCTGCTTTTGCTTGATTAATCATGCCTGGTTTTGGTTTTCTACAATCACAGTCATCTTCCCAATGATGTGTACACACATAGCATCCGATTACACTCATACCCCTGATAAGCATTTCAGTTATGATTTGTGAATGAAGAGAATCCAAAAATTCTGTACTTACTTCTTTTGTTGCAACGCCAGGTTGATTTGTGATTATTATATAATCTGTTGAGGGTGAAAAATGTTCAGCTAAAGCATCGAGATTGTCTTCTAGTGGCATGTAATCTTCAATTTTGCTTAAATAAGTCCGGGCGGGCATCTTCTTATTGAGGATTCCATCTCGATCAAGAAGTAAAGTTTTTCGATTTCTTCGAAGTTTATTAAACCGTGAAATATTCGAAACCGATTGAAGTGCATTGGCTGTTTTTACAGCTTTGCAATCATATTCATGACTTAATTCCTTTAAAGTCATTTGCAATGAATTTAGTTGTCTGAGTTTACTAAAAAATGATTCGACCGCTATTTTAATGAATCCCAGTTCTACATATGGTGACTCTTGAGATCGAACTGAGTCATATAGCACCCTAGGTAGAATAGAGACATTGCCTTGTTCACGTTTTTCGACTAAAAAAGTTAATGGTGAATAGGACTTTATTACTTCACGAATGCTCGTTAAATCTTCTACTAAATTATCACAGTAGAGCAACAGGAAGGTTCCGCCTACTTCTTGGGACACATCAAGTAGTCTCTCCGCTGGTGAAAAATCTACGGGGGTTTTTACACAATTTAATTCAACTTGCGATTTAGCGTACTCTGCTTTCAAGTAGTTTGAAATCATATCTGATCTATAACCTGTAAGGACCAGAATTTCCATTATCCCTAGCGTTATCAGATTATCAATCTGGCGTTTAATTATTGGAATTCCGTTTATTGGCGCAAGGGCTTTTGGCATTACGTTTGTTAGGGGCCTGAGGCGCTCACCTTTACCTCCTGCAAGGATTACTGCTTTCATCTCAGGATGCTCTGATTTCTCGTACTATCTGGGTAATGCTTTCCTGAATGCTCTTCTTACGGCTCCATCCTGTGTGAGAGGTTAGTTTTGAAATATCCGCAATTAAGGCATTCGATTTCTGAAATTCTCGAATATTTAGACCGAAGTTTTCTCTAATCACATTCACAACCTCAGCCACTGAGGTTGCTTCACCGGAACCAACATTGTAAATACTCGAATGAAATGGTTTCTCAATAACCGAGTTTATTGCCTCGGTAGCTTCGTCAATAGTAATGAAATCAAACGATTTGTCCGGTTCCTTTGGAATAAAGTCGATTCCTCGCTCATGATATCTAATTGCGGTATTAATCAGAGACTTTTCATGCTGCCCCGACCCTATCAAGTAGAATGGGCGAAACCAAGAATATTTCATTCCGCTATCTTTCAGGAGTTCTAAAATTGACAACTTAGTTTTGCCGAAATCTCCTACATTGACTCCCTCACTCTGTTCCGAAACTTTTCCTATATGTTCTCCATACTCTAAGCAACTTCCAAATCCCACGTATTCTTCTACCCCCATTTGAACAAAAGTTTGGATCAACTTCGCTTTCAGCAGATAATTCTTTTGATTGTTTTCGGAATCTAGATTAGGTAGACCCGTCCACGAAGCGTCAATCACCCGTTTGTAATTTCCTATGCGGATTTTTTGAATAGTTTTTTCAGCTCGCAAGTTTCCAATGATAGAAGTATACTCATTATAAATCGAGTGGTTGATATGCCTTAACAATATAGTCGTCTCAAACTCCTTAGAGAGTTTTCTTAATAGGGCTCCTCCTACAAATCCTGTTGGTCCAAGAATTAGCGTCTTCATAATTTGATGTTAGAACTCTCAATTTTAGGCCAATTTAAATCTTGCTCAGATATAACTTTTGGGCTTAAGGGCCAATTAATGCCCAGGTTTGAATCATCAAATCTAACTCCCGAAAAGGTGCATTCCTCATATCTCGCACTCATCAAGTATTGTAAAGAAGTTTTGGGTGAAGTAGAAATCCATCCCGTCGCATAACCACTTGGTATATAAACAGCATTTTTCAGCGGACTTGCGAGATTCAATTCTGTTTTATGCATGAATGTAGGCGAATCAGCGCGTAAATCCACAATCGCCATAAATACTGAACCAGTGAGCAAGCATACTATCTTGTCTTCGGGGGGACCTGAAACCTGAAAGTGCATACCTCTTAATGTTGCTTGTGCTGGATTATAACTAATGTTGACTTGAGCCACATTGAAATCCAAAATATCAGGATTCGTCTTGTCAAAACTCCGCGAAAAAATCCCTCTTGAGTCACTGTAGATTTTAGTTTTATACAGCTTAAAAGTTTTCATTTATTTTAAATTATATCTTGAACCGTCGAATTTTTCTTGGCAGGGGGAGAATCACTTCTCCGCTCCATTTGAGATCGTTTTTGAGAAAATTTATTATTTCATCCTCAAAGTTAAACGCGCAAATAAAGACCTTCTCTACATCTGACGTTATCGATTCTACTGGGTTACTTATTTGTAATCGAATGCCTGGTGAAAACTTTCCTTGCTTTAATGGATTATTATCTGCGATTTGCTTTAGGAATTTTGAACTTTCCCCTATCGAGTTTAGTAGAGTTGAGCTGCGTGCAGACGCTCCAAAAGCGATCCAGTTGGAATCCTTCTCGGAGTGAAAAATTGTTTTCAGCTCAAGTAGATTCTTATAAACTTTAGTAGAAAAATCCTGCCATGAAGATTCTGAATAAACGCCAAGTTCTTCTTCACTTCGAAGCGCATTTAGTAACAAATCTGTAGGAGTCTTATTCCTACGTGAAGAATAAACAACATGGGAACCACCACTTATAGGGCTTTCAGAAATGTCAAAAATTGAAAAACCTATTTGAGAAAGTGCTGCCTGTATACTTCTTATCGAATGATAGAAGGTGTGCTCATGATAAATTGATTCGTAGTGTAACTCTGTTAAAATCTTGCTAGCTTCATGAAATTCGATGACAATCATGCCGTCATCGCATATTACCTTACTGATACCTTGCATAACATCATTCAAATCGGGCACGTGCGACAGCACATTTCGAGCTACCACTATGTCTACTTTTGGGAACTCTGAGCTTAATCTTTCACCTAAATCACTCGTGAAGAAACCTTGCACAAGTTTGAAGTTGCCTTCTAAATGTTCGGGCTGCAGATTACTTGCAGGATCCACGCCAATGACTTCCTTCGCTCCACTTTCAATTAGAGCCTGCAGAAGAGTTCCATCATTGCTACCAATCTCGAGCACGCGGGGATACTTTTTCTCAGAAATTTTTAATATTCTGATTGCAAGATCACTGCAATGACTCTTCGCGGTATTAGTTGTTCCGGTGACCCATAGATACTCTTGAAACATCAGGTCTGGTCTAACGTTTATCGAAAGTTGAACTGTTGTGCAGCTCCTGCATCGAATCAAAACAAGTGGCGCTACTATCTCAGAATCTTCTTCGTTATTCAGTAATGAATTGGCTAGAGGATGCATTCCCAGATCTAGTATCTGGGCTAACTCACTAGAATCACACGTACGACAATTTTGAATAGAGTCATATATCTCAGATAAATCGGAGGTTGTCATTAAGCTTCCCTTCATCTTTGAGATGTCTTACTTGAGCTAACCTGTTGGTTAATCGTCCTAGAAGCTCCCAATTCTGCAAGTTATATTCCTTGAACTTAGTTAACATTTCACTCCCAGACTCAATCAATTCTCGCTTAGCCTCAAAACCTAAAACATCGAGAGCCTTCTTGAAAGAAACCTTGTAACTTCGAGCGTCTACGATATTCTCCGTATTGAACAATATTTCAATGTCACCGAGGCATGCTTTGGCAGCAGATGCGATTTCTCTCACAGTGTAATTTCCACCAATTTTTCCTATATTAAATGGTAAGCCAGAAATTTTTGATTTCTCGGCAATCAATGTAAGGCGGATTGCCTCAGATAAGTCAGATACATGCACAATTGGTCTCCAAGGTGTTCCATCTGAATGAACTTCAATTTTCCCTTTGGTTAACCCCGTAAGTAGCAAGTTATTAAAAACAATATCAGACCGCAGTCTGGGGCTCCAACCAAAAACGGTCGAGGGTCTGAGCGCAACAGTGGTGAAGTTCTCGGATGCCATTTCTAGAATCGCTTGCTCGGATTCCCATTTGCTCTTAGCATATGCAGTCTGAGGATTTTTTATCGCACATTCATCTAACTCGACATCACTAGTAGAAATACCATAAATACTCTGTGTCGAAATGTATATGAATCTTTCTACTCCTGCTTTCCGAGCCAACTTTGCCGCGCCAATCGATGCATCACCATTGATCTGATGTGTAAGTGACAAATCCAACTCTCCTATAGGATCATTTGAAAGTGCGGCTAGGTGCACAACCACTTCAAATCCATGGAAATCTTGTAATGTCACATCTCGGATATCTTTAATTTTGGTAGGCACATCTACAAAGTCTCGATTGAGTAGGCAATCTTTGAAAAAACCTGAATCAATTCCAGATACCTGATGATTAAATGCCGTAAGGTGTTCTGACAATACGGTACCTATATAACCGAGATTTCCTGTAATCAGAATTTTCACTTGAAGACTTCAAATATTCTACTTCTGATTACAGAAGCTATGTAATGACAAATTGAAAGGTGAATATCCTCAACGGGCCCGAAGATCCCAATTTCTGATTCAACAAGGATTGACTGGTCCGCTAACTTAAGAAGATTGCCACCATCAAATCCTACGAGTGCAATTTTCTTAACTGACTGTTTATCACAAACTTTGAATGCCTCAATCAAGTTTGGTGAATTTCCTGAAGCTGATATCGCAAAGCAAATATCTCCTGCACTTGCGTTTCTCATCAATTGATGAGAGAAGACTTTCTCAAATCCGATGTCATTCCCGATTGCTGTGATAAGTGCAGAATTTAGGCAAAGAGACCTTGCTTTAACTGACGTTGAGTTATCCTGTAAACGTACATAGGATAGGTCGACCTCAAAATGATCTGCAGTTGAGGCACTGCCACCATTTCCTATAATCCAAATCGTTCCTTCATTTTTAATGCAATCAACTAGCGAATCAATTATTTTGTCAATCTCTGTCAGCTTGCCAGGGATTAATGCTTGAAAATCTGCAAAGTAGCTTCTATTTTCCATTTTTGCTCCTTGTCCACATTTCCAAGATCCCTGCGGGGCTGGTCTCTGGTAAATCCTGGCTCACAAATCCCCATGCGGGGGAGAAGATCCTTTCTACATGTAGAACATTAAAAAATGAGGTCCTAAGTTCCGACACTAATTTCTGAGCATAAGTAATTTCCGATTTTGATGTATCAATAACAATAATAGAACTGTATTTACCTAAGTTCAGATCATCATATTGAACCTTTGAGCCTATCTTGGCAATGATGAATAGATCCGGAATCTCCCCAATACTTAAAAATTCATTGCTTGTCTGATGTAGATATTGTAGGTCAAGTCCAAAATAAATAAGGAGAATAGAGCTTGATTTGTTGCTTTGGATAAAATGTCCGGTAGAAAAGCTTTCAGAAAAGTTATTATCTTGGTTAATCGGGGCTTTCATATTTTTCTGACTTAGGGCCATCATATGGAGCCCAGGATTTCTTGAAGATTCGAAAGCCCTATCTATATTTTGTTTACTATTTAAAAAATATACTGGCGATCTAGAAAGTGAAGCAAACTCATCTAGATTATTTAGACTGGCTTGGGGGCCTTCATATCCTGAATCTACAACAACCATGATGACTATAAAACTTGCCGAGATTGGGTAATTCTTGGCAACATTTACTGTATTAGTTAGTTGGTCTAATCCAAGCAGGGCAAAATCGTGTTGCTTCATAATAAATGCAGAATCGGTGCCCTTCAACATCATACCCAATCCAAATCCCATTAATGAATTCTCAACATTTGGTGTATTTATCGCTATTATATTTTCAATCTGATCAAGGTTTGCGCCCAGCCCAGAAATGCGAGAGCCTGCGACAATATTTTGTCCGAAAACAACGCTTTTTCGGGCAGAGAATCGTTCGATTGTTTTTTTATTCACATACTGCGCATAGTTCTGAATTTCAATCTTTGTCATTCTTCGACACTCTCGTGTAGTCGATCCTTATTTACAAATAGTGGATCTGAAGAATTCTCTGCAAGTATCCAATTGTCTACTGATATTTTTGCACTCCCAGCGTGATAGTTGATGTATCTGGACCCATTGGACTCGCTCACATAATACCCTCCTAGGCTTTCAACGTAAGCCTCTACGACGACAGGTTTTCCCTCTTTGGCTATAGTTCTAGTATCTACCAACGCCGTAACATATTCATCTAATTTATTGTTGGATAAAGAGACATATTCTGCATCTAGGGAGTGACAGAGATTCTGCACATCGATATTCACGCGTCGTTCACTAATTTCAGTGCCTAATGACCATCCGTTATTTTCAATAATAATTATAATAGGTAATTTCCACGATGAGGCACTAAGTAGAGATTCGTAAAACGCTCCTTCTTCCATGGCTCCGTCTCCAGTCACCACCCAAGTAACCTGATCACTTGATTGAATTCTTCCTGATTGGGCTACGCCTAATGCTACGGCCAGATTATTTCCTAAAATATTGGAGGTGTAGATATTCCTATTCTGAGTCGCAATTAGATTCATCGACCCGAAGCGACCTCCACTAAGTCCCTCTGGATGTAATTTATATTCTGCAAAAAGTTGTTCGTAGGTTGCTCCTAAGGCCAAATGATAATGAATGTTTCTGTGGCTTAACACTATTTGATCCTCTGAATTCATCGCTGTGGCGACGCTTATAGCAATTGCTTCATGCCCAAGAGCTAAATGAATTGGAACTTGAAAACTCTTTTCAATGATAGCTCGGTTAATGTTTAACTGAGCTCTTCGAATTCGCAAAAGTTCAGAATAGGGGTATATTTCTAGCGCCATGGTCTAATTTTACTCTATCTCTTGAGTGCCTAGGCGACGTTAGAGTTCGCCACTAGCACTTGCTTGAAAAGTCATCATTACTCCAGAGAGGGCGGCTAGCCCATCTAGCCGCAGAGCTCTACTCTTTAACTTGGCCACTTAACTCCAACCACTTATCCTCTAGTTCAGATCGAACTTTTCCTATCTCGGTAAGTTTAGCGCCAACTTCTAGAAGTCTCTGATGGTCAAAGGAAGCGCTCTCTTGCTCCTTTATTAACTCTTGCTCTTGGGCAATCACTTTCTCT
>Ga0315902_10011561_pt1 | contig 11571 bp, 11 predicted proteins | sample LakEriMetagenome_9_FD_203523 | JGI IMG/M metagenome (GOLD analysis project Ga0315902, IMG submission 203523) | Freshwater fungal communities from buoy surface, Lake Erie, Ohio, United States - Buoy 12 MA117 | ecosystem: Environmental > Aquatic > Freshwater > Lake > Lake biofilm | place: USA... | reverse complement strand
ACTTCATGGTGTGGGCGAATATCTTGGAGTAAAATTGGATAGTAACGGAGAATTTTTATGGTATCGCTATTTTGGCGGAACACAAAATGATAGAGTGAATGACATTGTTGAAGCGCAAGATGGCGGATTACTAATGGTTGGCTATTCTGAAAGTTCTGATTTTGATATTGAACATAACAAAGGAAGTTATGACTATTGGGTTATAAAATTGCATTCGAATGGCGATTTACATTGGAAAGAAAATTATGGCGGTAGCGGAATAGACCAAGCCTATGGCATAACAAAAACAGACAATAATTCGTATCTCATAGTCGGACGTTCAAATAGTAGTGATGGAGATGTCAAAAATCCAAAAGGAAATTTTGATGGTTGGGTAATTCACATCAATGATCACGGACATCTGATATGGGAGAAATCTTTTGGAGGTGACTCTTTTGATGTGGCCACGACGATTAAAAAAATAGCAAACGGAAATTTTGTGGTTGTAGGTAATTCTAGAGGATCATTTGATGATAAACCTAATAATGGGCAAAATGATTTTTGGCTTTTTGAAATTGACAATAAAGCAAATACAAAACTATATTGGCAAAAAACCTTTGGCGGAACCAGTATAGACGTAGCTACCGATTTTTTTGAAACTTCAAAAAGAGAACTTATAATCGTTGGTGAGTCGCAAAGCAATTCACTTGATGTTCCCTCTAACAAAGGTGGAAATGATGTGTGGGTGATAAAATTGGAATAATTATTTAATTAAAATATTTCTTCCGCAACCAAGACGCCACATTAACCAATATAATCAAAGCAGGAACTTCAACTAATGGCCCAATAACACCCGCAAATGCCTGTCCGCTATTGATTCCGAATACACCTATAGAAACCGCAATTGCTAATTCAAAATTATTTCCCGAAGCGGTAAACGACAAAGCAACTGTATCACGATAATTGGCACCTATTTTCTTAGCAACAAAAAACATCAAGAAAAACATTATCGCAAAGAAAATTACTAATGGAATGGCAATTCTAATCACGTCTATCGGTAAATCAACAATCATTTCGCCTTTTAAACTAAACATGACCACTATCGTAAATAAAAGTGCTATCAAAGTAATTGGAGAAACAAAAGGAATATAAGTTTGGGTAAAGAATTTATTACCTAAATATTTTTTGATAAAAAACCGACTGATAACAGCCAAGGCAAATGGAATTCCGAGATATATGCCAACCGTTTGAGCAATCTCGACAATCGTTATATTCAATTCTAATCCTTTGATTCCGAATAACGGTAACATTATTTCCAAATAAAAATAAGCATAAACACTAAAAAAGAATACTTGCAACAAACTATTGATTCCAATTAAACCAGCAGTTAATTCACGATTACCTTCAGCTAGTTCGTTCCAAACAATTACCATGGCAATACACGGAGCAATTCCGATAATGATTAATCCGGTCATGTATTCAGGATAATCTTTTAGAAAAAATGTTGCCAGCAAAAACATTAAAAAAGGTCCAACAATCCATGTTATAAAAAAGGAAACAAAAAGTAATTTTGGTTGTCTGAACATTTTGGGAACTTGAGAAAAATCAATTTTGGTTAATGGTGGATACATCATTAATATTAATCCAATAGCTAATGGAATATTAGTTGTTCCCGATGAGAACGAATTGATAAAATCATCAGAGTTTGGAATAAAATATCCTATTGCAACTCCAACTAACATTGCTAGAAAAATCCAAAGCGTTAAATAGCGGTCTAAAAATCCTAATCGTTTTTTCATAGCTTACCCTTTTATTTTAGAAAATACATAATGCATTTCAGCAGCTATTTCTAGGCTTCTCTCAGCGTATTTTGTATCCATTAATTCGGTTCCGTCAAATGCTTTAGGATCATCATATTTTATTGGAAATCGGGCTTCTGCACCAAAAACCATCGGACAACCTTCATCGGCATTGTTGCAAGTCATTATAGCTCCAAAATTTGTTTTCGGATTAAAGTCATCAAAATACGTTTTAGAAAAACAAATAACCGGATGCTGATTTTTATCAAATTTCACCGAATAAACTGGATTTTGCTCCTGACTCAATTTTTTAATCTGAAATCCTTGATTAGTCAATGTTTCAACAACTTTAGGGAACATAACCGTAGCTTCCGTTCCACCTGAATAACAAAATACATTTTTAATTTTGAAATGAAATGCCATTGTTTGTGCCCAAATTTGAGACAAATGACTTCTTCTGGAATTGTGAGTGCAAATAAAATTTAGTCGAATATATTTGTTCTGATTTACTTTAGCCTGGATGTAATCAATTAAAGGTTGTAATACCATCTTTCTTTCCTCTGAAATTAATTGATTTTGTATATGTACAATGGTTTGTTTAAGATTAGGATTCATATTTATCTTTTTCTAAAATTACAAAAGAGAAAATTTTGCACAGTCTCAAAAGGGGTTATATGGTCTTCGGTAATGCTTTCAATTAAATCAAAATTACTGTTAAAAACAATATTTAGCGACGCTTCGTTGTATTGCTTAATATCAAGTCCACTGCATTTTTTTGGTCCGTTTTCAGAAAAAGTTCCGAGTACAAGATTTCCATTTTTAGCAACAGCCGAAGCTACAAGTTCAGCATACTTGTCAATTTGATTTTTATCTATTAAAAAATGAAAAGAAGCTCGGTCATGCCAAAAATCAAATGTCATATCGGGTTTGAAATCTAAAACATCCGAAACAATAAAATTAACATTGGTAGCTTTTTCTCCTAATCTTTTTTTAATACGTTCTATCGCTGTTGCAGAAATATCCAAAAGATATAAATTTGTGAATCCAAGCTCCAATAAGGAATCAATCAAATAACTATCTCCTCCTCCTATATCAATGATTTTTGCATTTTTGGCTATTTTCGTTTTGATAACAAAGTCTATAGAAGTCTTTGGGTTTACTTGATACCAACTTACTTCAGTTTCTTTTTTCGTAGAAAATACATTTTCCCAGTGCTCTTTTTTAGTCATATCCTTAAATTAACAACAACTTGAATTTGGAGTACAACAAGAAGTTTCCTTTTGCTTCCACTCGCCTATTTTTGCTTTGATTTTCTCTGCGGGAATGCCACAATGGTCTTTGGCCAAACAGTTTGTTTCTTTTGAAGCCAACAGGAAATTTGTTCCATCAAAATCAAGACTAAATTTACCTATGGTGTCTTTCATTTGATACTCAACTTCAATTTCCAAATTGCCTAAGCCCAATACTTTTTCTGAAAGTTCAATAACGTGAACCAATTTCTCCGGATGCAAACGATGGTCATAATCATTGGCTTCCCACAGTTGAAAGTTAGCAACTTCCTCTGTGCGAACCGTTCCTCCACAATCAATAAAATGTTTGGTCACCTTACCTACTTCGGTAACGTGAAAATGATTAGGAACCAATTCACCGCTTGGTAACTGAAAAGCAATAGTAGTTTGCTTTTTTAATGCTGTTTTAATTTCTGATAATTTCATGATTAGATTTTTGGATTGTTAGATTTTTGGATTGTTAGATTGAAACTCTTATCCTTTATATTCAACAACATTTATTTTTTAATTTGATATTAATGATAGAAAAATAACTTTCTATTTTCTTTAATGTGTCTTCGTTAATACAATAACAAATCGCAGTGCCTTCGATACTTCCTTTTATGATACCAGCATTTTTTAATTCCTTCAAATGTTGTGATACTGTAGGTTGTGCCAAAGGCAATTCGTTAACAATATCACCACAAATACAAGTATCAACAGTCAATAAATATTCGATAATGGCTACTCTAGCCGGATGAGATAAAGCTTTAAATAACGATGCCAATTCGTTTTGTTTGTCGGTAAAGAAATCTGATTTAGAAGCTCCCATATTTTGTATTGATTATTATATTGCAATATTACGATATAATAATATCGCAAACCAAATAAATAATAATAAAATTTACAATGCCAATAAATCACAAAAACCAAAAACTATAATCTTAATTATTTTTACTACTTTTGACACTCTAAAAAAACAAACATTTATGGCTTCAATAACATTAGGCGGAAATCCAATAAATACAAGTGGTGAGTTACCAAAAGTAGGTACAAAAGCACCCGATTTTAAATTAGTAAATACAGATTTAAGTATAGCTACTATGGCTGATTATGCAGGTTCAAAAGTGGTATTGAATATTTTTCCAAGTATTGATACGGCTACTTGTGCTACTTCAGTAAGAAAGTTCAATGCAGATGCAAGTAAATTCGCTAATACTAAAGTATTGTGTATTTCTCGTGACTTACCATTTGCTCAAAAACGTTTTTGTGGTGCTGAAGGTATAGAAAATGTAATCAATTTATCTGATTTTAAAACCGGAAGTTTTGGAAAAGATTACGGTTTAGAAATTGTAGAGAGCGTTCTATCTGGTTTACACTCAAGAGTAGTTATTGTATTAGACGAAAACGGATTAGTAAAATATACAGAACAAGTCCCAGAAATTGCTAATGAACCTAACTACAAAGCGGCTTTAGCGGCTTTATAATTTTTTATATGGAATTCGAAAAAGACAACTCCTTTATTACAGGCCGATTAAAAAGTGTTGGTTTTGCTGTAAAAGGTGCTTACAAACTTATCACTACTGAACACAGTGTGATGGTTCAATTTTCATTATCCATTTTACTAGTAATTGCTGGCTTCTATTTCCATATTTCTAGAGAAGAATGGATGATACAAACTTTGGCTTTTGGATTGGTTTTAGGGATTGAAAGTCTGAATACGGCTGTTGAAAAAATGGCCGATTTTATTCACCCTGAATTTCATGACAGAATTGGTTTTATCAAAGACATTGCCGCAGGAGCCGTAATGTTTGCAGCAACTGCTGCCATAGTAGTAGGATTATTAATTTATGTTCCTAAATTTCTATAATCATCCGATTAAATTTCTATTTTTATAGCGATTATAACTAACCAATGGCAAAAACACTAAAGAAAGAATCTAAAGAAAAAGATCCCCAATCGGATATTAAAATTTTAAAGACCAAAAAACAATACCGAATGTTGTTTGGCTTTCTTTTGGTTTTATTGTCAATTGCTTTTTTGATGTCTTTTATTTCCTTTTTTGTATCAGGTCAGGCCGATCAAAGTGCTGTTGATTCACTTTCTGATAGAAGTGAGCTTGTAGAAAATTGGTTAGGTAAATTTGGGGCTTATGTAGCCGACTTATTTGTTTATCGTGGCTTTGGAGTAGCTTCCTTTCTATTTGTCAAATTGTGCTTTTTGAGTGGTGCCTTTTTATTATTAGACTTACCTATTCGCAAACTCAAAAATACCTGGTTTTGGGATTTGTTTGCCATCATAGTATTGTCGATAACCTTTGGTTTCTTTGCTACTTCTATTCCGGAATTAGGGGGAACAATAGGCTATGAAACCAATCAGTTCATTCAGGATTATATTGGAAAAACAGGGACCTTACTCGGAATTGTCTTTGCGATTGTCATCTATTTAATCTTCAAAATAAAAATATCTCCAGACGCTTTTAAAACCTTTTTTGAAAAGAGACAAAAAGATATCAAGGATGATTTAAACGGATTATCTTCGACTGAAAGTGGTATCGATTACAATTTAGAAGAATTTGCGGTAACAGAAAAAGAAGAAGGTGAAGAAGAGCTGGAAGAACCAACCCTAAAACCTTCACAATTCGAAGTCAATAAAGAGGCATTAAAGCCAACTATTGAAAACGCTTCCGAAATTAATTTGGAACCAACCATTAAAACACCTATTCTACAACCAATAATTATTGAAACTCATGATGAAGCTTTTGTGATTGAAAAAGCTACAGATGAAGATGTTATAGAAGAAAATTTAGCAGCTAAGTTAGTGGCTGACTTTGGTGAATTTGACCCAACTTTGGAATTGTCAAACTATAAATTCCCTACGATTGATTTGTTAAAAGAATATACTTCGGTTGGCATTACCATCAATCAGGAAGAACTAGAAGAAAACAAAAACCGCATTGTAGAAACGTTGAAAAACTACAAAATTGATATTGCCCAAATCAAAGCTACAGTTGGTCCATCGGTTACGCTATATGAAATTGTACCAGAAGCCGGAATTCGTATTTCCAAAATCAAAAGCTTAGAAGACGATATTGCTTTATCGCTGGCAGCACTAGGTATCCGTATCATTGCCCCTATTCCCGGAAAAGGAACGATTGGCATTGAAGTTCCGAATAAAAATCCGACGATGGTTCCAATGAAGACGGTGATTTCTTCAGCTAAATTCCAAGAAGCCGAAATGGAATTGCCTATTGCTTTAGGGAAAACTATTTCTAATGAAACCTTTGTGGTCGATTTGGCAAAGATGCCTCACCTATTGATGGCTGGCGCAACCGGACAAGGAAAATCAGTTGGATTAAATGCCGTATTGACCTCGTTATTGTATAAAAAACACCCTGCAGAAGTTAAGTTTGTTTTGGTTGACCCAAAGAAAGTAGAACTTACGCTTTTCAATAAAATAGAACGTCATTATTTGGCAAAACTTCCTGATGATAGTGATGCCATCATTACCGATAACACCAAAGTAATCCTTACTTTAAATTCGTTATGTATTGAAATGGACAACCGTTACTCGTTATTAAAAGATGCTATGGTTCGAAATATCAAAGAATATAACGACAAGTTTAAATCCCGTAAATTAAATCCGGAACACGGCCATCGTTTCCTACCTTACATTATCTTAGTCGTTGATGAGTTCGCCGATTTAATTATGACTGCCGGTAAAGAAGTAGAAACACCAATTGCCCGTTTGGCTCAACTAGCACGTGCAATCGGAATTCATTTAATCATTGCCACACAACGACCATCGGTGAATGTAATTACAGGAATTATCAAAGCCAATTTCCCAGCGCGTATTGCATTTAGAGTTACGTCTAAAATAGATTCGAGAACGATATTAGATACGCAAGGTGCTGACCAGTTGATAGGTCGAGGCGATTTATTGTATTCCAACGGAAATGATTTAGTGCGTGTACAATGTGCTTTTGTAGACACTCCCGAAGTTGAAAGAATAGTAGATTATATTGGTTCACAAAAAGCCTATGCTAGTGCTTATTTATTACCCGAATATGTTGGCGAAGAAGGAAGTAGCGTAAATTTAGAATTTGATATTTCTGAAAGAGATAGTTTGTTCAGAGAAGCAGCAGAAATTATTGTAACCGCACAGCAAGGTTCGGCATCATTATTGCAAAGGAAGCTGAAATTGGGATACAACCGTGCCGGTCGATTAATTGATCAGTTAGAAGCTGCCGGAGTAGTAGGTCCATTTGAAGGAAGCAAAGCAAGAAGTGTTAACATTAGCGACTTAGCTTCATTAGACCAATTCTTTAATAATGAACAAAACAATAATTAACATGTACAAATTAGCTTCAATTGTTATTTTATTTTTAGTAACATTTACTACTAATGCTCAAGACAAAAAAGCAAAAGAGTTGTTAGACCAAGTTACAACAAAGATTAAATCCTACGACAACATCCAAATCGAATTTAAATACACTCTTAACAATTACAAAGAGAATATTAATAAAGAAAGTAAAGGAAATGTGATCATTCAAGACAATAAATATGTGTTGAATTTTATGGGTGTTACCAAAATATATGACGGTAAAAAAAGCTATACTATAGTTCCTGAAGACGAAGAAGTTACCGTATCAAGTATTATTGAAAAAGACGATAGCGCGATTACACCTTCCAAAATGCTTACCTTCTTTAATAGTGGTTATAAATTCAGCTGGGACATACTTCAGGATGTAAAAGGAAGAAAAATACAGTACATCAAATTAGTGCCAACCAATGCCAAAGACCAACGAAAAGAAATCTTATTAGGCATTGATTCCCAAACCAAAAACATTTACAATGTAATTGAAATGGGTAAAAATGGAACGAAAACTACCCTTACTGTTAATTCTTTTAAAACCAATCAGCCATTATCAAAAAATCAGTTTACCTTTGTGCCTAGTAAATATCCAAATTACTACATCAATAAACTAGATTAATTTCGGGTGAAAATACTTGACAAGTACTTATTAAAATCCTTCCTTGTTACATTTGCTTCGGTATTTGTAATTCTGTTTTTCATATTCGTTTTACAAGTAGTTTGGCTGTTCATTTCTGAATTGGCCGGAAAGGACTTAGACTTCTTAATGATTTTGAAGTTCCTTTTGTTCAAAATGCCAAGTATTATTCCACTTGTATTGCCCCTGTCCGTTTTATTAGCCTCCATTATGACTTTTGGAAGTTTAGCCGAGAATTATGAGTTTGCTGCCATGAAATCTTCTGGAATATCATTGCAGCGTTCTATGAGAACCTTAATCTATTTCATTACGCTACTTAGTATTGCTGCTTTTATCTTTGCCAATAATGTAATTCCGTATGCCGAATACAAATTCATCAACTTCCGTAGAAACATAGCCCAAGTAAAACCTGCGATGGCAATAGCCGAAGGGCAATTCAGCCAAGTTGGAACTTATAATATTAAAGTTGAGAAGAAATCGGGTGATAATGGAAGATACCTTAGTGGTGTTACTATTCATAAATTATCCAACACTACCGCTGGAAGCAATACGGTTATCAAAGCCAAAAAAGGAGATTTAATAAGTAATGAAAATTCAAATATCCTAAAATTAGTATTGATAGACGGGTATTATTATGAAGATATTATTCCCAAAAAATTTGAAGAGCGCAATAAAGTTCCGTTTGCTAAAAGTGAATTTAAAACTTACGTTATCAATATCGACCTGTCTAAACTCAATAGTGCCAATTTGGACGATGAGCAAATTACCAACACCAATACGATGCTTACAGTTGGTGAACTAACATTCACGCTCGATTCCTTGCAGAAAAATTACAATAAAGATAGGGTTTCAATTGCAGAGAACATCAACCTGCGTTCTTCTTTGACAACTTCTAATTATACAACCAACCCTAATTTATCTAAACTAAATACTGCCAATATAGTAGAAAACTTCTCAGATACCGATAAATCACAAATGCTTCGGGTAGCGAGTAGTAATGTTGATGCAATTAACTTTTCTTTAGAAAGTTCCCGTTTTGAATTGAATGACAAACAAAAGAACATCAACCTGCATTGGATAGCCCTTTATGACAAATTCGTAATTGCTTTTGCTTGTTTGTTGATGTTCTTTATCGGTGCGCCTTTGGGAGCAATTATTCGAAAAGGTGGCCTTGGATTACCCATAGTATTTGCTATACTTATTTTTATCATTTTCCATTTCATCAATACCTTTGGAAAAAAAGTAGCACAGCAGGATGAATTATCTCCGTTTCTGGGTTGTTGGATGTCTACTTTTGTGCTGACACCTTTGGCGATAATACTTACCAAAAGAGCTACCGATGACAAAGGATTTTCTATTAGTTTTGATTGGATAACCGATATTTATAATCGATTTATTCCAACCAAAACCGAAGAACTATTAACAGCACAACCAGTTATAAATATTGAAGAGGTTACCTTTGTTAAAGACACTGAATGGGAAAAACTCAACAGCTACGAGAATGACGTATTAATCAAAATTGTAAAAGATGCCAAACAATTTGGCTATACTAAAGACTATCGAAACAAAGCCTTAAAAATATTAGAATCAAGAAACATTACACAAGAGGAATTATTACTCAATAACAACCTTTATAATGTTGATTATAACAAAGTAGAAGAACTTAATAAACAATATAAAATCTATAGTAGCATAACACTAGGTGTTTATTTACTATTGCTGGGGATTTCATTTTTTGGGAAGCCAGAAAACCTTTTCTCCATTATTATAGTGTTTGTCATTGCTGGGATTTTTTATACAGCATTGTTTAAGTCACAACAACTATTAGATGAAATAGGAACCATCATGAATAAAAAAGTAGATATAAATCTTTACTTGGTCGTAATGGCGGGTTTTCCTTTCTTTATCCTGTTTTATTTCTACAACAGAAGTTATTTAAAAGAAGTCGTATCCGAATATACTAAAAGTTCCACCTAATGAGTGAAAGTAAAATACAACTCAACACGATAGAAGAAGCCATCGAAGATATTCGACAAGGTAAAATCATAATTGTTGTTGATGATGAAGACCGCGAAAACGAAGGCGATTTTTTGGCTGCAGCCGAAAAAGTAACGCCCGAAATGATAAACTTCATGGCAACACACGGAAAAGGACTCATTTGTGCGCCCTTGACAGAAAAGCGTTGTGATGAATTAGAACTGCATTCGATGGTGAAAAATAACACCGATCATATGGAAACTGCTTTCACGGTTTCGGTAGATTTAAAAGGTCATGGTGTTACCACAGGAATTTCAGCTTCTGACAGAGCAAAAACGATATTAGCCTTGGTAAATGAAGACACAAAACCTTATGACTTAGCTCGTCCCGGACATATCTTTCCGTTAACGGCCAAACAAGGCGGTGTATTGCGACGAACAGGCCATACCGAAGCAGCCATTGACTTTGCCCGATTGGCTGGTTTTAAAGCCGCCGGAGTGATTGTTGAGATTATGAACGAAGATGGCTCCATGGCGCGTTTACCTCAACTGGTAGAAGTGGCTAAGAAGTTTGACCTTAAACTTGTTTCTATTGAAGACCTAGTCGCTTATAGAATGCAACACGACAGCCTTATTGTCAAAAAAGATGACTTTGAAATAGAAACCCGTTTTGGCACCTTCCGTTTACGTGCTTACCAGCAAACCACCAACAAGCAAGTGCATTTGGCCTTGACCAAAGGAAGCTGGAATTTAGGCGAATCTATACTTACCCGAATTAATTCGACACAAGCCAATAATGATATCTTGAATACACTAACCAATGATGTGGATAAAAAGCTTGACGATATGTTTAAACGCATTGCTGAAGAAGGGAAAGGCGCTATCCTATTTATCAATCAGGAAGTTAATTCTTCCGACTTATTAAATCGTTTAACCGAGTTAAAGCAATTACAGTCCGAAGGCGTTTTTAAAGCCCCACAAATCAAAATGGACGTTAAGGATTTTGGTATTGGCGCACAAATACTGCACGATATTGATATTTCTAAGATACGACTCATTTCGAATACGACACAAACCAAGCGTGTTGGAATGATTGGGTATGGGTTGGAGATTACGGAGTATGTGGTATATTGATAATGGATAATTGTTAATTGATAATTATCAATTGTTAATTTAAATATCAGTAAGTGAAAGATATAGCGTCAGGACGAAAAAATATATAGATATTTTAGCTAAAATCTTTTTGCAATCTGCAAAAGGTTATTATATTTGCAACCGCATTAAGAAATTAGTGCCCGACTTATTGGAGAAATGGCAGAGTGGTCGATTGCGGCAGTCTTGAAAACTGTTGACTGTAACAGGTCCGGGGGTTCGAATCCCTCTTTCTCCGCAGAATTAAAACCCTAACGATTGAAAATCAATTAGTTAGGGTTTTTTATTTCTAGTCCTAGCCCACATTTAGTCCACAATCAATTTAAAATTTATTTACCAAAGAATATAAGCCTTTTAAGCTGTTTTTAGCTTGTAAATTCCATTCT
>Ga0315902_10011559_pt1 | contig 11573 bp, 10 predicted proteins | sample LakEriMetagenome_9_FD_203523 | JGI IMG/M metagenome (GOLD analysis project Ga0315902, IMG submission 203523) | Freshwater fungal communities from buoy surface, Lake Erie, Ohio, United States - Buoy 12 MA117 | ecosystem: Environmental > Aquatic > Freshwater > Lake > Lake biofilm | place: USA... | reverse complement strand
CGAATTGCAGAAGAGGCAGCAGCGGCTGAGGCATTGGCAGCAGAAGAGTTGCGTGTTGAGGCTGAGCGTGTTGAGGCTGAGCGTGTTGAGGCTGAGCGTGTTGAGGCTGAGCGTGTTGAGGCTGAGCGTGTTGAGGCTGAGTCACTAAGAGCTGAAGAAGTTATTCGCGAAGAACTTGAACGTGCAGAACTAGCTGCTCTCGAAGCGCAGATCGCCGCAGAAGAACTTGCAAAAGCAGAGGCTGAGAATGCTGAGATTGTTTCTGAACCCGAAGAGCAAGAATCGGAACCCTCGCCAGTTAGGGCTGCTGACTTTGCAACCGGGAGTTTCGACATTATTGATTCAGCAGAGCAGGCAGCAAGCGAAGAATTCAGTGAGGATAACTTCGAAGTTCTCTTGAATGATGGCGAGCTTGGTTACGCAAAAGAACCAGCTCGTAGTGCAAAAGACCTTCCGATCTCGACAATCGATAGACGAGCAAAGCCCTACTCACAACTCTTTGTATGGTCGAGCCTGAGCATTGGTTTGCTGCCAATTCTGTTCGGTTACTTATCTGCCTCTCTTGAACTTTCTTTCGTTGATAAAGCTCTCAGTCTTTTTGGCGGCCTGGTCGTATCGACGCTTCTAATTGCTGTTGCTGCAGTTGGTGGCAAGCGCAGCGGTCTTCCTACTCTTTATCTATCGCGAGCCGCCTTTGGCGTAAACGCAAACTACCTGCCTGCCATTGCGCAGGTTCTAGTCAAGCTCGGCTTTGGTGCGACCCTTTTGATGGTTTCGGTTGGTCTGTTTGATGGCACTATTCAGGGGCTACCGATCTTCTCTGAGCTAGCCGTTGGCGAGCAATTGCCTGGCGTGACCTGGGCTTTTGCCCTGATAGCCATGCTTTTGGTTGTCTCGTCATTGCTCGCATTCTTTGGCGGCAAGACGCTCTACTATGCTCAGCTAGGCGCAGCGGCGGTTGGCGCAATCGCCACGCTAATTTTTGTGGCTCTAACTTTCAGTCAGATTTCGCTTGACCAGACCGATCTTGCATTCACTGGCAACTGGACAGGTGTGCTCGGGCTCGCGGTATTGGTGAGCGCATTGTTTGGCGGCTTCTGGATTAGCTCAGTAGCTGAATTCACTCGCAAGGTTTCCATGGCTCAGTCGGGTAAGAAACTCGTCTTGTTCGTCTCGCTATCGGCCGGAGTCATTCCGATGCTGGTTGGCACTTTCGCGTTGATGGTTTCATCTTCGACATCGGCAACCTTCTTGAGTTCATTCATCGCGAATCCACTGACCGCAATGTTTGCACAGTTGGCGTCTTGGGCATCATCATTCTTGCTTGTCAGCGGCGTCATTTCGATGATTGTTTGGTTTGCAGCTTGGGCTTATTCGACCAGCGTCAGTTTGTCTGCAATCTCGGTTCGCATCAGGCCAGCGCTCAGCCAGCCGATTCTTGTTTTGCTCACTCTTGCCGTTGTTTACTCGGTCGCCACATTCGCAACAGCTGGCTTGAGTGAAATTCTTGACGCCGTGATCGCAATCTGCGGAGTTCTGGTTTTTGCCTGGGCGGGAATCTTCGTCGCAGATATTTCGATCAGAAGAATCGCATATCACGAAGTTTCACTAACCAGAGATTACGGTTTCTACAAGTCAGTGAACACCGTCAACCTAATCGCGTTCGTTATCGCAGTAGCACTCGGCCTTGGTTTCGTTTCATCAACGCTCAGCGGCTTCGAATGGCTCGGGTACCTTGCCAACCTAGCTTCGGCAACATCATGGTCTGACGCGAATGTTGGCGTATTGATTTCTCTCGGCTTCTCTGTTCTCTTTCCGCTGCTGTTTGGTCGCAAGCGCATCCGTGCTCAAGAGTCAGAAGTTTTGGCAATTGAGGCCCGAAAGCGTGACCTAGAACACGTCGAACTAAACGAAATCTAGACGTGGCTAGAGTCTCAGACATACTGGCTGCTGCCGAATCGCTGTGGCCAACCAATCTTGCCGACGACTGGGATAGGCCCGGCTTGATTGCCGGCTCTTACTCGGCTCAAGTTTCAAAGGTTCTGCTCGCAGTAGATCTGACTCACGATGTGATGCAGGATGCCATGGCTGGCGGTTTTGAGATGGTCATTACACACCATCCGTTCTTGCTCAAGGGCGTTTATGACATCAGGGAAGACAGTGGCAAGGGTTCGGTTCTAGCAGGGGCGATTAGAAACGGCATATCTCTTTTCGCTGCCCACACCAATGCCGATGTGGTTGAGGATGGCGTTTCGGCGGTTATGGCTCGGGCTTTGGGCTTGAGCGCGATTGTGCCTCTCGTGCCAACGCTCAACGAAAAGGTTGGTCACGGTCGCATTGGCCACTTGGCCGAGACTCTCAGCTTGCTTGAATTCTCGCGCCTGGTTGCCAGAGCGCTGCCCGCAACCGCCGGCGGTGTGCGTGTTGCCGGAGATGCCAGCATGCCTGTAAAGACAGTCGCCCTTTGCGGAGGTGCGGGGGATTCATTCATTTCGGCTGCCGCCGCCTCTGGTGCCGATGTCTATGTCACCTCTGATCTTCGGCACCATCCGGTTCAAGATGCTCTCGAGCAGGCAAAGGCCGCGGCCAAGCCATTCGGCCTAATCGATGTTTCTCACTGGGCTGCCGAGTCACTTTGGCTTGAAACCGCCGCCGCGCAACTGTCGTCGACCGTTAGTGATGTTAAGTTTGTAGTGAGTGACCTTCGCACGGATCCGTGGGAGTTTGCTGTAACTCAATAGCGAGCTGAAAGTAGCGATGAAAGCAACGCCACAACACCAAGAGACTCTTCTCGAACTCAATCGCATCGATCTGCAGCTGCGCCGCAATCAGAAGCAGATTGACGAGATCAACCGTGGTGAGCAAGTTCAGGCACAGCGCCAGTTGCTATTGGCCAACTCAGAGCGATTGCTAGTCGCCAGAAACGAACTTGATGCACTTGAGCTAGAGCTAACTCGCGCAGAAACCGACTTGAAACTTGTCGAGGGTCGAATCGCGAAAGATGAAACGCGACTTCAGCAGAGCAGTAACCAAAAAGATGTTCAAGGCATGCAGAGTGAGCTTCAGTCTCTTGCCAAGCGCAAGGGCGAGTTAGAAGATGCAGAACTGGTTCTTCTAGAACGCAAGGATGAAATTTTGGCGAATCTGAAAACGATAGAACTTGAGCGCGCAGAAATTCAGAAGACTTTAGAGATTCTCGAGAGTGAGCAGACTTCTGGCTTGGCAAAGTTGAACTCCGGCCAGCAACTGCTGCGTGAAGATCGCGCGCGCAACCTTGGGTTGCTCGCTGCTGAGGTTTCCGAACACTACGAAAAACTCTTTTCTAGAGGCGTCGGCGTTGGTCGACTCGATGGTCTGATTTGCGACGCCTGCGGAATGACGCTTAGCGGCGACTCAATTGATGCCGTTCGCAATACGCCTGCTGACGAACTCGCACACTGTGGCGAGTGCGGGGCAATTCTGGTGCGCTTTTGACTCGAGCACTTATCATCGAGGCAGACGGCGGGTCTCGCGGGAATCCCGGAACCGCTGGTTCTGGCGCGGTTGTAATCGATGAGGCTACCGGCGAGGTAATTCGCGAGATTTGCAGGTTCGTCGGCATCGCAACTAACAATGTTGCCGAATACATAGCGCTGGTGGCGGGGCTAGAGGCCGCTTACGACATCGACTCCAACGCTGAAATCACTGTTCGCATGGACAGCAAACTCGTTATCGAGCAGATGGCTGGACGCTGGAAGATCAAGCACCCAGACATGCTGCAATTGGGCAAGCAAGTTCAAGAACTGGTTCGGGGCAAGGCAGTAACTTGGCAGTGGATTCCGCGTGAGCAAAACTTTCGCGCTGACGCTCTAGCCAATAAGGCCATGGATGAGCTTGCCGATTCGGAGTCTTCTGGCGTGACAGTCACACCAGGAGCGAAGAACCGTCTCGCGTCGGCCGTCACCGAGTTCAACGAAATTGCACCGAGTTCGGTTCGTTCACCGGTTGATGTTACGCAACCGCTCACCACAATTGTGTTAGTTAGGCACGGGCGCACCGCTCTAACCGAGGCGCGCAAAATTTCTGGGGGAGACGGCGACGACCCGGATCTGAGCGAAGTCGGTCGGCTCGATGCCGCTGCGGTAGCGAACGCTCTCGGTCAGATTGGCTCGCAGGGTTCGTGGCAGCGAATTGTACCTATTTCGGCAATCGTGACTTCACCAATGCAACGTGCGAAACAAACTGCGCAAATCATTGCTGATCGATTCGGGCTCAGCGTGAATGAAAATGAAAACCTTCGCGAGATAAGTTTTGGCACCTGGGATGGCCTAAGTCACGAAGAAGCCGAGAACACCGATGCTGAGCTATGGAACGCTTGGCGCGGTTCGTGGTCGGTTTCGCCACCAAAGGGTGAGTCGCTTGAAGTTTTCGACGCGCGATTGCAAGAAGCTCGCAGGCAAATAGTCGAGCGCCACGCAGGCAAAACCGTTGTCGTGGTTGCTCACGTTATGCCGATTCGTGGCTTTCTTCGATGGGCATTCGACGCTGCGGCAGCCGCATACTGGCGACCGCAGGTTGCCCCGTGTTCGATATCCATCATCCGTGTTTGGGGAGACGAAACCGCTGAGGTCGTCACGGTGAATCACACAGCTCACCTCTAGGGCTGTTCAGTTGGCCTTTCGCCCGCTAGCCTTAACCACGGATGGGTCGGCCAGACGATCGCGGCACGCAAGTGACGAGGAACGTCCGGGCTCCATAGAGCAAGGTGGTGGGTAACACCCACCCGGGGAAACCCGCGAGAAAGTGCAACAGAGAGTAAACCGCCACGCAAGTGGTAAGGCTGAAACGGTGGTGTAAGAGACCACCAGCGGGGCGTGTGAGCGCCTCGGCTAGGTAAACCTCACCTGGAGCAAGGCCAGATAGTGTGCGCCTTAGCCGGCTCGGCTATGCACACGGGTAGGCTGCTCGAGCCTAACGGCAACGTTAGGCCTAGATAGATGATCGTCGCCCGAAAGGGAACAAAACCCGGCGTATCGGCCGGCCCGTCCACTACCTCTTGTTTGCGAGACGGTAGGCCAATCGCGCTGCACCGAGAATTCCGGCGTTGTTTCTCATTTCGGCAGGCACAATTTCGCAATCAATATTTAGCAGCGGCAAGAAGTTCTCGTGCTCTTTCGAGACTCCGCCGCCGACAATAATCATCTCGGGTGAGAACAATTTCTGCAGGGTCGAGTAGTACTTCTGCAGGCGCTCTGCCCACTGCTCCCAGGTCAGGCCATCGCGTTCTTTAGCCGCGAATGACGCCATTGACTCGTAATCGACGCCATCAATTTCAAGGTGACCGAGCTCGGCATTAGGAATCAATGTTTGGTCGAAAAACAGAGCGCTGCCAATTCCCGTTCCGAGTGTCGTCATGATCACGAGTCCGCGTTCTGCACGACCGGCACCAAAGCGCATCTCTGCAAGGCCTGCAGCATCGGCGTCGTTTACCAGATGCACATCTCTGCCGAGAGCTTTGGTGAAAGCCTTATCGGCGTTGAAACCAATCCACTTCTTCGAAATATTTGCGGCAGACATGGTCACGCCGTGCTGAACCACCGCCGGAAAGCAGATTCCGATTGGAGTTTTCGACGCGGAGTCTGGAAGTTTTTTCACCAAACTCTTTACAGTCGCGATTATGTCGTCTGTAGATCCGCCCTCGGGGGTGTCGAGTCGAACACGCTCACCAATCATTTCACCGTTCTTTACATCGACCAGCGCACCCTTGATTCCGGTGCCGCCTATGTCGATTCCGATTGCAATTTTCTTGGCCATGAGTTTTCTTTCGATCAGGGGAGTGTGAGTATGTCTGCGCCGGTTTCGGTGACGACAAGGGTGTGTTCGAACTGCGCGGTGATGCTTTTGTCTTTCGTTAGAACCGTCCAGTCATCAGGCCAGAGATCCCATGTGTAAGTGCCGAGCGTAAGCATCGGCTCGATGGTGAAAACCATGCCAACCTGCATCTCTTGAGAGTATGCCGGTGCGGCGTCGTAGTGCGGAATCACTAAGCCGCTGTGAAATGAGCGACCGATTCCATGCCCGGTGAAGTCTCGAACCACGCCGTAATCAAATCGTTTGGCGAAAGACTCAATTGTGCGGCCAATTATGTTGATCTGTCGCCCCGGTGCTACCGCCTGGATTGCGCGGTTCAGCGACTCTCTTGTTCGCTCTACCAGCAGGCGCACTTCATCTTTGACTTCGCCAACCATGAACGTTTGGTTGCTATCGCCATGAAATCCATCTTTGTAGGCGGTGATGTCGACGTTGACGATGTCACCCTCAACCAGAACCGTGTTGTCTGGAATACCGTGGCAAATAACTTCGTTCACTGACGTGCAAATTGACTTTGGAAACCCTCGGTAGAGCAATGCAGATGGATAGGCGTCATGGCTGACTATGAATTCGTGGGCTATTCGATCAAGTTCATCGGTGGTTACGCCCGGTTTGCAGTTCTCTCCGACAAGCGCGATGGCCTGGGCGGCAATTCGCCCAGCTGCGCGAATCAACTCAATCTCGTCGGGCTGCCAGATGTCACCGTAAGCGTTTTTTGCAGGCGCCTTTTTGCCAACATATTCAGGCTTTGCTATGTGAGCTGGCACCGACCTCAGTGGAGACAATTGACCGGGAATGAGATATCCGGTTTCAAGGTCGCGAGGCATGCGTCTAGTCTAAGAGTGAGCAAGGGGTTCGACATGGATAGCGATGCCAAAGAGTTTTGGTTCAACACCAAAACGAAACTTGTTGAGGTCGGCAAGCAAGCAGCGGCGATTTACAGAATCGGCCCGTTTGAAACTTACGAAGAAGCAAGTCGAGCGCTTGAAGTCATTGAAGAACGCACCAAGGCTTGGCAGCGCGAAGAAGACGAGAGCAACTAGTCGCTGAAAGACTCATCCTGGTTCGGAAAGTTTTGGCTCTCGACATCGGCCGCATAGCGCTTAGCGGCTTCAAGCAGATCATCGCGAAGACTCATGTACTCGCGCACGAACCTTCTCGACTTGCCTCCACTCAGGCCCGCGAAGTCAGTCCAGACAAGAATCTGTCCATCGGTTTCGTTTCCGGCACCAATGCCAATTGTTGGAATTCGCAGTTGCTTAGTGATTCTCGCGGCTAGCTCAGCCGGAACTAGCTCAAGCACAACTGCGAATGCACCGGCCTCTTGCACGGCTAGAGCTTCGGCCAAGATTTCATCTGCGGCATCTCCGCGACCCTGAATCTTGAAGCCACCGAGTGCATGCACACTTTGCGGTGTGAAGCCAATGTGCCCCATTACTGGAATGCCAGCTTCAACAATTTTCGAAATCTGACCTGTGCTTCTGCGCCCACCCTCGAGCTTCACGGCCGCAGCACCGGTTTGTTTCATGATCTTCATTGCGTTTGCGAGAGCATCTTCTGGGGATGTCTCATAACTGCCGAAGGGCATGTCGACAACCACCAGTGCAGATTTCGCCGCACCCGCCACGGCCCTGCCGAGAGGAATTATCTCGTCGACCGTAATTGCCAAGACGCTGTCGAGCCCGAGCGCATTTTCGGCTGCCGAATCGCCAACCAGCAGGACATTGATTCCGGCCTCATCGAAGATCGAGGCTGTCTGCTGGTCATAAGAGGTTAGGCATGAGAACTTGCGATTTGAGTCTTTGAACTCCTGCAGGTGAGAAATGCGCGCAATCTTTGCCATTTAGTTGTTTCGCTTCCAGGCGTCGACTTCGATTTCAACCAGCATCTTCGGGTTGATGAACTGAATTCCTGCAAGCATTGTGGCAGCGGGTCTGATCTCACCGAAAATCTCGCCGTGTGCTTTGCCGACGGCATCCATGTCGTCAGCGTTGCTCAGATAGATGCGACTGCGAACTACGTCGGCAAGGGTGTAACCGGCTTGAGCCAAGGCAGGAGCAATTACCTGCTCAAGGGTGACCTTAGTTTGGTTGTAGGCGTCGCCCTCGTGCTGCAAGACTCCGTCGATAGTCGCGGTCGAACCCGAAACGTGAACGTAATCTCCGGCAACTGTTGCTCGAGAGTAGCCAATAACCGACTCCCACGGGCCACCGCTTGAAATCAATCTGTCTGCTGCCATGTCTGCCTACCTGTACTTATTGGTTATCGGAAGTCGTCGGTCGCGACCGAAAGACATGCCAGTGATTTTAGGGCCGATAGCACCCTGGCGACGCTTCCATTCGGCGCGATCTACGAGGTCAACAACTTTGTCGACTGTCGCCGAGTCGAAGCCCATGGCCTTGATTTGTGCTCGCCCGAGTTTTCGCTCAATGAAGGCATCGAGAATCTCATCGAGAATCGCGTAATCGGGCAAGCTGTCTTGGTCTACCTGACCTGGTCGCAGCTCTGCTGAGGGTGGCTTTGAGATGCTGTTTTCTGGGATGGGTGCCGGCAACCCCTGCTGCTCTGCAAACGAGTTTCGCCATTTGGCCAGCTGCCAGACCAGCGACTTTGTCACGTCTTTCAGCGGGGCGAATCCGCCGACCGAGTCGCCATAGATGGTGCTATAGCCAACGGCCAACTCAGACTTGTTGCCCGTGGTTAGGGTTAGGTGACCTTCTTGGTTGCTAAGTGACATCAAGATTGTTCCGCGCACTCGGGCCTGCAGATTCTCTGCGGCAACGTCTTTGAGTTTTAGCTGCTTCTCTAAATCCTTCACAGCGCCCTTGATTGCTTCGGTGCGAATGTTGATGCCGAGTCTTCTTGCGAGATCGAATGCGTCTGACTTTGAGTGGTCGCTCGAGTGTTTGCTTGGCATCGAGACACCGAATACTCTGTGAGCTCCGATTGCATCAACAGCTATCGCTGCGCAAACGGCAGAGTCGATGCCACCGCTGAGGCCGAGAATCACAGACTTGAAGTTGTTCTTGTTCACGTAGTCGCGAAGACCCAGAACCAACGCATTCCAAACTTGCCAATCGTCATCGAGCTTGTGCGTCCCTAATTCACTTGCAGCCACGATGTCGGTTTTACTTTCGATATCGAACAGCAACAGATCTTCTTCGAACTGCTTGCCTCGGCCAATTAGGTTTTGATTTGCGTCGACCATTAGTGAGTCACCATCGAAGACCAAGTCGTCTTGCCCGCCGACAAGATTTACGTAGGCAACTGCAACGTTTTGTTTCGCGGCAAGGTTTTTCACCAGCTCAACTCGGCGGTCATCCTTGTCAATCTCAAATGGTGAACCATTCAAGACCAAAGCCACATCGGTCTTTTCTTCACGCAACTTGGCAACCGGCCCACCCTCTTGCCAAATGTCTTCGCAGATAAGCATTGAGAATTTCAGTTCTCCGAGTTCGAAGCTGATCAACTGATCGCCAGGAATGAAGATTCTGTATTCGTCAAACACCGAGTAATTCGGCAGGTGGTGTTTCGCGTAGCCAGCCCAAACCCGGCCCTCGCGAATAATGACGGCGGCGTTTTGGGCAATGGCCCAAGGGCTGCGGTGTTCCTCGGCAACGATAGCCGGGGTTCCGAGCACCACTACTACCTGACCGAGTCCGCGGTTGTTGAGGTCTACCGCGAAATTCTTGACCGCTTCGACGCTGTCGTTTAGAAAGCTCTCTCGGGTTGCCAGATCTTCAATCGGGTAGCCAGAGGCCATCATTTCCGGAAAAACCACGAGTGCGGCTCCACGCTCAGCCGCTGTCTCTACGCGGTCGAGGCACTTGCGCAGGTTGCCCTCTAGGTCGCCAACGATGGCGTTGGTTTGCGCAAGGGCAATGCGAATAGCGGGCATAACGACTAGCCTAATAGCAGGCAAAGAGAGGGCATTCCCATGGATAAGCAGACAGATTTCGTGCTCAGAACTATCGAAGAGCGCGGCGTCAAGTTTGTTCGCCTTTGGTTCACCGACGTTGCAGGAACCCTGAAGTCAGTGGCAATCGCACCCGCTGAAGTCGAGGGCGCATTCGCCGAGGGCTTGGGATTCGACGGTTCGGCCATCGAGGGCCTTGCTCGAACCTATGAAGCCGACATGCTGGCTGTGCCAGACCCGAGCACTTTTCAGATTCTTCCTTGGCGCGGAGAGATTGACCCAACCGCTCGCATGTTCTGCGACATTCAGACCCCGGATGGCCTTCCTGCATCTGCGGATCCTCGAAATGTTCTTCGCAGGGCTCTCGCCAAGGCCTCGGATCTTGGTTTCTCGTTCTACATTCACCCAGAGATTGAGTTCTACCTGCTTAAGTCTGCCCAGTTTGGCGAAGACGGTCCGATTCCGGTAGACAAGGCCGGCTACTTCGACAACGTTCCTGGTGGCACAGCACACGACTTCAGAAGGCGTGCTGTCTCGATGCTCGAGCAGCTCGGAATCTCTGTAGAGTTCAGTCACCACGAGGGCGGCCCTGGTCAGAACGAAATCGATCTACGTTATGCAGACGCTCTGACAATGGCAGACAACATCATGACTTTTAGAACCGTAATCAAAGAGGTTGCAATCGAGCAAGGTGTTTATGCAACATTCATGCCAAAGCCTTTCACCGAACACCCTGGCTCAGGCATGCACACTCACATGTCGCTCTTCGAAGGCGACACTAACGCGTTCTTCGACCCGAGCGGTCAGTATCGCCTGAGCAAGACAGCAAGACACTTCATTGCCGGTCTATTGCGTCACGCTCCAGAAATTACTGCTGTCACTAACCAGTATGTGAACTCATACAAGCGACTCTGGGGTGGTGGCGAAGCGCCTTCATTCGTTTGCTGGGGACACAACAACCGCTCGGCGCTCATCCGTGTGCCGCTCTATAAGCCAAACAAGGGCAACTCTTCGAGAATCGAATATCGCGCAATCGACTCGGCAGCCAACCCTTATCTTGCCTACGCACTGCTTCTTTCGGCTGGGCTAAAAGGCATCGAGAACGAGTACGAGTTGCCTCCAGAGACCGAGGACAATGTTTGGTCGCTAAATGATTCCGAGCGACGCGCAATGGGCATTCAACCGCTACCGCAGTCGCTAGATCACGCGATTCGCAAGCTTGAGGAATCTGAGCTCGCCGCCGAGACTCTTGGCGAAGAGGTATTCAGCTACGTGCTCGCTAACAAGCGCCGCGAGTGGAGCGATTACCGTGCTCAGGTAACCCCGTTCGAACTTAAGCAAAACCTCGAAGTTCTCTAACCGAGCAAATGGCTGATTCAAGGTCGTTAAGCCTTTCTGAGCTAGCCAAGTATGGGTTCTCTGACCTTTCAGCAACCCTGCCCAAGTTAGAAAACCTTGTCGAGTTAGTTGGCGACAACGCTCGTTCTGCACTGGCGAGTCTCGCTAGATCAGCCAACCCCGATCAAGCACTCAACTATCTTCTGAACCTAACCCGCATCGACCTAGCGAAGATCAAGAAACTGCTTGGAAAGGAAGATTCTGCTAATCGATTGTGTCGACTGCTCGGTGCTTCTGAAGCAATGGGAGATCTGCTTATGCGTCGCCCAGAACTTCTCTCGCAGTTCGACAAGCGAATTGAAGAACTGCGTTCGGCCGCTGAACTTCGAGAAGCGCTGCACTCGTCTATTGCTGGCGAACTATCTGCTGAGTTCGACTCGGCGAGCGTTTGGTCAAGACTCAGGCTGGC
>Ga0315902_10011556_pt1 | contig 11574 bp, 15 predicted proteins | sample LakEriMetagenome_9_FD_203523 | JGI IMG/M metagenome (GOLD analysis project Ga0315902, IMG submission 203523) | Freshwater fungal communities from buoy surface, Lake Erie, Ohio, United States - Buoy 12 MA117 | ecosystem: Environmental > Aquatic > Freshwater > Lake > Lake biofilm | place: USA... | reverse complement strand
TTTCCTTGTGGGTGGGTAAAAGGTTCCAAAGGTCGTCACAGGACCAAACTGCGAAGGGCAAGCAATGATCCATTTCCAAATTCTCAGCGGAGAGCCGCCTACCCGACCAGACGCAGCGCAGATCAGTCGCTTCAAGTAGCGCGAGTGCCCGCTCTCGAGCGGCGCGGACATCACGATCGGGATCTGGCCAGGCCATGGCCTGCGAAAGGCCCATCGGATCGAGCGTACGACCCTGCCCTTCGGCATAGCGCTTCATCAGCCGAGCCCACTCGGCCTCGATTGCCGGCTCGATCCAAACCGTATAACGCTGCAAGGCAACCCAAAGCGCGCTCGGAACAAAACATTCACCAAAAGATGCCAGATAGGCCTCATCGAGACGTAGCGTGGCGGGTACGGCACCTCGGCGTTTCGACTCGGACGAGAAGACCGGCTCGCCATCCGCTTGCGTGATATACCGCATGGGCATGGTGGTGATGGTCTTGATGGCATCACCAAGTGCCGCGTGGAGCGCCGCCGAACTCGACTTCGAAAACCCTGTCATACCGATGCGCAAATCGAGATGAGAGGTCGACTCAAGCGCTCGGTATCCCGCTTTCACGAAACCGAGCTTCGTGAGTCCTACGTTATCCGCGCTCTGTGGAAAACTCTCTTTGAGCAGCGGCTTGAAGAGTCGTAACCAATACAGGCCAACAAGGCCGAGCGGCAACGCGACATGGTCGTCACCACGTACTCTCGCCAAGCCTGCTGCCCCGTCGGCGATCCGGCAAAGCACGCGTAATAACGCGAGCTTGTAGGTCGTCTCTTTACTGTCATTGAGAATCACCTGCCGCAGCAGCGGCAGCGCGCCCGTACCGTCGTCGGGTAGTCGTACGATGAGCTGCGTCCAACTCACCTCGCTACGACCGCGCTGATCCAGCACTGCTGAGGATTGATGCTCGACGTAAGCGCCGTGATCACGACAGAGTTGCTCGATCTCGGCCGCGGTCACTTCGTGCACCGACTGCCCGACCGCGGGCGGCCCGTGGCGCAGCGTAATCGCCATGCGAGCCCCCGGCTTCATCAACGACACGAGCTTGCGAAAGGCTCTCGGCCGCTCGCTCTTCGGCACATGCATCCAGACCGCGCTCAATAAAATGAAATCGAACGACTGGCCTCGACGGAGCGTGCGATCGAGCCCCGGGAGTGAATCGCCCTCAACCCAATGAATAGGAGATTCGGGGTGATGCTGCCGAGCCTCGCGCACCATCGCAGCAGACGGCTCGACGGCCACTACATCAAAGCCGAGTGAAGCGAGCCACGCGGCATCACGACCCGAACCAGCGCCGATATCCAGCACACATGCCGGTGCAGCCGGCAAAGAATGACGGAACCAGGCATTGAGACGAGCCGCCTCGATCGACTCGTAGGTGGCGGCGAGCTGCGGAGCATGGCGGTCGTAGTAGTCGGTCGTCACACTCCCTTGTTTACCGTACTTACTGCGGCGAGATCCAGTGCCGTAGCCCGACGCTGGAGATAGGTATCACCACCCCAGCCAAGACAAGAACTTAGGCAACGCACCGATCAGGATCACCATGAGGCCGCCGAGTCTGATAAACGTGCGAGTCTCGATGGCGTGCATTTCGGTCCTAAGCGCAGCAGACTCGGCCTTTGCTTCACTCCGAATAGAGGCAAACTCTGCCTTCGTGAGCGCTTCATGCTGCTCAAGGCGACTCAGTACCAAGGCGATCCCTGCCTTCATCTCAGTTGTGGCGGAGACGATCTCCCCTGTCAGGTCTTTCCTAACGGAGCCGATCTCCGCCGTAAGGTCTTTCCTAACGGAGTCGATATCCGCCGTCAGATCTTTCCTAACGGAGGCGATATCCGCCGTCAGGTCTTTCCTAACGGAGGCGATATCCGATCTGAGAAGTGCGATGTCGGACTTGGTGGCGAACTCGGCCGTCATCTTGTGCTCAAGGGCCTCGACGACGTCGCGGGCCTGATCTTTAGGGACGTTGATACCTGTGAGCGCATCGTAGAGTGACGTGGCGAGAGACATGGAACCTCCGACGAAATCTCGACGACGTTAGCGACGGATTCGTCCGAGGGCAGCCAATGAAACTCGCGACTTTGCATAATTAACGACCACCCTACGCGCGAGGGCGTCGCGATGCATCACGCAAATCTCGGGGTTTCGTGCAGATTTGAGCGATGTTGCAGGGCGAGGTGGACGGTCGCGATGCCGATGATCAACGAGCCCACGACCCAAATGTACGGCACGTACTCAAACTGCGCTTGGGTCGCAAGCACACTGCTCGGTAACGCCGCCACACTCGCCATGGCGTAGATCAGCCACCGCACAAGCCACTGTCCAGGGAACCCCCCATTCAGCCACTCGTAGACGAGACCGATCACGATACCCGGCACGATCGCCATCACCGCAAGCACCAACCAACTGAGCGGAACGAGCATAAGGACGACGGCGAAATACTCCACCGCGTCCTCGAGCGCCGTCTCCGGAGAGGTCGCGCTCTTGACCCACCACAGCGCTGTCGCATGCCAATTACCTTGAAGCGGGATACTGGCGATGAGCGCGCTCAAGGCGAACCCTAGGAACGTCACCACCAGGATCGCGACCGTCCCGACCGCCCCGGCGTACATGGACAAATAGAGCACCCACGTGCGCGAAAAGCCCAAGACCTTCGTCCAAATTAATCTGAGCGTCATACGGGCATCGTCAGGGGGTGAGACGTACGACCTTACCCAAACAGCGGCTCAAAAAATGACCCCAAAGTCGCACCTGTTGCTGCCTCTGTGGGCTCGGCAGCTGCTGCGATGGACCCTGCTCGGTCCGCTAATCGGAACGGTTTTTGATGTCGCCGCTGATTTGGCTCATGGGTTCGCCTTTTGATCGCGGACCTCGTTCGTTCGCGCTCGAGAATCGCCTCAGTCGGAGCGGGTAGCGGACCCACGCGCCTCGCAACTAAGGGGACTGATTTCGTGACCCGTACCAAGAGTGCCGGCGGCAAGCTTTGCTGATGCGACCTCCTACGCGGCGACCTCGACGTATTCGACCTTGCTTGAGGGCGGCTGGATCGGCTCACCGTCCGCGCGCAATCCTTCGAGGTGAAACTCGATTGCCGTGCCAATCGCCTTGCAGACGTCCGCGACCGACGTGCCGGTCGCAACGCAGCCTGGGAGATCGGGGACGTAGGCTGAAAAATTGGAGCCTGCATTTTCGATCACAATGCCGTAACGCATGGTCGATCTCCTTGAGCTCACTTCAGTCCTGCTTGCTTGAGAATAATCTTGAGCGTTCAAGGCGACAAATCGTCACTCAACTTGCCGGCAACGGTAACGCGGCCCTTCCGGCCGTGATGCTTCAATTGTCGATGGCTGCCACGAGTTGCGACGATGAACCAACCGGCCTCATGTAAGGCTCGAAGAATTTGGATCAATTTCATCCACCGACGGTAGGGTGACGTTGCATGAGGCTCGCACCGCCAAATCGACAGAACATGGCCGGATTGGCGCAAAATCGCTATCTGCCCCCGCAAGTCGAGTAACCCGGTTTTGATCGGCGAGGCGTCGGGTGTAGGGCTTGAGCTCCGGGCCTGCGGCACGGAGACATCACCATGAAATGGGGCCCTAGAAAACCTTCGCTCAAAGCGCCTCGGGGCTTCGGCTGGGTGACCGATCCCAAGAAAGCGCTTTGCAACCGCATCTACTTCTTGACGAAGCCATGAAGGATCACCACCTCTCGATCAACTGAGCCAAGCGCAGGAAGTGCGCATAAGTGCCTGCGCGTCTTTCTGACTCGATCACTCAGCGCCTTCGTAGATCACGTAGACCTTTCGGGTGCGCTCGATGACCTCCCAAACTCCCTCGAACCCGCGGGGGATCACGAACTCATCGCCCGCCACCACTTCGCGCACGACTCCATCGGCACTCGTCAGAAGACTTCGACCCATCACGATTCGGCAGTATTCCTCTTCGGTGTAGCGGATACGCCAAGCCCCCGGTTCGCATTCCCAAATGCCGACGGAGAACTTTTGACTCGCATCGGTGTACTGCGACCAAACCCGCTGCCGCGGATGACCCGACACAATCTTCTCGGGTGCGGGGAGGTACTCGATGGGCTCCGAGGCCAGCAGAGACTCTTCGACCAAGCGGATGATGTGAGGTGCGCTCATGTCGCGTTATGGTAACCGGCTATTCGCGCTTTGAGCTGCCTTCAGTCTCCCACTGGAAAATCTCTTCCAGGGGCTTTTTGAACACGTCGGCGAGACGGAATGCTGTTTCGAGCGTTGGGGAATATTTTCCTGCTTCGATCGCAGCGATGGTTTGTCGGGTCACGCCAATACGATCGCCGAGTTCGGCTTGAGTCATTTCGTTCGACAAGAAGCGCATCAATCGAAGATTGTTACGTAGGCGCTTCCTAGGCATCCCAGCCTCGGCGATACATCGAGACGATCAGGCCGTGCCGCACGATCTCGGCGAGGGCGATCGAAAACACGGCCGCATGAAAGATCTTCCAGCCTGAGTTATTGAACGGCATCAGACATCCCACGACGATCATGGCGCAGATCAGCAAGTGGTAAGCGACCCGCGTCGCTCGCTGATCGATCAGCTGATCCCGTTCGTCGGTCTTGGGGCCCTCTTTGTGACGAATCGCCATCACGGCGCTGGCACTACCGATGATGATCACCTGAACGACCACCGTCGCAGCGAACATCCCAATTTGATTGAGCGGCGTTGTCTCACCCACCAACACGACGGATGTGAAGTAGGCGAAATACGTCACGAGCATCGTGATCAACCAGACCCTCGCGAATTGCTCTTTGATCGGCATCGAAACACTCCCTGACTCGAATGAATGGCTACAAACACTAATGTTAATAATATTTAACATTGTGTCAAATGGCGGGGATGCTATTGAAACCTTATCGCGACCTCAAAGAAACTAACGAGACGCCGGTACCGCTCCGCTGAATTGATGGGCTCTCGCCATTTCCCACGACGATCTGAGAATTGCCGGCAACGCGGCGTAAGCAGGGCTCTCGGCATCGAGCAGTGCACCCGATTCCATCTCGGGGTATCTCGATGAGAGCGGCACAGGTTGACCCGTGCTGTCGCGCATCATGAAGTGTCGTGCGCGAAGCTTCGTCGGACTGTCGAGCCCGGCGGAACCGAGCAGCTCGAAAAGCGAGTGGACGGTGGCGCGCTGGAAGCTCGCGACACGCTTGGCTCGATCGGCCACATCGAGGCCACGCTGCCGAAGCGCATTCTGGGTCGCGACGCCAGTCGGACATTCGTCGGTATGACAGGCGCGCGATTGTATGCAGCCGAGCGCGAACATGAAGCTTCGAGCCGCATTGCACCAATCGGCACCGAGCGCGAGCATCGTCGCGACATCGAAGCCTGTCACGATCTTGCCGGCGGCGCCGAGCTTCACGGAGTCACGAAGGCCGATGCCGCGCAGCGCGTTATGGACAAGCGACAAGCCGTCTCGCGCAGGCATTCCAACGTGGTCGGCGAATTCGACGGGCGCGGCACCCGTTCCCCCTTCCGTGCCGTCGACGACGATGAAGTCGGGGACGATCTTCGTCTCGATCATGGCCTTGCAGATTCCCATGAATTCGATCGGGTCGCCGATGCACAACTTGAAGCCGACGGGTTTTCCGCCCGAGAGTCTTCGCAGTTCGGCGACGAACTCGAGCAATCCGACGGGCGTCGAGAAGCGCGAGTGTCGAGCGGGTGACACGCAGTCTTTACCGGGCTCGACCCCACGAGTCAGCGCGATTTCCTCGCTCACTTTCGCCGCGGGCAACACCCCGCCGTGCCCGGGCTTCGCACCCTGCGACAACTTGATCTCGATCATCTTCACCTGACGATCGACCGCCTGCGCGGCAAACCGCTCAGCAGAGAAATTTCCGTCTGCATCGCGACAACCAAAATAACCCGAACCGATTTCCCAGATGAGATCGCCCCCCTCCTCGCGGTGGTAAGGCGAGATGGAACCCTCACCGGTGTCTTGCGCGAAATCACCGAGACGTGCGCCACGGTTGAGCGCACGAATCGCATTCGCCGAGAGCGCGCCGAAACTCATTGCCGAAACATTGAGGATCGAGGACTCATACGGCGCGAGACAGGCATCGTTGCCGATCTTCACCCTGAAGCCTTCGGAGATCGGAGCGCATGCCGCATTCGAGTGGTTGAGCCAAATCGCTCCGGGGCGGTAAGGGTCGAGCAGCGAACCGAATCCGCGTTTGTCGTTCTGACCCTTGGCGCGTTGATAGACGACGGCTCGTTGGTTTCTCGAGAACGGAAGCGGCGCCTCGTCGTCCTCGAGAAAATACTGGCGGAGCTCGGGACGAATGTATTCGAGCAAGAACCGCAGGTGACCGATGAGTGGGTAATTGCGGAGGATGGCGTGCCGTGACTGCAGCAGGTCACGCAACCCCACGAGGAAAAGCGCGAGAAAAAGGATCGAGATCGTCGGATTCAAAAAATACGAGACGATCGCGAGCGGTAACGTGGCCAGCCAGGCCGAGTAGCGGCTCGGAAGCATGGCCGAAAGTATAAACATATTGATAAGGCGCCCAAGACCGCCCTGCGCCTCCCATATGCATGGGTAATCGCCGAAGAAATAGCCGCTAAATTCACGCAATAAATTTGTCCCGATCGAGAGATGGCGACGGATCAACCTCACTTCCATTACGATCAAGGCAGTTTCCTCGAACCGGTAAATTAGATGACGGACATCCATGTCGCGCACTTGCGGATGCAGGGAACGGATTTCATCCTCGTTCCGCTGTCGTCAGGGATGTCTCGTCTGAGCGCAGCGGAACAAACGGCCGTGATGAGTGAATTGCGCGCACTCGCTCGCGGTGCCGGACTCGGGGGCGACGTGGTTCCAGTGTGGCAAGGCCCTTCAGGGGTCTCCTATCTCGCCGATCCCCGCCATCACGCAGCGCTCTCCAAAACACTTCGACTCGACGTGGTGAAACAACACCTGAACCGAAAAATCGGCGCGAGCGGAATGTCCGCAACGCTCGCTCGGGTGACTCAGGAAGGCGGCGCGCCGAACCCGGAGACCTCGAGGCCCTCGAGCCCCGCAGCGGCCTCAAGCCCTTCACGCACTGCATCGGTCGAGAATCGACGCTCGCTTCCAGACGTGCATGCGGCCGCGCGCCGTACGACACCCAACCGCGTGGTGACGATGCTCTTCTCCGATATCGTCGGTTCGACGAAATTGAAGCAGCAATGGGGTGATGCGCAAGCGATGGAGATCCTGAAGCGCCATCACAGTCTCGTACGGCAGCTGCTCGACACCACCATCACTGGTGAAGAAGTGTCGACCTCTGGTGATTCTTTTTTCATCGCTTTTGCGACGCCCTCGGAGGCGGTCACCTTCGCCCTCCGCTGGCAAGACAAGGTTCGCGACTTCGCGCGTCAAGAGAACATCGATCTTCAAGATCGGATCGGGATCCATGTGGGCGAGGTATATGCCGACAACGCCAAGGTCGCCGGCAAAGATTTCGATCTCAACGGTATCCAGGTCGATACCGCTGCGCGGATCATGTCCCTTGCGCAGGGAAATCAGATCCTGATGTCGCAGTTCGCGTTCCTCAACGCCAAGCAGATCCTCGAAGGTCTCGATTTCGACGGCATCGGCACCCTCGCTTGGCGCGCGTATGGTCCCTATCAAGTAAAGGGCGTCGAACTGCCCATCGAAATTTACGAGGTCGGTGAAGCCGGGCTCGCGTGCCTGAAGGCACCGCCCGACAGCGAAAAGGCCAAGCGCCATTTTCGATAGCCGTGCAAACTCGTCCTCTCAGAGCGAATCAAAACAACTGCTGAGCGTGCACCATGAAAAGCTCCGATCCAAAGCTGCTCGACGACATGCTGGTGATGGCTTTGGCGAGGGTGTCCCTGTTCTCGGGGTTGACGAGAATGCAATTGGTTTGGTTGCTCAACGCCATGACGCGTGTAACGGCCCCTTCAGGCAAGCTTTTTTTTGACGAAGGCGATCACGCCGACTGTCTCTACGTGTTCGTCTCCGGCGAAGCCGTCGTCGAAAAAAACACCCCAGACGGTTGGAAGGTCCTCGCGACCCTGCAACCGAGCGAAACATTCGGTGAAATGGCGGTCGTCGATCGACTACCGCGATCCGCGCGGGTTCGCGCAGTGACGGAAAGCGTGGCGTTGAGCCTAAAGAGTTCGCAACTCGAAAGCTCAAAGGAAATCGCCGTGGAGATCTTCCGAAACATCGCCGCCATGCACACCAAGCGGCTGCGCAAGATGAATCAGGGAGAAATCGTCTAGCTCGCTTCGAACCTGACCAGAAATCTTTGGATGTAAATCCGGCTGAACGACTCGAACCCTGAGTCCATCCCCACCAAGACCCACGCCTCTCCCCGATCGTCGGCGCGCACTGTGAGTGTCGAGGCAGCAGGAATGGACAACGACTTCGACTCCCAGCGTCGGGTGCCGCAGTTTTGGACTGAGTTGGCGACGTTTCCGATCACGAGCCCATCACGCCCGCTCTGCGATTGGTTGCCGCGCTCGATATTCACCCGATAGTCAGCGCCGTTGAAGATGGTCTGCGGCTCGATACTCGAGACGCCGACGAGGATCCATACCGACTCCCCAGGCGCGCCGCCGACTCCGACACAGCCTGTCGGCACGTCGGTCAAAAAATCGACGGTCGAACGGACGCGATAAGTGGTGCCGGCCACGAGTCCGCTGATCTTAGTTTTGACATAGATGAAGAGGTCATCGCTGCGATTGGTACCGGCGATGTAATACCCCGACCCTGAAAAGCCGGTCGGTAACGCGCGAATCTCTGCGACGACATCGACGGGCGCCGTATTGGGTGCGTAGTCCGCAAACCCGCTTAACCAACCACCATTACCCTGCGAAAAATCGAAGGTGCGCTCTACCGGGAGAATCCCGATCGGCGGCGCCACACCGGGAGGCGCGGCTGAACCCCCGCCCGAACCGCCGCACGCCAAAAGAAGGAGCGGCGCAATCAGCGTGCAAATGAGTCTCGAGGCGGTCATTTGGAATCACACACGGGATTACGTTCTTTGATCGGAACCCATCGTCCACTGACCAGTTTGGCGGATGAGCCGTCGGGCCAGGTGTACGTCCATCCCTCTTTGAAAGGCAGCCCGTCATCGTCTTTGTCCTTGAGGGGGTCGGGCAAGCGAGAGGGCATGGGGACACTGATCGTTGATGGAATGGCGAAGAGTTCGAGTTTTTTGATGCCCGAAATCGTCTTCTCTGCGCCGAAGGCATCGATGAACTCGATTTCATAGCGAGTGCGACCGTTGACCTCAGTTTCGCTCACCCGCACGAACCCCGAACACGCGAAGAATGTTCGGTTATCGGCCTTGATGCGTTGAGGAGCGGAGGAGTAGTCGTCGCAGCCACCAAGCAGCGCGATCAGCACGATGCTCCATCCGGTTTTAAGAGTTGCTCGCACCAGCAGACCCCTTGAAAATTGGTGCCGGGTGAGGGATTTGAACCCCCGACCAACAGTTTACAAAACTGCTGCACTACCACTGTGCTAACCCGGCAAATCAAGGACTTACATAAGCCAACATGCTAACGGGCCACCACTGGTCCACCAACCTAACAGAAACAGGTGGTGGACATGGCCTCAATACGCAAGCGTAACGGCAAGTACCAAGCACGAATTCACCGGCGTGGAGTCGGCTTCATCAGTAAGACCTTCCTGACCCGCGGCGATGCCTTAGGTTGGGCAAGACAAGCGGAGATCAACGTAGAGCGACTCGCGCTGGGACCACGCCGCCCTACCCTCGACGAACTACTAGATCGATACGCGGTAGAGGTCACTCCCCGCAAAAAAGGCGCCCGATCGGAGACGTACATCCTAAAGGCTTGGAAGAGATCACGATTCGGCTCACGACTGGCCGACTCAGTTCCGCCAGCCCAATACGCTAAATGGCGGGACGAGCGGTTAGCCGCCGGCGCATCTGGCTCTACCGTTCGGAACCATCTCAACACCTTATCGGCGGTTTACCGACATGCTGCGACCGAATGGGGGTTCCACCAACTCGTCAACCCTGTTGCTTTACTCAAACGACCATCGCCGGGTAAATCCCGGACGCGCAGAGTGAGTGACGAAGAGATCAATGCTCTTCTGTCAGTCACTTGGTCACAATCTCTTGCTCCACTTGTCCGACTGGCTGTTCACACCGGTATGCGTCTGTCGGAACTTCTTAGCCTTCAATGGCGACATATCAACCTCACGACGCAAACGGCCTACCTTCCCGATACGAAGAACAGCCATGCTCGTACGGTACCCCTGTCCTCCAGCGCAGTAGAGATTCTCACGACTTTGCGGAGAGGGGTCGTTCAGCGACTGGATGGACGAGTGTTTGACCTAACACCTCATGCAGCGACCGTAGCGTTCGCAAGAGCGTCTCGGCGGCTATGTAAGGCGACGGCGGAACGGTATGGATCCGATCTACGATTTCACGATCTTAGGCACGAAGCCGTCTCGCGGCTCTTCGAAAGGGGTTTAAACGCAATAGAGGTTTCGACCATTAGTGGTCATCGGTCGATACAGATGCTGGCGCGGTACACACACCTCAAGGCTTCGTCGCTAGTGCCGATGCTTGGATGACATGACCACGAGCAAATCAATTAACAAATTTAACTCTTTGTGTTTAAACGGCTTCTCAAAGAATTCTTTTTCAGAGCGTTGAAGATATCTCCGAATATCTCTAGACTCATCAGTAATGACTACAACAAAGGACGTTGGTCGGTCCTTGTTCCCTTCGCCCTGTCCGGAAGGGAATTCAGATCCAGAAGACCACTGGAGTTGGTTGGGTCTCGTCGATAGGGCGAGGTAAAGAGGCACAGAAATCCTGAGGTGCCAAGGTGTCAGAGGACTGCATCGGCTAATGCCTGTGCAGCCCTTTTTTGCACAGGCTTCTTGAATCACCAAGGAGTTCTGACAATGACACTTGAATCTTCTCAACCGCCATCGATCTTGCGGTTCCCCCAAGTCCAAGCACGAACGGGTCTCTCTCGTTCTGCGCTCAACACATTAGTCAGGAACGGTCGTTTTCCACGTCCGTTTAGGCTAACTAATCGTGCGCTTGGCTGGCTCTCTGTCGATATCGACGCGTGGATCTCAGCAAAACGTGCGGCCGCAGAAATGACTGCTCCGATTCATCGATCGGAGGATCACGAATGATCTTCCGTCAACTTACGGGACATCGCTGCTGCTGTAGGGGGTGTGGGGAGTTCTTTAACTCTGTTTCAGCCTTTGACTGGCACCGGGCAACCCCCCTTTCTGCGAACGGGACTCCACGACTCCGATCTATCAGGCGATGTCTGACAGTCGAGGAGATGCGTTGCAAGGGAATGTCCAAGAACGCCTCCGGATACTGGATCAAGGAGCCCCGCACCACGAATCGTATCTATCCGGTCGCCGGAGAGATTACAGCCGCTCTTAGACACCCCCTAGTCAGTCAGAGGGGGGACACTTTATGAACTACGAATTTGAGGTCGGTGGAAGTCTGGATGACGAGGATAGGCCCGTTCGTATCATTGAGGGTG
>Ga0315902_10011554_pt1 | contig 11576 bp, 9 predicted proteins | sample LakEriMetagenome_9_FD_203523 | JGI IMG/M metagenome (GOLD analysis project Ga0315902, IMG submission 203523) | Freshwater fungal communities from buoy surface, Lake Erie, Ohio, United States - Buoy 12 MA117 | ecosystem: Environmental > Aquatic > Freshwater > Lake > Lake biofilm | place: USA... | reverse complement strand
TAGCGCTAAACACACATATATCCATGGAAGGATTACTTAGTGTATCCGTAGGTACCGTATTTTGGGCCTCGGTTGCTTTCTTGTGCGTGCTTGTCATTATGAAAAGAATGGCATGGGGACCTATCATGAGTTCGTTAAAGGACCGTGAGGAGGGTATCGCTAATGCATTGCGTCAGGCAGACCTTGCTAAGGAAGAAATGAGTCGTTTACAAGCGAGCAACGAAGATCTTCTTCGTGAAGCGCGCAACGAACGCGACCGTATCTTAAACGAAGCGAAGTCTATGTCAGACAAGATGCGCAACGATGCTGTTGGTCGTTCGCAAGAAGAAGCAAATCGCATTATTGCTAAGGCGCAAGCTGAAATCGAGAATCAAAAGCAAGCGGCTATCACTGATTTGAAGAATCAAGTGGCAGACCTTTCAGTTCAATTGGCTGAAGTGTTATTGAAAGATTCGTTAACAGAAGAGCAAAAGCAAAAGGCGTTGAATCATTCGTTAATTAAGGAATTCGGATCTAACTAATATGTCAAACATTCGCCTGTCATCGCGTTACGCGAAATCGTTGATTAGCCTTGCTGCAGAGCGAGGAGAGACAGATGTCTTGTTGAAAGACATGTTGCATATCTCTGCTAGCATTCGTGCGAGCAAAGATTTGCAAGTTATGTTGGCTAGTCCAGTTATTAGCGGTGATAAAAAACTCAAAGTATTGTTTTCAGTATTTACTGAATTGAACAAGACCACGCATTTGTTTATCGAGTTAATCGTAAGCAAAGGACGTGAAAGTGATTTGGGTGAAATAGCTCAATCATTTGTTCAACAAGTGAAGTCTGGAAGAAATATTTTCGATGTGGAATTGATTTCAGCGGTTCCTGCCGATGACGCCCTTCGTGCCGAAGTTTCTAAGGTTGCAAAGAGCATTTGTGGTGGTGAAGTTGAAATCACTGAAAAAGTTGATTCAGATTTAATAGGTGGATTTATCCTTCGTGTAAACGGAATGGAGTACAATGCATCGGTTTCAGGTAAACTGAAAAAAGTTAAAAAAGATTTTTCAAAAAACCCGTTCGTCCCAGCGTTATAATGGGATTAAAAACTATTTGTTATGGCAGACATTAAACCTGCGGAGATTTCAGCAATCCTTAGAGAACAGTTAGCTGGTCTAAAGACCGAAACTGAGTTGCAAGAGGTAGGTACCGTTCTTCAAGTTGGAGATGGTATTGCGCGTATTTACGGTCTTTCAAATGTTCAATCAGGTGAGTTGATTGAGTTTGAAAATGGCGTTCAAGGTATTGCCCTAAACCTTGAAGAAGATAACGTAGGTGCTGTATTGTTAGGTCCTTCTGGAGAATTGAAAGAAGGTGCTAGCGTTAAACGTACAGGAACTATCGCTTCTATCAAGGCCGGAGAAGGTATGCTAGGTCGTGTTGTAAATACACTTGGTGAACCAATCGATGGAAATGGTCCTATTACTGGTGAGTTGTATGAAATGCCACTTGAGCGTAAAGCTCCTGGGGTTATCTACCGTCAGCCAGTAAATGAGCCACTTCAAACAGGTATCAAAGCGATTGACGCGATGATTCCAATTGGACGTGGACAACGTGAGTTGATCATTGGTGACCGTCAAACAGGAAAAACAACTGTTGCGATTGACACCATCATCAATCAAAAAGAATTTTACGATAAAGGTGAGCCTGTATTCTGTATTTATGTTGCTTGCGGACAAAAAGGTTCTACCATCGCAGGTACTGTAAAAACATTGCAAGATGCAGGTGCTATGGCATATACAGTGGTTGTTGCTGCAACAGCTTCTGACCCAGCACCACTTCAATTCTACGCTCCATTCTCTGGTTGCGCTATTGGAGAGTACTTCCGTGATACTGGACGTCCAGCATTGATTGTTTATGATGATTTGTCTAAACAAGCGGTTGCTTACCGTGAGGTGTCTTTGTTGCTTCGTCGCCCACCCGGACGTGAAGCATATCCTGGAGACGTATTCTACTTGCATAGCCGTCTTCTAGAGCGTGCTGCTAAAGTAAACGCAACTCAAAGTGTTGCTGAAAACATGAATGATTTACCAGCAAGCTTGAAGAGCATTGTTAAAGGTGGTGGTTCATTAACAGCACTTCCAATTATTGAAACACAAGCGGGTGACGTTTCGGCGTATATCCCAACCAACGTAATTTCGATTACCGACGGACAAATCTTCTTAGAGTCGAACTTGTTCAACTCAGGTGTTCGTCCAGCAATCAACGTAGGTATCTCTGTAAGCCGCGTAGGTGGATCTGCACAGATTAAGTCTATGAAGAAAGTATCGGGAACGTTAAAGCTTGACCAAGCGCAATACCGTGAGCTTGAGGCATTCTCGAAATTCGGATCTGACTTGGATGAAGTGACGAAGTCTGTACTTGAAAAAGGAAAGCGTAACGTTGAAATCTTGAAGCAAGGTCAAAACAATCCAATGACTGTAGAGAAGCAAGTAGCTATTATTTACTGCGGAACGAAAGGATTGTTATCACGTGTTCCTGTAGAGAAGGTTCGTGAGTTCCAAGACGATTATTTGAATAGTCTTGAAATGAACCACAACGACACCTTAACTGCTATTCGTAACGGTAAGATAGACGATGCTGTAACTTCAGTATTGGAAGCAGTAGCAAAAGATATTTCAGCGAGATACAACTAATTGTAAAGCGAAAAGAAGGACATGGCTAATTTGAAAGAAATCAGAATGCGTATTGTATCGGTAAACTCTACCATGCAAATCACTTCTGCCATGAAAATGGTGTCTGCGGCAAAATTGAGAAGAGCACAAGATGCCATTACTAAAATGCGCCCGTATGCTCAGAAGCTTCAGGAAATTCTTTCGAACGTAAGTTCTTCTGAATCGAATTCAACATTCAGCCAGCAGCGTGACGTTAAGAGCACGCTGGTGGTTGCTATTACTTCTAATCGTGGTTTGTGCGGTGGATTCAACAATAACGTTATTAAGGAAATCCGCAATATCGTTAAGACCAATTCAAACGTTCATGTATTGTCTTTAGGGAAGAAAGCCTTCGACAATTACAAGAAAACAAGCATGCATACGACAGAAGGTTTCGGTGAAACACCTTATGAAATCTTCGATAAACTTACTTTCAACAACGTAAGTGCAATAGCGAATACCATCATGGATCAATTCGCAAGTGGTAAGTACGACAAAGTAATATTAGTTTACAACCGCTTTAAGAATGCTGCAGTTCAAATTATTGAGAACGAGCAATTCCTGCCAGTGCTCCCTCCTGTGAATGCAGAAGCACAATCAAGTGTAGATTACATCTACGAACCAGAGAAAAATCAGATTCTTGAAGAGTTAATCCCAAGAACATTGAAAGTTCAGTTGTTCAAGGCCTTGTTAGATAGCAACGCTGCTGAACACGGTGCTCGTATGACTTCTATGCACAAGGCAACTGACAACGCTGGTGAAATGGTTAAGGATCTTAAGTTAACTTACAATAAAGCGCGTCAAGCGGCAATTACCGGAGAGATCTTGGAAATTGTTGCCGGTGCAGAAGCGTTGAACGGCTAAGGCGTATATTTGTTCTTAAGCCCTAACCGCGAATGCTTAAGAAAATAGTCTCTCACACCTTTTTTTATTCTTTCGCAAATCAGACACCTGCGCTGATTAATCTTTTTTTACTTCCTTTTTTAACGCCTTTTCTAACCGCTGGAGATTATGCCATTTATGGTTTAATTCTAAGTTATGCAGGCTTAGTTGGAGCTTTTAGTAGTTTAGGTTACATCGTACTCTTCCAACAAAGTTATTTCGAATCTGGTTCAGATTTTAAATCGAAGTGGTCTCGATTACTCGGTTTTCAATGGCTTTATAAATTTGTGTATGCAGGAATGGTAGGAACCTTGTTGTATTTCTCTTTGAGGAATAAGATAGCAGCCGATCGACTGAATTTAGTACTTGCTCTTGTAATCGTTCCTCTTTTATTTTTCGATTTAACGAAGTCTATAGCCACGCGCTTGCTTCAGTTCAGGCATGAGCACCAGCGTGTTTATAGTGTAACTATCGCAGTGGGTATATTGTCGGCCATTATAAGTTTTGTGGGCGTGCGTTATTTCAATTTGGGGTACATGGCTTGGTTGTATTCGCAAGCAATTTCTTCAGGTTTTTTGGCGGCTTATTTCGGTTATTTCTTATATGTGAAAGAACGTATTCGTCCTTCGTTTCATTTCGAAAGGAACGAAGTTCTTTCCGACTTGAAAATTGCAACACCGCTTATTCCAAAAGAATACGCCACTTACTTGTTGAATTCTTCCGATCGTGTTTTGTTAGATCGATTTGGAGTTTCTCAGAATAAAATTGGACAGTACAGCATTGCGTATTCCTTTGCATCGTATTTTGAGAATATACAAGCGCAAGCCAATCAGGTGTTGACACCCATTGTTTTCGATCTTTATAAAAAAGGAACTGAATTGGCCATGCAAACCGTTGGCAAATTGGTTCGCGCTTGGTTTTATATTTCCTTATTTATGGCTGCTATTCTCGGCTTATGGATTCCAGATATTTTCAGATTGCTTTACCGCAAAGCAGAGCTAAGTGCGGCTTATCCGATGGCCATTGTTCTTGTTTTCGGCTTTTGTTACAGGCCCATTTACGTGGCCATTGTAGACAAAGCAATCTTCGAAAAAAGGACATTTGAAGTGTTGAAGATTACTGTGGTGGCTGCTCTTTCAAATGTGCTACTTAATTTCATTTTCATTGGATATTATGAAACATGGGCTGCTACTTTGAACACCGTTGTTGCTTATTTCGTGATGGGAATTGCAGGATATTTTTTAATTAAAAACAGTTCGGAATTCCGAAAGCTCATTCGTCCGTTTGAGCTCATTTCAATTGTTGTTGTTGTTGGAGCTTTGATTTTTTCGCTTCGCGACTTCTCATGGGTCTGGCGCTTGGCGACTACGCTTTCTATTTTGGTCGGAATGTTTGTTTGGTTCCGCACGGGTGGAAGAAAAATATGGAACGAATTGAATAACTTGCGACATGGCGTATCGTCCAATTGATTTCAATATTATTCAAAATGAATTCGAGCAAAGATTTCCAGATGGAAAATTGTTTGAAGGAAAGAAATTCAACTACATCAAATTGGTTCAACACGGTTTGTCATATGCTATGACTGGCGCAGATGACAAATTATTAAAGAAGAATCCTTTTGGAAGTTGGTGGTTGTTCAAATTGAAATCGCGCATTCATGCAAGAAGGAATAAAGGATTGAATTTTCTTCCGCAACAAAGTGAAGGCATTTTATTTCTGGAAGGAAGAAGGAAGTTGAAACTTCCAACTGGAGAGGAGATTTCACCGATAACTCATCTGATTCGTGAGACGGTTTTAAGCACGGAATATTCGTGGTGGGACACAACTGGTGCTTTCGAAAAGGAAGCTGATTTTTCTGTGAGAAATTTATCGAATTGGTCTCTTCCTACAAATGAAATTCAACATGAAATTTATTTGGAGTTGAAAGGAGTTCTCCGGAAAATCAAAGAGGCGAATGTCTTTTCGGAACTTGAATTTCAATATGTTGAAAGTGCCTTTTACGTGTTTTTTGATTCGTTTCGAAGATGGCATGCCTTATTTTCAATAGCCCGGCCGAAAACACTTGTTGGAATAACTCATTATCACAACGAAGGATGTTTAGCGGCAGCGCAACTCTTGGGTATTAAGACTATCGAACTTCAACACGGATTAATTTCAAAGCACGACCTGTATTACGTTTATCCGAAAAAGTACAGAGAAGCTCTTTCAAAAGGAATTTTTCCAAATGAAATTTGGTTATTTGGAAATTTTTGGAAGGAGGTGTTACAACAGGGTGCAGAATCTGAATTTATGAGGCCGATGGTAATTGGGAATTTCACGACAGATGTTGCCGTGAAATCTGAACTTTTATCGAAAGAGAATCGCCTTCTCCTTTGCGCACAGAAGAATTTATCTCAACCATACATAGACTGGATTCGTTTCATGAAGAAACAAATTCTTCCGCTTCACCCAGAATGGAAGCTGATTGTAAAATTACATCCGCTGGAATCGCAAGTAGAAAAATACAGTGCTGAGGCAAATGATTCAGTGGAGGTGCTTCCTATTTCAGCTTCGTTAAATGAGGAATTGAAGAGAGCGAAAATTCAGGTGAGTATTTACAGCACGACTTTTTTCGATGCTATCGGAATGCAGGTTAAAAATTATTCTTTGGATGACATTGGGTATTCTCAGGATTATGCCTCAGAGATGGTCGCTTTAGGCGTGGCAGAATCAATAAAAAAAGACGAGGATGTTATTGAAAAATTTGAATCTTCGCCAATTTTTTCAGAACGTTTGACGAGGGAAGACGTGTTTGCGCCTTTTCAACCTAGGTTAATGCAGTTATAGCCACTCGGGTTGTTTTATGTTCACCTTTGATTCGTTATATTTGTTTATATCCATTCGCCATGAAAAGAGTTTTTTTATTCTTACTTCTTACCGTTTGTTCTTTTGATTTATTCGCTCAAGCGACGTCTGCAACGGCTCTGGCCATTACACCTGGAAATTATTTATTGAATGCGGTTGGTTATACTCCTGTGGCTCCTACAAGTCAGTGCCTTGTTACTACAACATCACAAACCACATCTTCATGCACTTCAACTGCCCCTACTCAAGCTTGTTGGTTTAAGTTCACAGTGCCGGCAGGAACGTTATCTGCTGCTGTGAAAGTTACTGTTGTTCCAACAGCATTTGATGCATCAATAGATTTCTACGCTGGCACCGCGGCTTCACCCATATACAAAGAATGTGTGAACGCGGGTGGATCTGGAGTTACAGAAACATTGAAAACGACGTGGGCGAACAATCCTGTTAATCCGGGAACTGAGTATTATTTCAGAGTGAGTTCAAGTACCAACACGGCATCTTGTTTTACAGTAAAAGTTGAATACTATCCGACAGCTAACTTGTTAACCTCTCCAAACCCATCTCCAGACGCTGGATTGGTGGGTTATCGCACCAACAACTTTGCTATTCGAAATAACCCTTCTATTGCCGCACAAAATAATTTGGTCACTTCAACACGTTACCGATTTGTAGATCAAGCTAATCCAACAGCAGCTCCTTGTATCGGAAATACTGGCGCTTCGAGTACCTCACAAATGTATCTCTACAATTTCCCATGCATTTGTTATGGAAAGGTCTACGATGTGTACATAGAAATTCAAATGGATGGTATCTGGTGCGGAGAGGGACCAGTCAGAACCCTTGCGATGGAGGCTTATCCAAACAACACCATTAGTAATGCACCTTGCGCTACTTTAACTTTGTTAGGCGGTGTTTTGAATTCAACTTATTTGGGTTCAACCGCAATTACAGAATGGGAATTTTCTTTGGCGGGAAATGTGGTGGTGACAACTCAGTCTTTGCCCGGAATTACCACGCTGAATTTGAATAATTCTGCCCTTTCCTGTTTGCGTTACAATCGAATTTATTCGGTAAGGATTAGAATGAATTATTGCAATGTATGGGGCCAGTGGAGTGCACCATATTGCTTAATTACTGCCCCAATTCCTTACCTTACAGTTACGGGCCCACCGCCTGCTTATGCGAATATTTGTAACACAACGATTTCACCTTATTCAATCGTTTACTCTCAGTTTACGCAGGGCGCCAATCAATACATTTGGCAAATTGCCCAAGTGAATCCGGCAGCACCGCAAACACCTATTGCGCCGGCTATTGTCTCAACCACGGCAGTCGAAGTTTTAATGTTGAATCAGTTTGCACTAACTCCAGGAAATTCATACCGCATCGGTGTGAAGCCAAAACTAACGTCATGCAATTCACCCCAAGAAGGAGACTACGGCACGTTTTGCGTAGTGACTATTGGTGCTTTGGCTGCTCCGAACAATCCAAGTTCACTTGAAATGGTTAACGAAGAAATGCAAACGGAAAGAAATGCATCCGATGTAATGGAAGTAGATCAGCAGGGAAACGTCGCGGTTATTTCATTCCAAGGAATAGATGAGAAAATGGCTACTATTCGTATTACAGATGAGCGCGCTTTAGGAAAAGGAATGATTCAGCTGGTTGGAATGAACGGTCAAATGTTGTTCTCGAACGATGTGTTTATTGAATCGATGGATCAACTGATTCAACTGCCACTTCCATCTAATATTGCTTCAGGGTTGTATATGGTGTCGTTTAGAACACACGAGCAAACCGTTACTGAAAAGTTCTGGGTGAGATAAATTATCTTCTAAGATTTTCTTTGATTTCTTGCATGAATTCAGAGGCGAAAACGAAGTTGTTCAAGGCTTCGTTTTCTGCTTTAAGAAGGGCGTGTTTATCGCCTTGCCATTCAACTCTTCCTCCACTGATGAAGTTGATGTTATCGCCAATTTCCATTACAGAGTTCATGTCGTGACTTACCACAATGGTTGTAGAGCCAAGGTCGTAGGTGATATTGCGAATGAGGTTGTCAATGACAATAGAAGTTTCAGGATCTAATCCTGAGTTCGGTTCATCTACAAAAAGGAATTTTGGATTCATAATAATGGCTCGCGCAATTCCAGTTCTTTTCTTCATTCCACCTGATAATTCAGCGGGATAGAGGTTATTCTTTCCAACCAAATTCACTCGCTCCAAGCATTCGTTCACTTTCACAAGCTTTTCAGAATAGGTTAAATTGCTATACATGGTTAAAGGAAACATAACGTTTTCCTCAACGGTCATGGAATCGAACAGCGCTGCGCCTTGGAAGAGCATTCCAACTTCTTGACGAATGGCTTTATGCTGATCTTCGTCCATATTCAAAAAGTCTACCCCGTCGTATAGGATAGATCCAGCATCGGGTTCAAGCAATCCCACCATGCATTTCAGTAACACACTTTTTCCTTGCCCACTTCGTCCAATAATAAAATTGATTTTTCCTGGATGGAAGTCAATGGAGATATCTGTGAGAACCCTTGTCTCTTTGAACGACTTTGATATATTCTGTACCTGAATCACAGCAGTAATATTTGAGTAAGCAAATAATTCGCAACCATTACGGCAACCATGCTGTAGACAACACCCTTGGTACTTGATTTTCCAACTTCTAAAGCTCCGCCGCTCGCGTAGTATCCGTGATAAGCAGGAATAGTAGAAAGGATGAAGGCAAAGAAAACAGTTTTAATGAGCGAGTAAACGATTCCATAACTATCGAAATCGTATTGAATACCGTAGACGAAATCATTGAGTGAGACGGCTTTGGTCATAGTTCCCACAATTGCACCGGAACAGATTCCAACGCTCATGGCCATAAGAACCAAGAACGGAAACATAACGGTAGAGGCAATCAATTTGGGAAGTATCAGATAACTCGCTGAATTCACACCCATGATATCCAAAGCATCTATTTGCTCTGAAATGCGCATGGTTCCTATCTCGGAAGCAATGTTACTACCCACTTTTCCCGCAAGAACCAATGCTACAATGGTAGATGAAAATTCATAGATCATGGTTTGTCTGGTGGTGTAACCAACGGTCCATTTTGGAATCCATCCGCTTTCAATATTCGCAGCAGTTTGAAGGGTAACAACGGCTCCCATGAAGAAAGAAAGTAAGGCTACAATACCAACAGATTGCACACCTATTTTAATCATCTCGTCGGTAATTAATGGTCCGTATACTTTCTTTTTTTCAGCACGCGAAAAAACCCTGCGCATGAGCAAAAAATAACGTCCAAAATTTCCTAAGATTCCTGTCATGATTAAAACTTAGGCCGAAGGTAGTTTATTTTTTTTGAGTGTAATAATTTTTCAAGGGATAGCTATTCTTCCGCGATATTCTGTATTTTCGAGGCATGAAGAAATTGTTTTATTTTTTCGTTGCGGCGCTTTTAGTTGTGGGAGTAGCTTCATGCAACAACCCAAAACGCGCCATGAAACGCGCTCACAAAAATTGCAATTGTCCTACTTGGGATTAACTGTTTTAAGGCATGGCTAAATCCAATGATTTAGAAACTGCTTTAACTCCATTTTTACCAGGTGGTTCAGTAGTGAAGGTGTGCGAAATGTTGCGGGCTTATCCGCACGATTTGGTTATTACCAAAGGGCGAAGCACTAAGCATGGCGATTTTCGTTATGCCCCCGGCGAACGCTATAAGATCACGGTTAATCACAACCTCAATCGGTACGCATTTTTAATCACACTCATGCACGAGTTGGCGCATTTGATTTGTCATGTGCGACACGGACATTTCGTTAAGCCACACGGTGCTGAATGGAAGGAATGTTTTAAAGAAACATTGGCGCCTTTTGTAAACGTGAATTTGTTTCCATTAGATCTTGAAAAGGCTATTCAGCGATACTTGAGTAATCCGGCAGCAGCGACATGCAGTGACATTGATTTATCGAAGACCTTAGCGCTTTACGACAGAAGCAGCCACGAGAACATTATCATGGTCGACGATCTTCCAGATGGCGCGAAATTTTTATACGGAAAAGAAAAGCGCGAATTCGTTCGCTTGAACAAACGTCGTCAGCGAATTTTATGCAAGGAAGTGAAGACGGGAAGCGACTATTTGTTTTCGCCGCTCACTAAAATTTGGAAGCTTTAATTAAGCTGTTTTTCTTCTTTGAATTTCTTTTTCAATCAACGACAACTCTCTTCCCGTTTGTCCTTTTACTGAAGTATTCTCTTGCGCTCTTCTTAGCAAGTAAGGCATGACTTCCTTGATCGGTCCATAAGGAAGATATTTCGCAACATTGTAATTGGCGTGACTGAGGTTGAAGCTAATGTGGTCACTCATTCCGAAAAGTTGCGCGAAATAAATTCGCTTGTCGTTGCTTGCAATTCCACGTGCATTCATTTTTTCAACTAACATGGCAGAACTCTCTTCGTTGTGTGAACCGCAGCAAATAGCAACATCTTCAATATGATCCAAACAATAATCTACTGCTAGATTGAAATCGCGATCCGTGCTCTCTTTGTTCGGTTGAATAGGATCAGTGTACCCCATTTCAGCAGCGCGTTTGCGTTCCTTTTCCATATAGGCCCCGCGAACCAACTTCACAGCGGTTTTTGCACCCGTTTCTTTCAAACGAGCATGCATGGCTTTCAAATAGGCAAGGCGATCGTGACGATACAATTGAACGGTGTTGTAGACAATGAAATCTTTTTGGTTGAATTGCACCATCATGTTTTCCGCCAGCTCATCAATGGCATCTTGAATCCAGGAATCCTCAGCATCAATAAACAACGATACATTTTTCTTAAATGCGTGTTCGCAAATGCTGAAAACCCTTCCAGCAGCACGTTCCCACTCGGCTTCTTCATTTGCTGAAAGCGGTTGCTTAGCATTTACTTTTTCCAACAATGAAAATCGGCAAATACCGGTTACTTTGAACACGCTGAAAGGAATGTCGTTGTTGTTCTCGGCTGCGTCTATGGTGCGCTTAATCTCGTCTGCTGTGAAGTCGAAATCTTTTTCGTTCTCCTTTCCTTCAACACTGTAATCGAGAATAGATCCAATGCCACTTTTCGCGAGGTGATGAGCAGCTTTTTTACTTTCTGAAATATTCACTCCTCCACAAAAT
>Ga0315902_10011552_pt1 | contig 11578 bp, 10 predicted proteins | sample LakEriMetagenome_9_FD_203523 | JGI IMG/M metagenome (GOLD analysis project Ga0315902, IMG submission 203523) | Freshwater fungal communities from buoy surface, Lake Erie, Ohio, United States - Buoy 12 MA117 | ecosystem: Environmental > Aquatic > Freshwater > Lake > Lake biofilm | place: USA... | reverse complement strand
AAGGCGGTTGGTGCGCAGGGATTCCCACGCGGAAGCGAGGCGTTCAGCCGGTGTCGCTGCGCGCATTTCGCCCACCGCCACGCGGGCCACATCGGCCGTGGCGCGGGCCAGCACCATGATATGGTCGCGGAACGGCGACGTGCCTCCCTCGCGTTCGAATTTTTCCGAGGCAACGAGAAGTTCGTTCATGGTGATGGTTCGCGTTTCGCTGTCCGGCAGGAATTCCGCCGTGCCGTCCGCGCCGAGAAGCATGCGTGACCCACCGGCAATCAGTGCGCCTGGTTGCGCTTGCAAATCCGACCAGCGCGCACCATTGGCCACGGTCCAAGCAAGCGCGAGGAAGGAAGGAACAGCACGATCGCCGTTGCGCGCAGCAAGGATGACACTGCGCGCCCCGCTGGCGCCCTCGGGTGGCGTGATGAATCCGCGGGCAAAACGTCCGACGCGACCGGCCACACCAGGGACTTCGGGCCACGTTGATGACGGCGCTCCGCCGGCCGGCGTCCATCCCTGCCCCGGCGGCGTCTGCCAATCGTATCCTCCGAAGACCGGCATGCCTTCCGCCGCCTCGATCATGCGCGAAGGATCTTCGCCAATTCCTTCGACGCCCGCGGCCAGCGCGCCGAGCCGTGAGGCCGCGCGGGCAAAGAGTGTTCCGTCGAGCAGGGCCAAGCGCGTGGTGCCCGCCAATTCGGAAGCCTCGTCGTCATAAAGCACAAGGGTCAGAGATGGGAGCGGCGCGCCCTGCGTTTTTCCCGCCGTGTTGGCGGCTACCCAAGAAAGAAAACCGCGCTCGACGGCATCGAAAGTTCCGCGGTCGTGCTCGCGGTGCAGCCACGCGGCGAGCAAAGCCAGACCGGCAATCACGGCTAAGGACAAGGTGCGGTTCATAACCCAGCCTCCTTTTGCACTTTTTCGTAGTGCGCGACGAGCGCGTTGAGATGGTTTTCCGGACGGAATTTTTCCCTCCAGACCTCATGCGCCTTGCGTCCCATGCGCTGCAGACGGTCACGGTCCTCGAGCAGGCTGCCCACCGCGTCGCGGAAAGCGCGTCGACCGCCGAAAGGAACAGAAATGCCCGTGTCGCCGTCGGAAAGCCATTCGCGTATCCCCTCCGTGTCGAACGCGACCACCGGCTTCCCATAAGCCATCGCCCCGAGACCCTCGAGGCCGAGCGGCTCATTCCAGAGCACGGGCAAAATGACCAGCGTGGCCTCGCGGTAAAGCAATGACCATTGCTCGGGCGTGGCTTCGCCGACAATGCGCACGCGCTCACCCAAACCGCGGCGACGCACGTGGGATTCAAGCAGTTCCCTCTCGGCGCCGCCGCCGGCGAAAACGATCTGCACATCCTTGGGCAATTCACGAACCATGCGCACCACCATCCACACTCCCTTCTGCCCGAGCAGACCACCCACATGGAGAATGGAGCGCACAGACGTGTAGCCCTCGTTGCGCGTGCCGATGGGAGGCGGAGCGTAGGGCGGCAGGGTGGCGATTTTGTCCGCAGGGACACCGTTGGCGATGAGTTGACGCCGGACGGCTCCGCTCATCACCTGCAACCCGTGCAATCCGCGCAAGGCCCGGAGACTGCGGCCGACCGCGCGGTAACGGAGGTAATTGATCGCCGGATTCCAGGATCCGCAGCCGCGCGTGAAATGCCGGGCGGCGCAGGCGCGACCGTGGGCGTGCAAGCAAGGCTCGGCGGGCCGCTCCAAGGTCAGCCGCTGCCCGGAGCAGTAAAATTGATGGTTGTGGACGAAGCGCACGGTGGGCTTGCGCGCCGCGAGCCATGCGTCCAACTCCGTGTTCGCCACTCCGTGCAATTGCACAACGTCCGGCGAGAAGTCTTCGAGAATCGCCTCGAGGCGCAGTGCGCTGTTCTCGCGCGGCGCCGATGTGCCGTCGATTTCGTCGTAAATGTAGCCCGTGCCTTCCAGTTGCCCGCCGCGCCGCGCATGCACCAGGGCAACGTCGTGACCGGAGGTGCGCAAGCGGCGCACCGTGTCGATGACCAAGCGGTTCATGCCGCCGCCCAGGGGACGCGCCGAGCGGTTGAAAAACAAAATGCGCATGGGTCAGCCGTTGGCTTCGAGCAGGCTGCGTGCGTGGGCGACGGCCGATTTGCTGTCCTGCCCCCCGAGCATGCGGGCCAGCTCCGCAATGCGCTCGGTGCCGGACAACTCGCGGACCGCCGTGGTGGTTCGCGCGCCGTCAAATTCCTTGGTCACGGCGAATTGCCGGTGCGCCGCGGCCGCGACCTGCGGCAAGTGCGTGATACAGAGAACTTGGTGGGCCTTGGACAGCGCGCGCATCTTTTGTCCAACCTTCACCGCCACTTCGCCGCCGACGTTGGCGTCGATTTCGTCGAAAACGAGAAGAGGAACGCCGTCCTGTCCGGCCAGCACGGACTTCAGCGCGAGCATGACACGCGAAATCTCCCCGCTCGAAGCGATGGCGCGCAATGGCTTGGCCGGTTCCCCCGGGTTCGGCGCGAATTCGAATTCGGCCAGCTCGACGCCGAGATGGCGCGCCTCGTCGAGGGCTTCGAGCCGCACCCCGAATTCCGCACGAAGGAAGCCGAGCTCGCGCAATTCCTTGGTCACCGCCTTGGCCAGCGCGGGCGCAGCCTTGTTACGCGCGGAGGAGAGAGCCTTGGCCAATTTTGCGGCCCTTGCCGAGGCGGCGGACTGTTCTTTTTCCAAGGCAACGATCTTCTCTCCGCGCGTTTCGATGTCCTCGAGGTCTTTCGCCGCCTGCTCGCCGCGAGCCATCACCTCTTCGATCGTTCCGCCGTATTTGCGTTTGAGCGATTGCAGCAAGTCGGCCCGCGCTTCGAGTTCGCGCAAGGTGACCGGATCGGCCTCGACCTTCTCGGCGTAGTGCCGCACCTCGTTCTCCAATTCGGAAGCACGCTCCGCCAGATTCTCGAGCGAAGCGGAAAGCGCATTGGCCGATTCATCCAAGCGCGCCAATTCGCGACCGGCCCGCACCGCTTCAGCCAGCGCGGTGCGCAGGCCGTCCTCGCCGTCGGCTCCGAGCGCCGACTGCAATTGCGCGCCCAATTCGAGCAGGCGCTGACTGTTCCCCGCCGCGCGCAAACGCGACATCACTTCTTCCTCCTCGCCCGGGCGCAGTTTGGCTTCGGCAATCTCTTTGGCGGCATGGGCCAGCATGTCGCGACGCAGCGCGGCGTCATTTTCCAGTCCGCGCAGACGCTCGATCTCGCCGGCCAACCGCGCGTGCTCGCGATGCGCCGCGGCAAAATCCGAAGCCACCGGCGCCGCGCCGGCATAGGCGTCGAGCACACGCGTCTGTGCTTCGCGGGAGAACAGCGACTGATGGTCATGCGGTCCGTGCAGATCGACCAGTCGATCGCCGAGCCCCTTGAGCGCGGCGAGGGTGCAGGCGGATCCATTGATGAATTGCCGTCCAGATCCGGCGGACGAAAGCGTGCGCTTCAAAAGAAGTTGGCCGTCGGCACATGGCTCCGCTCCCTGTTCCTCGAGCGACGCGTCCAATTCCCTTGTGTCTTCCACCTCGAAGACCGCCTCAACCGTGCAGGACTCGCTCCCGGCCCGGATGAGCGACTTGTCGGCACGCTCGCCGAGGAGCAACTGCAACGCCCCGATCAACAGCGACTTGCCCGCGCCCGTTTCGCCGGTGATGGCCGCCAGCCCGGCGCCCGGCTGCCAGGTCAAATCCTCGACCAGAGCGAGGTTGCGGATTCTCAGGGATGCCAGCGTTGCGAGCACGGGGCGGATCATGCCAATGTGGCGGATTCAAGTCATGGCCGAACTTGCCATCACCTTTCTCGGCACCGGAACATCCCAAGGGGTGCCATTCGTGGCCTGCGATTGCGCCGTCTGCCGGTCGGAGGACCCGCGCGATAAACGCCTGCGCTCCTCCATTCTTGTCGAAGCCGCGGACACCGTTTTCCTCGTCGACACCACCCCCGACCTGCGGGCCCAGGCCTTGCGGCACGATTTGCGGCGCATCGATGCCGCCATTTTTACCCACTCGCACACCGACCATGTGGCCGGCTTCGACGACCTGCGGCGGTTCTGCGAACTGGCCGACCGACCGATGCCGATCTACGCCTCGCCGCACACCATGGCCGACTTGCGTCGGGCCTTTTACTACGCATTCGACGGACAGCATTCTTTTCGCAATTACGTCCGGCCCGAGCCACACGAGGTCACGGGTCCGTTCGAACTGGGGAGTGTGGAAATCATCCCGGCCGAAGTTCCGCACGGCAAAATGCTCGTCTACGGCTACATCTTCGCGCGGGGCGGACGCAAGCTCGCCGCCTATTTCAGCGACTGCCACCATGTCCCGCCGGACGTTGTCGCGCGCATCAAGGACATCCCGGTGCTGATCATCGACGCGCTGCGCCACGAACCGCATCCGAGTCACCTCTCGTTGCGCGAAGCGCTCGAGGTGGCCGAAGCCGCCTCCGCCCAGCGCGCTTACCTCACCCATATCGGACACGATCTCGGTCACGCGGAGACCGAAAAGCTCCTCCCACCCCACGTCCGCCTCGCCCATGACGGCTTGCGCATTGAGATTTAGCTTCTTTCTCTGCGCGCTTCTCGCCGTGGGTCATGCTGAGGAGACCGGCGTGCGCACCACGCGGGAGGCCGCGGCCACGGCAGTGATTTTCAACACGCGCGATCCCGAGTCGCGCGGACTCGCCGACTATTACGCCGAGCGGCGCGGCATCCCCGCGGAAAACATCATCGGGCTCGATTGCCCGCTGGAGGAAGAAATCAGCCGCAAGGATTACATCGAAACTATCGAAAAGCCGCTCCGTGCCGTCTTCGAGCGCAAAGGATGGTGGGGCATGCGCACGGGACTCGGAGACAAACAGGAAATCGACGGCAGCAGCATCCGTTTCATGGCCCTGATGCGCGGGATTCCGCTGAAGATAAAAACCACCATCCAACCGCCGTCGCCCGAGGCCACGCCGCCGCCCCGTCCCAACGGGGGCGATCCCATCCGCGGACACGACGAAGCTGCGGTTGATTCCGAGTTGTCCGTCCTCGGTGCCTTCGGACAAGACACCTTCGGCGTCCTCAACAACCCGTATTTCCGCCGCTTCTCGCCCATCCTCGATTCGTCGGTCACCGCCGGACTCATTCTCGTCGCCCGACTCGACGCTTCCACCGCGGATACCGTGCGCCGCATGATCGACGACTCGCTGCTGGCCGAGCGGGTCGGACTTTACGGCTGGGCCTACATCGACCGCCGCAGCACGCCCGAAAGGGGATACCGTGAGGGGGACGATTGGCTCTTCAACGCGGCGGGGGAATGCTGGAACCAGGGCATTCCCGTCATTCTCGACAATGTGCCCCCGACTTTCCCCGCGGGTTTCGCCATCACCGATGCCGCGCTTTATTATGGCTGGTATGATTGGGGCGCAGGCGGCGCCATGGCCGCGCCGCAATTCGTGCCCGGTGCGGTCGCCGTGCACATCCATTCATTCAGCGCGCGAACACTCCGTGATCCCAACGCGCACTGGGTGGCTCCGCTGGTCACCCGCGGCGCAGCCGCCACCACGGGCAATGTTTACGAACCCTACCTCGACCTGACCCCGCACCTCGACGTCTTCAACGAACGCCTGCTTCAGGGATTCACTTTCGCCGAAAGCGTCTACATGAGCCTCAAGGTGCTTTCGTGGATGACCACTGTGGTCGGCGATCCGCTTTATCGACCCTTCGCCGCAACCCAAGGAAGCGCGTGGCGCAACGAACCCGATGCCGCCGCCGCACCTTGGATCGCTTTGCAAAAGGAATTGCGCAAAGCATCACGATCCGGACTCACCCAGACCCTCTACCTGGCCCGCCTCGCGCGGGAAAATCCGACCGGCCTCAATTACGAATCGCTCGGCATGCTGCAGAGTTATCTAGGTGAGCCCCGCGCTGCGCTCACATCCCTTGAGTCCGCCGGCGCCGCCTACCGAAATCCCGCCGAATCCTTCCGCACCATCGTGGAACGCGTGCGCATCCTCCAAGGACTCGCGGATAAAAAAGCCGCCCTCAAGCTCATCGACCGCACCCTGCAACGCACCCAACCGGCCGATCGGGCCAAATTGCTCAACGACATCCGCAACGAAATCGCTCCACCTCCGCCGCCCCCCACTCCGGCCGGATCACCCAAGAAACCGTGAACCCTTTGCGCCGCGCTTACGACCAGGCCCTGCGCGGAGCCACCGGACGCGTCGCCGAGCGGTCGCCCTTCGAGGAAAACGAATTGGCTTGGCAGGCCCGCTGGTTTTCCGGCGCCTATGGACGCGAGTTCAAAACATCGAGCGGCGAAGGCGTGGTCATCACCGACTTCGGGCAATGGAACCGCGAAGCGGGACCGGACTTTGTTCATGCCTCGGTGAAAATCGCCGGACGCGAGCGGCGCGGGGCCATCGAAGTCGATCTCGAGGCTTCCGGATGGGAACAGCATCGCCACGCGGTCAACCCTGCCTACGAAGACGTTGTCCTCCACGTCATTGTCCATCGCCCGGTAAAAAAGCATTTCACCCGCACGGCCTTGCACCGCGAAGTTCCGCAAGTGTGTCTGGCCGATCACGCCTCGACGGACGCCGAATGGCCCGCTTTCGCCGCCGCGCGCCCCGGACGTTGCCTCGCGCCGCTGCGCGGATTATCGACCCCACAAATCTCCGATCTGCTGACCGTCGCCGCCCACCATCGCCTCGAAGCCAAAGGCGCCGCCTTGCAGACTATGATCGCTGCGCGCGGACCCGACGCCGCGCTCTACGAAGCTGTCGCCGTAGCCCTCGGCTACAAAAACAACAAACTCCCCTTCCAACTCCTCGCCCAACGCGTTCCGGTCGGCGCGGCGGCGACTGCGCGCGGCGAAGCCTTGCTCTTCGGCTTGGCCGGATTCCTGGAGAAACCCGAACCACCCGGGGGCGCGGCGCGCACCGAGGTCGCGGCTCTTTGGTCCGCCTGGTGGAAGCTCCGCGCCGGCCACACCAATGCCATCCTCCCACGCGATGCTTGGAGAATAGCCGGCCTCCGTCCCGCCAATCATCCGCTGCGACGCATCGGCGCTCTCGCTGCTCTGGCCAAACGCTGGAAATCCGTCCGCGCCGCACTCGAGTCCGCCGATCTAGCCCGCTTGGAACACGTCCTCGGCGCACTCGAGCATCCGTTTTGGTCTTTTCATACCACATGGAAAAGTCCGCGTCGGAAAAAAACGCTCGCCTTGCTCGGATCCGATCGTATCCGCGAAATCCACGCCAACATCGCGCTCCCGCTCGCCATCGCATGCGGCGAGGAGCCCGCGTGGCTGGACATTCCCTGCGGTCCGTCCAACACCTCCCTACGAATCGTGTCCGCGCGTCTCTTCGGCGGCCCGCTCCCGCGCACCCTGCCGCACCGTCTTTTTGTCCATCAAGGTCTGCTGCAAATCTACGCCGACTTCTGCCTGCGCGACCACGGCGAGTGCGCGCAATGCCGTTTCCCCTCACTCGTCGTCGCCGGGTTGCCCGCTTGACCGCGTCACGAGGCAAAATATCCTCGCAATGATGAGCAACGTCACACCACCCACCGATCTGACCAAACGTCCGCCCCGCAGCACCCGTGCCCGCTTGGGTGGCTACGTTCTCCTTCCCCGCATCATCGACAAATGCCGCGCGGTCCTGGCGGGAACCAATGGCGAGTTCAACTACGCCTGTCCGCTCGACATGGAATTCTTCGAGTTTGCTTCGATTGATCCCGAGGCGATGAAAAAACAGATCGCTGCCGGACTCGGTGACACCGAATTACTCGAATGGGTGCGCCAGAACGCCGGCACCAAACGCAGCCCGCACGAAATCCATCTCTGGTCCCGCTTTATGGAAGATCGCGCACCCTCCGGCGTGGAAATGCGCGAATTTTTCAACCAAACGCACAAGGACAATGCGCCCGGGCGCGACGATATCTCGACTTGGTTCGACTGGCTCGACCTCGACGATTACGTGTCCTACGGCGGCAAAGTTTGACCATGCCGCTCCGCCTCGGCGTCAACATCGACCACGTCGCCACTCTGCGCCAGGCGCGCTACGCGCGTGATCCGGACAGCATCCTGGTCGAACCCGATCCGGTCGAAGCCGCGCTCATTGCCGAGAAAGCCGGAGCCGAAGGCATCACCGCCCATCTCCGCGAGGACCGCCGCCACATCCAAGATCGCGACATCTTTCGGCTAAAGGAGACGCTCAAGACAAAGCTGAATCTCGAGATGGGCAATGCGCCTGAGATCGTGGCCATCGCTCTCAAGGTCAAAGCCCACGATGCCTGTCTCGTTCCCGAAAATCGCAACGAAGTCACTACCGAAGGTGGACTCGATTGCGTCACCCACCGCACCGCCTTGACCGACACAATCACCAAACTTCACGAGGTAGGCACAGTGGTCAGCCTCTTCATCGATCCCGACCCGGACCAAATCCAGGCCGCCGCCGATCTGAAAGCCGAATACATCGAGCTCCACACCGGCGCCTTCGCCAATGCCATCGGCGCCCCTCGCGCACAAGAGCTGCAACGCCTCATCGAAGGAGCAAAGCTCGCTCACGATCTCGGTTTGCGCGTCAACGCCGGCCACGGCCTGAACTACCACAATGTCCGCGAACTCTTCGCCGTGCCCCACCTCGAGGAACTCAACATCGGCCACGCGATCATCTCCCGCGCCCTGATCACCGGCCTCTCTGCGGCCGTCTCGGAGATGAAAGCGATCTGCTCGGAATATCCGGGCTAGGCTTGCCCGAATTTCACTTCGGCAATATCCCGCGCAATCTGGGCGCGCAGATAGTCCACGGAATCGAACTTCCTCTCCCCCCGCACAAAGCGCAGGAATTCGACCTCGACGTCCATGCCGTAAAGGTCTCCCTCGAATTCGAAAAGATGGACTTCGAGCACGCGCTGGCTGTCGTGCGACATCGTGGGACGAATACCGAGATTGGCGATCCCATCAAATACTTTATCCCCAATGCGGACACGCACGGCGTAGACACCGTCGGGGGGCAGTTGCAATCCGGCGGCGTCGATATTGGCGGTGGGGAAGCCCAACTTCTGGCCCATCTTTTGTCCGGGCACCACCTTGCCGAGAACGGCGTAAGGACGGCCGAGAGCCTTTTCAGCGAACGCCAGATCTCCGCGTGCCACCGCGAGGCGGATGGCTGTGCTGGAAATCACTTCACCATCGATTGACACGGCCGGAATACCATCGACCTCGAATCCACCGAGGTGCTTGAGCAGCTCGACATTGCCACCCCGCCCTTTTCCGAATTTCCAATCCGCGCCGACCACGACACCGCCGAGCGGACGGCAGGCGGTCCGCAGATCCGCGACGAATTCTTCGGCCGTCTGACCGGCCCGCGCCGCCTCGAAGGGCAGCACAGCCAGATGCGTAACGCCCTGACGCTCGAGTAAAAGCTCCTTGTGGCGGGGACTCGAGAGACGCAACGGCGGCTCGGAGCGCTGAAAGAACATCATGGGGTGCGGCTCGAAGGTCATGACCACGGCGGTGCCACCGGTCTTCGCGGCGTCGGCTTTGACCTCCTCGATCAGTGCCTGATGTCCGCGATGGACGCCGTCGAAAATGCCGATGGCGAGGTAGACCGGTCCGCGCAGCGACTGCAGCGACCCCAGATCGTGCAGAACCTCCATGTGGCTCACACCCCGCGCAGGCGGGAGACTTGCGGCAGGGTCATGACCCGCGCCTTGATGTCGTCGAGGGGGAGACTCCGCAATTCCTCGACAGTGAGAACACCATCGACGCGGAACTTTCCGGACGCGGTGCGGCGCAGCGCTTTCAAATGTCCGCCGCAGCCGAGGATTTGTCCGATATCGAAAGCATAGGTGCGGACATAAAACCCCTTGCTGCAAACCACGCGGAATTCCACTTCGGGCAGCGCGATATTGAGGATCTCGTGGCCGTAGACGTGGACGAGGCGCGGCTCCCGCTCGATCGTCTTGCCCTGCCGCGCAAGCTTGTAGAGAGGAACACCGTCTTTCTTGATCGCCGAAACCATGGGTGGTGTCTGGTAGAAGTCGCCTTGGAACTGACCGAAGGCTGCATCGATCTGCTCGCGGGTCAGCTCCGGCACCGGCTTCTCTTCGGTGATTTCACCGTCGGCATCCTGGCTGGTGGTGTTCTGTCCGAGCCGGATGGTGCCGACGTATTCCTTGTCCTCGCTCATGAGGAGGTCCTGGATCTTTGTGCCGCGGCCGATCGTGATGATGAGCAGTCCGGTAGCCAGCGGATCCAGCGTGCCACAGTGGCCCACCTTGCGGGTGTTGAGGACGCGGCGCGTGATGGCGACCACGTCATGCGAGGTCATGCCGGGCGCTTTGTCGATAAGGAGGACACCGTCAATTGTTGAGTCGGACTTCATGGCAAATGGCTTCCAAAACTTTCTCTTCCGCCTGTTCGAGCGGTCCGGTCAGACGCGCGCCGGCGGCTTGGGCATGTCCGCCCCCGCCGAAAAGTCCGCAGATCTTGCAGACATCGAACCGCGGTTCTTTCGAGCGCATGCTCACACGAACTTTGTTTTCGGGGAGTTCTTCGAAAAACACGGCGACTTGCACGCCTTCGACGGCGCGGAGATGGTCAATGAGGCCCTCGTTGTCCTCCGGAAGCACGGCGAGATTTTTCGCGGTCTCGAGCGACAAGCTGAAACTGGCCACGCGGTCGTCGCAATCGAAGCGCGCCGAATTGAGCAGCGCCTTGAGCAGCTCGAGCCGGCGGCGCGGGTAACTGTCATAGATTTTGCGCGAGATTTCCGGCACATTCACGCCCTTTTCAACCAGATCGGCGATGAGCCGGAAGGTGTGAGGTGAGGTCTTGTCGTATTGGAAGGAGCCGGTGTCGGTCGAAATGGCTGCGTAGAGGTTTTCCGCAATGGCTGGCGTGACCGCGGCGCCGGTCTCGGTGAAGTAATCGTAGAGAATCTGGCCGGTAGCCGGCGATGTGTCGTCGATATAGTTGAGATCACCATAGCGGTGGTTGCTCACGTGGTGGTCGATATTGAGCCATGTGGTCACATTGCCCGTGGCCTTGAGCACGCGACCGAGGCGCTCTTTGGTGGAGGTGTCTAGCGCGAGGAAGACATCGAAATCGCTCTTTTCGTGCGCTGGCGGAAGTTCCACCAGCGAGCTTTCCGGCAGATAGCGGAACTTCTCGGTCATGCCTTCCTCGTTCCAGACCGTGACGTCCTTGCCCAGCGCTTTGAGGTGCAGTGCCATGGCAATGGAAGAACCGTAGGCATCAGCATCGGGGCGCACATGACTAGCCACCAGGATTCGCGTGGCGGCGTCGAGCGTGTGCTTGATCTGAGCGAACGTGGCTTCGATTCCCTGACTCATTCCGTCCCAGCCTCCCCTGTCGCGTCGAGCTCGTCGAGGATATCGAGCACGCGCGATCCACGCTCGATCGAGGCATCCAACTTGAAGTGCAAATGCGGCGTGAACTTGAGCACAACCCGCTTGGCCACTTCCGCCTGCAGAACCCGCCGACTGTGCTCGAGTCGCTCGAGCGCCGATTTCTGCTGCGCGGCCGTGCCCATGACCCCCACAAAAACCGTGGC
>Ga0315902_10011551_pt1 | contig 11579 bp, 14 predicted proteins | sample LakEriMetagenome_9_FD_203523 | JGI IMG/M metagenome (GOLD analysis project Ga0315902, IMG submission 203523) | Freshwater fungal communities from buoy surface, Lake Erie, Ohio, United States - Buoy 12 MA117 | ecosystem: Environmental > Aquatic > Freshwater > Lake > Lake biofilm | place: USA... | reverse complement strand
GCTTGGGCGTTGCGAAGAGATTGTCGCGCGCCCCGGCGATCACCGCTCCATCCAGCCTGATCTGCTGCATGCGCTCGCGGAGATAATGGTACTGGATCTCCGCCTGCAGATAGAAGACGCGCAGGGCCTGGGGAGGCGTGAATCCGAGAAACGGCACGCCGGCGGCCATGTGGGCGAGCAGGCTGATGAGGAAGTCGCTCTTGCCGACCTTCGGGGCTCCTCCCAGGACCAGCAGTCCGCCGGGCGTCAGAACGCGCGGTGCAATGATGTCCGGCGGCATGGGCGAGCGGTCGTCGAGAAGTTGGCCGAAGGAGAACACCGGCAGCGGCTGGGCTTCATGCTCGGGGTCAGTCTCGTTGCGCAGAAGCGCGGGGCCGTTCTTCTTCACATGTAGCGCCCAGATGCGCTCAGATTCCTGCTTGAGCCGCTCCTCCGGCCATGCTGGCCGCAGCATGGCGGCGTTGTACTGGCAGATGGCCTCCCAGCCGTCGTTCGGGCTGAGCTTTCCCTCATGCACCAGGCGGATGTAATGTCCGATGGCGGCGCTGGCGCCCTCGAAGCGGGTCCACGCATCCTGGCCGCCTTCATGCACGGGCGTGGTAAGGATGGCGTCGATGGAGGGCTTGGCATGGCCCTCCGGCGGCGGCTCGGCACCCATGCCGGGAATGAAGGGCATTGCCGCCACGCGCTCGCCGAAATCCGCAAGGTCCACCTCGATGGCATTGTGCTCGCGGATCTGCACGAGCCGCTGGAAGCCACCCTTGTGATAGACGGAGCCGGCCACACGAATCGGCTGGTGGGCCGAGCGGAAGTGGGTGTCTCCACCCACCTTCATGGCAATGTCGCCGCGCAGGCGGCACAGCGTGGCAAGGTCCTCGCCCGACGCGGCCTCGGTCAGCTTCCACCACACATGAAGCTTGAGGCCGCCTTCCGGCGTGCGGCCGCCGCTCTCCACCACCAGGGTGGGCGTGCCGAGATGGCGGACGAGGTGCGTCAGCTTCGCGATGATGTCGCCCGCGTCGAGATCGACAACCACGGCCTGCATTTGCAAGACCTCGTGGGCGCGTGCCTGGCCCTGCGCCGCCACGGTGCCGGGGATGACATAGAGGGCCGCGCCCTCGCGCCACGCCCAGGTGGCGAAGGTCTTCAGCTTGTCGAAGGCCGTTCCATCCGCGTCGATCCAGATGTTGTTCGGCTTGCCATCGCGGCCCTGCCCCTTGTCCACGAAGCCGCGGACGGGGATCAGGCCTTCGCAGTAGCCAAACACCACATCCAGAAAGATGCCGAGCTGTTCCGTGTCGGGCTCGATGCCGAACGGGTCTTCCTGAAGCGGGGCATCATTGAAGTCGCGCCACGGGTTGAAGTGGATCACTTCGCCGGTGGGCTTCTGCTCCGGCTGCTGGCCTTCACCCGTGCCGGTCGTATCATCGGTATGGTCGGTCATTGGGCGAGGCTCCAGCAGCGGTTGGCGTAAGCGCACATGCGGCACTCGAAATGGTCACGCTCCCGCGCCACACGCGGCAGAAGCTCACCCGCATCAGTGGCGCGGAGGATCCTCACCGCCCTGTCGCTCATGCGCTGGGCTAGCTCAGCGTTGAACGGCACCAGCTCGTGATGCAGTTCGGCGGTGTCCTTGTTGATGGCGGTGAACAGCGCGGGGTTGGAGGCGAGCCCCGGAATGCCTGCATCCATGTAGGCCTGATACAGCGCGATCTGTGCCGCGTAGATGGGCTTGGCCACGGCGACACCGGACTTTACCGTTTCGCGCCAGTTCTTCGCGTTCATTGTCTTGCATTCCCACAGGGCGGGAACGCCGAGCTTCAACGCCTCTGGCGCAGCGGCAATGATGCCGTCCGCATGACCGCGGATGCGGCCGCCGGCCACCGAGAAACCGAACTGCTGACCATCAGGATCGTTGCCCTTGCGGGTGTAGAGATCGATCCCCGCGGCGCGGAGCCACCGAATGGCGAGGTCCTCGAGCGCATGGCCGATGGCGAAGATGCGCAGCGTGCGGCCGGAGAAATCGGCGCCCTCATCCTTCGGCGCCTGGGCAAACTCGAACTGCAGGGCGCGCTCGCAGGCGTGACCGACGCGCGAGCCACCGAGATAATCGCGCGGAGCCCGTGTGGAATTTTCGTGCTCGAGCGATTCGTCGATCATCTCGTTCAGGAATTCCCTGAAATACTTGGTATTGCTGAAGTCCAGCATCAGAAGGGTACCTCCGAAGTTTGCTTGTTGGCGGCGGCGATGTCGCGCATCGCGTCCTGGAAGCCGCCGACGGCGACCTCCATGAGGGTGAGAACCTGCTGTTCGGAGAGATCGGAGAGGCGGGTGTTCCAGCCGATCTCCTCCATGATCTCCGCCGCCATTTGCATGGCGTAACGCAGGGCGGACTTTTCCTCGTCGGTGAGATCAACCATGGCGGAGGACCTCCGGGCGCGTTCCCAGAAGAAGGTCTGGCAGACCATGGAGCAGAACCACGCGGACGGGCGCGGCCTGCTGACCCGCTGCGGCTCCTGCCAGCCGAACCCATGCGCGGGGCTGCGGCACACGGCGCATAATTCGAAACGTGGCTGCCAGCGCACGAAACGCTCGCGCGCCGTGGCGGGTGTTGCGTGTGACATGAGGGTTCTCCATCACGCTGCCTCCGCCATGGCCGCTTGCGCGGCATCCGTGATCAGCTCCTGGATGCGGATGCGGTTGAACTTGAAGGTGAGAAGGGCCGAGGCCCGGTAGCGGGTGAGGCCGTAATCCAGCCGCCACTTGTCGGGGAGATAAGCCAGTTGCTTCGCGGTCGGCGGCTGGCTGAGCCAGCCCCTGGTCTTGTGGGCGCTTTCATTGGTCTCATTGGTGTTGAGCCAGTCGTCGGCGGAAGCGAGGCAGATGATTTCCTCACCCACAGCGAGAAGACGGCAACGCTTGTGCTGGGCGCCGCCCACGCCATACCAGCGGCCGTTGTGGGCGAAGATCCCGGCCCAGGCATTGAAGCCGTTGGCGACCAGCGAGGCACCGTCACCGAAGAGGTCCACCCATTCGAAGCTGGAGCGGGCAAGCAGATCGATCTCCGTCATGTCGAAGCCAGAGAGCAAGGCGCGCTGGCGGTCGAGGCCTTCGCCCTCCTCCTCCCCATAGTCCACGATCAGCGCCTCGCCGCAGATCGGGCATTCGGTGCAGGACAGCGGTATGACGGCCGAACAGTTGTGGCAGGTCTGGGTGGTATCCTCGGTTTCTGACTGGCCCTTCAGGTTGACGTCCTGCTCGAGCGAGCCATGGATCAGGCTGGAGGTCCCGAAATCCAGGATGATGCAATCGGTCTTCACGACGCCGGGGTATTCTTCCGGATTGACGGTGCGGAGACCCCGCCCCACCATCTGGATCATGGTGGACTTGTAGGAAGAGGGCCTCAGCAGCACGACGCAGGAGGTGGGCGGATGGTCCCAGCCCTCGGTGAGCACGGCAACATTGGTGATGACCTGAATATTGCCCTTGGCATAGCCTCCAAGTGTGGACTTTCGCTCGGCATCGCTCATCTCGCCGTGCACTGTGGTGGCCTTGATGCCGTGGGCGCGAAACGCCGCGGCGACATTCTGCGCATGCTCGACGGTCGAGCAGAACGCCACCGTCTGCCGCTCGCCGGCCTTCTCCTTCCAGTGGCTGATGACCGCATCCGTCACCGGCGACTTGTCCATGATCTCGGCCACGGCATTCATGTCGAAGTCGGAGGCGACGCGGCGCACCTTCTTCAGTGCTTCCTGGACGCCCACGTTAATGACGAAGGTGCGCGGCGTGACGAGATGTCCCGTCTTGACCAGTTCGGCCATGCGTATCTGGTCGGCGACGTTGTCAAACACGGCGCGCAGGCCCTGACCATCGCCCCGGTTCGGTGTGGCGGTGACGCCGAAGATCTTGACCCATGGAGTTCGCTCGCGCACGTGGTCGATGATCCGGCGATAGCTGTCGGCAACAGCATGATGGGCCTCATCGATCACCAAGAGATCGAGGTCGGGCATCTCGGCGAGGTTGGCCTTTCGCGACAAAGTGGGAACCATGGCGAAGGTCGCCTGGGCATCCCAGGACTTCACGGTTGCATCGACGATCGAAGTGCTGACATGAGGGTTGACGCGCAGGAATTTGGCGCGGTTCTGTTCGGTCAGCTCATCACGGTGGGCGAGCACGCAAACGCGGGCGTCAGGTTCCTTGAGGAACTCACCTGCGACAGCCGACAACATCAGGCTTTTGCCTGTCGCAGTGGGCGCAACGCCAAGCGTATTGCCGTAAGTGTCAAGCGCAGCAAGGCTGCGCTCGACGAAAAGTTTCTGGCGGGGGCGAAGCATCATGATGACGGCCTCACTTCGCCCAGGTGGGACGCACGGCGCCGGACTGCACCGGAGCCGGCGCAGGCTGAGGCTGGTGATAGGCAGGCTGCTGCGCTTGCGGCGCGGCGGGCGCATAGCCCTGCTGCGTGGGCGCGGTGTAGCCTTCCTGCGGCTGCGGCGCGGCGTAGCCTTCCTGCGACTGCGGCGCGGCATAGCCCTGCTGCGGGTGAGGCTGGGGTGCTGCCGGGGCGTAGGCATGCTGCTGTACAGGCGCGGCATAAGCAGGCTGGGCAGGAGGGTAGCCCACAGGCGCCATCATGCCGCCCATGACTGCCGCATATTCTTTGTGGTCGCGCGTCAGGGCCTGGCGGATGTCGTTCTTGTCCTGGCCATTGCTGTCGGTGCCGACATCAATGCGGGCGACGAAGTCGATTCCATCGATGTCAGCGAAGCTGGAGATGCGGCGCGCATTCTGCGCCTCGGGCGAGTTGTCCTTGTCGGACAGCCCGCGCGACGAATTCAGGACGCCGCGCATGAAGCCACGGCCCATGTTGCCCCAGTCGGGACCCTTGGGGCTGTAGAGCCCGATCATCGACCAGATCTTGCGCTTGGCGTACTGGCCCTCGATCACAGTGTACTCGACATCCAGATACACTGCGCCGCTGGCGCCGCGTTTGGCATAGCCGCCCGTCCACCCCTGGGCGGGGTCGCTGAAGCCGCCGGGGCGGATGGTGAGCCTGACCCGGGCGATGGTCCCCTTGGGGATCAGGTTCGAATTCTGGCGAGCGTCATTGAAATCAGTCCACGCGTTTGTCATGGTTCATGCCTCCTTGGGCGTCACTTGATTGTTCAGGGGGACGGCAACCGGAGAGGCGGTGCGACCAAACTCCATCCTCTCGGTTGCCGGTTTCGCGGAGCCGCCGATCTTGGCGAACAGGCGGCCGAGATGGGGCTCCTCGATCATGTCGAGGCGGCCCGATCTGTCCTTGGCGGGATAGCCATGGGGGTTGAACGTGTGGCAGACGAAGGCGCGGTAGGACTTGCCTTCCTCGTCCTTGATCTCAGTGAGGGTCAGGACCTCATCGACGATCCCGGGCAGTTCGAGCCCGGTCTTCGTGCCCTCGATCTGGGGCACGTAGATCTTGCGGTTGAAGTCATCGAACTTCTCGTCGAGCACGCCGACGAAGACGATGTTCTTGGCGCGGGTGTGCTGGAGGTGCACGAGCCAGGCGATCATCTCGCGGCCGTGCAGGCCGTAGGTGCCTCGCAAGTCAGGCTTGCCGGTCTTGTCGGAGACGGCCTCGGGCTGCCCGCCGCACCACTGGAAGCAGAGCCGGCCCGCGACGGTGACGGAGTCGATGAACACCGTCTCGTAGCGGTCGAGCACACGCGGGTCGCCGAACTTCTGGCAGACCGCGTCGTAGTGCGCCTGGCTATAGGGCTGCTCGGGACGGAGCGCGGGGTTCGGCCCGCCGATGAAGGCGGCAAAATCCCTGCACTCCTGCCATGTCCGCGGGCGGATCGTGTCGACGGCGAGGTCGCCGATCGCGAGGTCGCCCGCCTCGAGGTCGAAGAACAGCGTGGTGCTGCTCATCAGTGTCCTGAGCAACCAGGTCTTGCCCGAGCCCGGCTTGCCGAAGATGGCGGCCTTGACGCCGCGATGCTCGGCAAGGCGCTGCTCGGCCGTGATGATGGGAAGGCCCCGCATCATGAGCGCACCTCCGGTTCCGGGGACCCGTCCTCGAGGTCGAAGAACAACGTCATGTCCGGCGGCAGCGTCGGGAGCAGCGAGGTCTTGCCGGTGCAGCTCTTGCCGAAGATTTCGACCTTGATGCTGCGGCGCTCCGAGAGCTGCTGGCTGGCGGGGATGATAGGGAGCACGCCGCTCATGCCAGCACCTCACCGATCAGCGCGGCGTCGGCCCCATTGCCCGTCACAGCCGTGTAGAGCGCATCGAGGCGATTGGCCTCGGCAAGGCATTCCAGTCCCTTGCGCCGCATGAAACGGCGCGCGTCGTCGAGAAGATCGGGCTCCGCGATGAGATCCGGGACCGCGACATATTCTTCAGCGCTTTCGACGAAATAGGACTTCGAGCGCAGATCGCTGACGAGGGGCGCGAAGGCGTCGCAGCGGTCGGCAAAATCCGTCTGGCGCTCCAGGTCGCGCCGGTTGCGCAGGATCCGCTTTGTCTCCGAGATGATCCCGGTGCGCAGCATCCGCATCGCTCCTTCCGCGCGGGCCTGCAAACAGGTCAGCGGGAAGGCAGCCTCCATGATGTCATCGGCGATTTTCGGGGCATTGTTGCCAAGCTGGGACGCGACGTCCCAGACGCGCTCGGCAAATGCCGCTGACTGATGATCAAGCATCGAACCACTCCTTGATTTTGATGAAACATTCCGCCCCCTGGGCGATGGCCTTGACGTCGAGGTGGTGAAACGGGCCCGCCCTGGCCTCCCGCATGCCTTCGCGAGCAAGCGCGAGGTTGTCGTCCGTGGCCCATTCGGCGAAGGCGCGGAACGTGCCGGTGACATGCTGCCAGGCGGCCTGTTGCGGCGTGGGCGGGACGTAGAGCGGGTTCCGGCGGCTGGGCTTGCGCTCAGGCCGCAGGCCCCGCATGGCGGCGTCGACGACCATCTTGCGCAGCGCTGTCCGTGTTGGCTCCTCGCCGCGGGCGAGCTTCTCGTCGAGGGTGCGGCGGACGATGCCGGGGTCCACCTGCTCGGCGTCGCGGATCACGCGGGCCTCGTGGATGTCCTTCCGGGAAATTCCGAGATCGGCGGCGGTGGCAGGGGGCATGTTCCCGTCCGGAACATGCCCCCCTGTGCCGGGGTTGTTCTGCCGGGTCGCAACTTCACCGCGCTCCTGCGCCGCGTCGTACTCGTCCGCAAGACGGCGCTTGGCGAGGGCCTCAATGGTGAGAGCGTCGGCCTGGGCGCGATGGGCGGCGGCGATCAGCTCATCGTGCGCATTCTTGGCCTTGGCCAGCCGGGCCGCGCGCTTCGCGGCGTCATAAGCGAAAGACGCGAGATCGCGCGCTTCGAGCAGCTCCCCGGCACTCCGCGCGCTGGTGAGCGCGGCGGTGGCGTGGTCAATGACCTGCGGGATGCTGTCATCGCCCTCGTTGACGATCGCGGGCGCGCTCATGCCGCACCCGCAGGATCAGTGGTCAGGCGGAAGCTCTGCGCGCCGGCTTGAACGGTGCGCGCCGGTTCGAAGACCTGCCGGATGTGACGCGGCCAGGCGGCGAACCTGCGCTCGGACACCTTCAGGATCACGTCGACGTATTCGCGGGGGTCCTCGCCATCAACGGCGATCCGGTCGACAAGGTCCGCCAGCAGGTCCTGCTTCCACTCAACCTTCTTCGGCAGTTCCGCCACCACCGTGACGTCGCCGTCATCGAAACGGGCAACCCCGAAATCCTTGCCCTCGGCCACTCGCGCTGCGGCGGCCCGGTCGCGGTACCGGAGGCTGAGCGCGCCATCGAGCCAGGCCACGGCGGCCCTGGCCTTGCGCAGGGCGGCGTCGGCTTCCTGCTGGAGCCTGGCCAGTTCCTCCGGCGGCAGCAAAACGAGGTCGGCGACGGGCAGATGGACCAGTGCCTCGAGGGTGATCTGGTTGGGGATGGTCATGGGCGCTGCCCCCGTCCCCGGAAATTACGCTGTAAACCAGTCATGCAAGTTGTCCTGTGCTCGTGGTGTGGCTATCGACGGCAACCGAAGCACAGGGCGGAGATGAGCGGATAGGCGGAAACAGGCGGAAACAGGCGGAAAGACGTGTTTCCGCCTATCAAAATAAGCCATATTACAATGGGTTATGCAGCGTTTTCCGGGGAAATAGGCGGAAACAAAAGGGCCCGGCGCCGGGGTTAGGCGGCGCGCTCAAAAAAAGGATTCGACAGTCAGAGCGGTTTGGAACATAAGTCGAACTGTGACATTAAGTGAGTGGTTAAATTCAATGACCCAGATCACCCTCCGTGCCGCCTATCCCCACACCCCAGACATGGAACCGAGGCCCATGAAGGCGCAGGCCATCTGGGCCTTCGCCGATACCGTCCGCCGCCAGGTGCTGGGCTCCATGCACCGGGGCCCGGTGCAACCGCGCGCCGTTGCCGCACGTCTCAAGGCGGCGGTGATCAACGGCATCGCCATGCACTTCGTCTGGGACTTCGAGAACACCGTCCAGGACGAGCGCCGCCACCAGGTAGCGGGCCTGTGCGAGCATTCGCCCGACGAACCCGGGCAGATCATGATCAGCATCAATCCCCGCGAGGTCGCAGACCGCCCCGACCTCGAGCGCAGCACCTTCGGCCATGAGCTGGGCCACGGCCTCTATGACATGCCCGCCGCCGTGCATGAGCGCCGCGGGCTGCGGATGGAATATGTGAGCGAGGCCTCACGCCGCTATCGCAGGCTGGGCGGCCAGGAAACTTCTCAAGAGATGGACTGGGATGAATGGCGCGCCAACGAGTTCATGGGGGCATTCCTTGCGCCGCCGGTTGCCTTCCACCAGTGCCTGGTGCGGCTGGCCAACGAGCATGGTCTGGCGATGCTCAACCGCCCCTCGCTCGGCAAGATGGGGCTTCCCATCATTGACATGCGGCGCGCCGACATCGATGCGCTCGAGGAGACCGTGGACCGCCTTGGCGAAGCCTTCGGCGTCACGCCCGACTTTGCCAGGGTGCGCATGCGAAAGTACGGACTGATCACGAAACAGAAGGAATAATCATGCCATTTGGCGCCTTTGTCAGAACACGGCGCATCGAGCTGGGGATCGGCCTCAACGACATCTCCGGCCGTCTCGGCGTCTCGCCGGCCTACTGGTCGCGGGTCGAGCGCGAGCTCGAAAACCCGCCGCGCGACGAACTGATCGAGAAGACCGCCGCCATTCTTGGCATGCGGCTCGACGATCTGTTCATCGAGGCCGAGCGGTTTCCGCCCGACATGCAAAGGGACATCGGCAAGGTCGTCCGCGCCTACCGCCGGTTCCGCTCCATCGACGAAAGACACAAATGACGGGGGCTCGCAACCATGGTTCTGCCGCGGAGACAGACATTCATGCTGCCGGATATCGCCGCGCGCTGGAACGTCACCATGGCGGACTTCGGCTGTCTTGCCGTGGACGAGATCCTCACCTTCTCGACGGTGGTGAGAGGCGTTCGCGTCGATACGAGCTATGACGAACAAACGGTCGATGGTGAGCGATTCCGGGTGCCCTGTGGACCCCGTTATCTGAAGGGCGTCCAGCAACTCTACGGCGTCGACATCTGGCGGGCCTTTCGCGGCGAACCGGTCACCATCTTCAGGTTCAAGTCGAGTGAGCCTGACACCCATCTTGAAATCGAGCAAGAGCACGACTGCTTCGAAATCGGTCTCGAGGACCTCGTCCTGACCCGGCCCGAGATCGAGAAGTACGAGGCGGCCAACAGCATCGTCACGGAGACGAAACAGGCCGCCGTGCAGCCGCCCTCGGCCAGGACAACGCGGCGCCCGCCCGGACCCGGCGCATCCACGAAGCACGACTGGGACGGCTTCTACATAGAGCTCTTCCGCAACGTTTATGAGAACGGCTTGCCGTCGTCACAGGCGCTTCTCGTCCGCATGCTGATGGACTGGTTCCATGCGACCTCGAAAGAGCCTCCCGACGAGAGCACGGTCAGGAAGAAGGTCTCGCGGTTCTGGAATTCCGGGGTGTGCAGATAGGCGCCGTCCGTCCCGGGTCCGGCGCCAAGGGCGAGGCGCCGAGAGAAATTTACATCCTGCTCACCCGATGCGGCGCGATCCGCCCCGCTGCGATGACGGCAGCCGGATCAGCGTCGCCATCGCGTTGGCGAGATTCTCCGACACGGGCTCGCCATCAATCTCCTGCTCGAGGAACCAGGTGACGAGGTTCTCCTTCTTCGCCTGCGCCCGGTCCGACATCTGGAACGCGCCGATCGCCGCCTGCATGAGTTCAAGATAGGGTGTGGTGTAGGCCGAATTGATGCCGCCGGGCGAAGGCGGAAGATCAGGCCAGATGGCCTTCACCGCGAAGCGCGGCACGCGGATGTCGATGAATTCACCCTCGCGGAATTCGAGGCTCTCCTGCAAGCCGAACCGCCCCTCGCGCCAATGATGGGGAAGGATCGCCTCGTGATGGCCCGAATGGAAATCCCAGCTGGATGCGCCGGAGGCATAACGCTCGCGGCGCTGCTTCGAGAGTCTGCCCATTGCATGAAGATCGCCATCCTTCAGGGCGATGAGGAGTTCCCTCCTCGCGATCTCGTGGGACTGCTGCACCGGATCGCCGCTTCTGTACCACTGTGGCGCGGTACCCTGCCCGTCGGATGGCGACGTGCCCGCCAGTTCGATCTGCCGCAGGATCAGCCGCGCCATATGCAGCCGGGCCTCGCGAAAGCTCCACTGGTGGCGGTCCAGATCTTCAATGAACATGGAAATCTCCCGGGTTGAATGGGAAGAACATAAAGCGAACACCTGAACGGTTCAACCCTCTGTCTCGCGATGGGGGTTGACCCCTCCACCCGCCCGGCATTCCGGAAGCGTCACCCCTTCGAACGTAGCGGCGCTATCGATGGATTGGGCAGAAACGCGTGCATGCCAAATGCCCTCCACCCGAACCGCATGTCCCCTGCCGAACGCCTCGCCGAACTCGGCCGCATCCTCGCGGCCGGCTTCATCCGCATGAAGGCCCAGCAGTCCAGTCCTTTATCTGCTGACCGGGCAGAGACTTTCGTCGACTTATCCGGCCCGAAGAGTGGTCATGCAACCCGCAACTCAGCAGGAGGCATGACACGATGAGCGATCAAGTCCTGGCGCGGCTCGCCGCGCTGAAAACTACCCCCACCCCGAAGCTGAAAGAGCAATGGCGGCAACTGTTCGAGGGCGAGCCCCCGGCATTCAACCGGCGCTACCTCGAAAGCAGGCTCGCCTACCGGATCCAGGAACTGGCCTATGGCGGCCTGAAGCCGGAGACGGTGCGGCGGCTGGAGAAGCTTGGCGAGGAACTGGACGGCGGCAGCAAGGCGAAGCGGCAGACGCGCGCCGACAGCAGGCCGATTTCCGGGACGCGCCTGATCCGGGAGTATCAGGGCGTCGAGCACTGCGTCACGGTGCGCGATGATGACTTCGAGTTTCAGGGCCGCCCCTACAAGTCACTGTCGGCCATCGCGCGCGCCATTACCGGCACGCAGTGGAATGGCGTGGTCTTCTTCGGGCTCAAATCCGGGAGGCGCGCATGACCAAACCTGCCACCCGCAAGTTTCGCTGC